>Ga0209810_1001220_pt1 | contig 41537 bp, 33 predicted proteins | sample Coa_R1_7_FD_187159 | JGI IMG/M metagenome (GOLD analysis project Ga0209810, IMG submission 187159) | Surface soil microbial communities from Centralia Pennsylvania, which are recovering from an underground coalmine fire - Coalmine... | ecosystem: Environmental > Terrestrial > Soil > Unclassified... | reverse complement strand
CAGGTCGGCGGCGAAGTGCTGGCGGGGGCTGCGGTATTGATCGACGCGCCGCGGCTGCTGGCGTGGGCGCAATGGCAGGCCACCGATCCGGAAGCGCGGGCGCGCTGGCTGCAATTCACTGCCGCACTCTGTGCCGTGTTCGGCGCCGCCGTCGCCGCCGAATGGCTGGTGCGTCTGGCGCTGACGCGGCTGCGGCGCCGCGCCGCCGCGCGTACCCGCCGCCGCGGCGGCTTCGTCAAGGAAATGGCGCGCGCCGCGCTGGCGGTTTTCGCGGAGGCGCTGCCGATCGTCGCGTTCGCCGCCGCCGCGGAGACGGTCTTGCCGCTGATGCTGGCGCCGGCGACGACGAGCGCGATCTCGCTGTCGATCGTCGTGCAGGCGGCAATTACCGCCCGGCTGGTCCTCACCGTGGCGCGGGTATTGCTGGTTTCCCCCTACGCCGAAGACGGCATCGTCTGGGCCGGGGCCGAGACGCGCGCCTATCTCCACATCTGGGTGCGGCGCTTCACCTGCTGGTTCGTGTTCGGCTACGCCGTGCCGAAGGGGGCGTGGTGGCTCGGCGTGCCGGGGGCGATCTACGGGCTGATGCTCAACACGGTCGGCTTCGTCTTGTCGGTGCTCGGCATCGTGTTCGTATTGCAGAACCGCCGGGCCGTCGCGGCCTGGATCGCGGGGCCGGCGCCGACCGGCGAGGAAGCGCGGCATCCGGGGTGGCGGCGGCTGCGCCGTGGCATCGCCGAACTCTGGCATGTCATCGTCATCGCCTACATCGCCGCGCTCTACCTCGTCTACGCGCTGCGCATCGAGGGCGGCTTCACCTACGTCATGCGGGCGACGTGCCTGAGCCTCGTCATCGCGCTCTCGGCGCATGTTATCGGCCGCTTCGTGCGGCGGCTCAGCGCCCGCGGCTTTGCGATCGCGCCGGATCTGGCGCTGCGCTTCCCCAACCTGGAGAAGCGCGCCAACCGCTACCTGCCGGTCCTGATCGCGCTGCTCGACGCGCTCGTCTACGCCGCCGCCTTTCTCGCGATCTTGCAGGCCTGGGACGTGCGGTCGTTCGCCTGGTTTGACACTGAGCTCGGCCGCCGCATCGCCGGCGCCGCATTGTCGATCGCCGCCGTCGTCGGCATGGCCGCCGCCGCCTGGGAGATCGTCGCCGCCGCGATCGAGCGGCAGCTCGCCAATCTCGATGCCGGCGGGGCGGCCGGCCGCTCGCGGCGGCGCACCCTGCTGCCGCTGCTGCGCACCGCGATGCTGTGCGTGATCCTGGTCATCGCGGCGCTGACGATCCTGTCGCAGGTCGGCATCAACATCGCGCCGCTATTGGCCGGCGCCGGCATCGTCGGCCTCGCGATCGGGTTCGGCAGCCAGGCGCTCGTCAAGGACGTCATCACCGGGCTGTTCATTCTGCTCGAAGACCAGATCGCGGTCGGCGACGTCGTCGATCTCGGCAAGGAGCATTCCGGCGTCGTCGAGGCGATTACGGTGCGCACCGTGCGGCTGCGCGACCAGGGCGGCGTCGTGCACGCGGTGCCGTTCGGCGAAGTGACCACGGTCAAGAACCTGACCAAGGACTTCGCCAATGTCGTGGCGAAAATTCCGATCTCGTACCGCGAGGACATCGACCGCGTCGTCGACATCCTGCGCGGCGTCAGTGACGAGCTGGCGAAGGACGAGGCGCTCGGTCCCTTGATCCTCGACCCGTTCGATTATCAGGGGGTGGACAGCCTCGACCAGGCCGGGGTCACATTGCTGCTGCGCATCCGCACCCTGCCGAAGCAGCAATGGGTCGTCGGCCGCGCCTTCAACCGCCTCGTCAAGATCGCGTTCGAGAAGAACGGGGTGGCGATGCGCGACCCCAACCAGATCACGGTCACCGCCCTCGCCGAGGAGCTGGCGCCGACCTTCGAACGGCGGCGGGCCTGATTCAGGGCTTTTCCGAGTTGGTGAGCGCCTCGACCTCTGCGATGGTGCCGCAGCCCAGCACCGCCTCGGCCTCGCGGCGGCCGAAGCCGGCGCGCGCGAAGGCGGCGAGTTCGCGGGTCCTGTCAGCGTCACCGCGACGATAGGGCCCGAGGCGGCGGCGGCGCGCGAAGGCGCAGGCGGCGGCAAGATCCGGGTCGGGCGCGGCCCCGTGCAGCGCCGCCACTGCCGCCGCGGCGGCCTCGGCAGCGACGCCCTTGGCGGCAAGGCCGGCGCGGATCGCCCGCAGGGAGTCGCCGCGGCGGTGGCGGCTTGCCGCCCGCGCCGCGGCGTAGGCGTCGTCGTCGATCAGCCCGGCCCCGACATACCGCGCCACCAGCGCCGCGATCAGAGGCGACGCGCGGCGCACCGCTTCGGTATCGTTTCCGGTCCGCCGCCGCACCCGCCGCGTCAGCACCCGCCGCAGGTTCTCGGCCGAGCTCGCGTAGCGCCCGAGATAGCCAAGCGCCCAGTGTTCGAGCGTTTCCGACTCGACGCTCGGGTTGTCGGTTACATTCCGTTCGCCCGTCATGCGGTGCGCCCGCCTGTCGCGATGCCGAAAACCTGATAATACTGCCGCCGCCGTAAGCAGCGGCAGCACCCCAGAGTTCGTTGGTGACCGAAGCCGGCCTTACGCTCCCGACCGTCACGCGGCCGCGCATGCGGATCGTGATCCCGCTGGTCGTCGGCTGCGCCTTCTTCATGGAGGGCCTCGACTCGACGATGATCGGCGTGTCGATCCCAGCGATGGCGCGAAGCCTCGGCGAGAACCCGCTACGCCTCAACCTCGTCATCACGAGCTATCTTCTGAGCCTTGCCGTGTTCATCCCGGTCAGCGGCTGGATCGCCGACCGGCTCGGCGCCCGCACCGTGTTCTGCACCGCCCTTTTGATCTTCACCACCGGCTCGGCGCTGTGCGGCCTGTCGACGAACCTGCCGATGCTCGTCGTCATGCGCGTCGTGCAGGGGTTCGGCGGCGCGATGATGACGCCGGTCGGGCGCCTCATCCTGCTGCGCAGCTTTCCGCGTTCGAGCCTCGTCTCGGCGATGAACTGGATGACGATCCCGGCCATGATCGGGCCGACCGTCGGGCCGATCGTCGGCGGCTTTCTGACCACCTACCTGTCGTGGCGCGCGATTTTCTACCTCAACATCCCGATCGGCCTGACCGGCGCCGCGCTGGCGCTGTGGCTGTTCGAGGATTTCCGCGCGCCGGCGCCGACCCGGTTCGATCTCGGGGGCTTCGCGATGGCGGGGGTCGGGCTGTTCCTGCTCGAAATGGCGCTCGAAAACGTCGGCCGGCCGATGATCGCGCCGGCGGTCGGCTATGCCTTTTTTCCCGCGGCGCTGGCGCTGCTCGCGCTCTACGTGTGCCATGCCCGGCACAGCCGCGCGCCGGTGCTCGACCTGTCGCTGTTGCGCATCCGCACCTTTCGCATCGGCACGTTGAACGGCGGCCTCTGCCGCATGGGCCTCGACGCGACGCCGCTGCTGATCCCGCTGCTGTTCCAGGTCGGCTTCGGCATGAGCGCGGTGCAATCGGGCCTGCTCAGCTTCTCGTCGAGCCTCGGCGCGATGTGCGTGCGCACCGGATCGCGCGTCCTGTTGCGGGCGCTGGGCTTTCGCGCGGTATTGACCTTCGGTGCGGTACTGTCGGCGGCGGTCATCGCCGTGTTCGCGCTGCTGCGGCCCGACACGCCAGTCGGGCTGATCGTCACCTGCGTGCTGCTGTCGGGCTGCGTGCGCAGCATCCAGTACATGGGCCTCAACACGATCAGCTTCGCCGACGTGCCTTCGGCGCAGTTGAGCCGCAGCACCAGCTTCAGCGGCGTCATCCAGCAGCTGGCGCGCGGCTTCGGCGTCGCGCTCGGGGCCGCGCTGCTCGCGCTCGTCGCCGGCGAGGGGCGGGTGACGGTCGAAGACTTCCGCATCGTCTTTGTGCTGGTGGCGCTGCTGCCGCTGTTCTCGGCCGTCGGCTTTCTCAGCCTTTCCGCCCAGGACGGCGGCGAGGTCAGCGGACACCGCACCGCATGATGTCCTGATCGCGGAGTTCATGAGGCTTCGCCAACCGAGCGAACGCGGGGTCCAGGGCGGATGACGGAGCGTTTGGACCCCGGATTTCCGCTTTCGCGGGAACGACAATTCTACTTCAGATCGACTCCCAGAAGCGGCGCATGCGCTCGCGCTGTTTTTCGTCGGGAAGACGGCCGAGGCCGGCCCTGGCATCGTCTTCCATGTGATCGGGTTTGTTGGTGGCGGGGATGGTGCAGGTCACGGCCGGATGGGCAGCGATGTATTTGAGGAAAAACTGCGCCCAGCTGGTGCAGTCGAACTCGGCCGCCCATTCCGGCAGTGTCCGGCCGCGCACGCGGCGGAACAGGCTGCCTTGCTCGAACGGCTGGTTGGCGATGACGGCGACCTTGCGCTCGATCGCCGTCGGGAAAAGCAGCGTTTCCGCATCACGGGTCGCCAGCGAATAGCCGAGCTGCACGAAGTCGATGCCGGGTTCGGCGGCGAGGATGCGGGCGAGATCCGGCAGCGCGCCGGTCGTGTAATGGGTGATGCCGATGTAGCGGATGCGGCCCTCTTCCTTCATCCGCCGCAGCGTGGCGAGGTGGGTGCGCCAGTCGAGCAGGTTGTGGATCTGCACCAGGTCGATGACGTCGCTGCGCAGCAGCTGGGCCGACCGCCGTATCTGGGCGATGCCCTGGTCGCGGCCGCTGGTCCACACCTTGGTCGCGAGGAACACGCGCGGGCGCAGCCCCGCCGCGGCGACGAGGTCGCCGGTGACCGCCTCGGCGCGGCCGTACATCGGCGAGCTGTCGATCATCCGGCCGCCGGCGTCGACGAGCCGGCGCAGCACGTCCGCGAGCGGCCGGCGAGCGGATGCGTCGCCGCCCACGTCGAACACCTGCCAGGTGCCGAGGCCGATGACCGGCATCCCCTCGCCGCTCGACGGGATCGGGCGCGTCGTCATCGTGGTTTCCGCCATCGCGCGTTTGGCCAACAATTGCAAGGCCGCGATGCCGCCGGCCGCCCGAAGGAACGCGCGGCGCGACCGGTTCATCCCGCGCCGGGAGCGTCCTCGTCGAGGCCCAGCATCAGGCGCAGGTTCTGCACGGCGGCGCCGGAGGCGCCCTTGCCGAGGTTGTCGAGCCGCGCCACCAGCACCGCCTGACGGTGCGCCTCGTTGGCATGGACGTAGAGTTCGAGCCGATTGGTGTCGTTGAGCGCCTGCGGTTCGAGCTTGGCGCCCGCCGCGGGCGGCAGCACCGCGACGTAGCGGCAGCCGGCATAATAGGCGGCAAGCGCGTCGTGCAGGTCCTCGCCGCGGGGTTTTCCAGGCAGCGTGTCGAGGTGCAGCGGGATCGACACCAGCATGCCCTGGCGGAAATGGCCGACGGACGGCACGAAGATCGGCCGCCGCGACAGCCCCGAATAGAGCTGCGTCTCCGGCACGTGCTTGTGCTGGAGGCCCAGCGCGTAGAGTTCGAAGGCGGGACCGCCGTCGCGGTCGTGCGCCTCGATCATCGAGCGGCCGCCGCCGGAATAACCGCTGACCGCGTTGATGGCGACCGGGTAGTCGCGCGGCACGAGACCGGCCTCGACCAACGGCCGCAACAGGCCGATGGCCCCCGTCGGGTAGCAGCCGGGATTGGCCACCTTCTTCGCCGCCGCGACCGCCGCCGGCTGGTCCGGCGCCATCTCCGGAAAGCCGTAGGTCCAATCCGGCGAAACGCGGTGCGCGGTGCTGGCGTCGAGCAGCTTCGGGGCGGCCTTGCCGAGACCGTCGGCGAGCGCCGTGGCTTCGCGCGCCGCATCGTCGGGCAGGCACAGCACGACCAGATCGACCTCGGCCATCATGTCGCGGCGCGCCGCCGGATCCTTGCGGAATTCGGGTACGATGCTCTTGAGGGTGACTTCGGGCATCGCCGCGAGGCGGGCGCGGATGCCGAGGCCGGTGGTGCCGGCTTCGCCGTCGATGAAGATGCTGGGCTGGTTGCCGCTCATGACTCCTCTGTCCTGGCCTGTGGTCTGCAAAAGCCCCCACCCCTGCCCTCCCCCGCTTGCGGGGGAGGGAGAAGTGCGTCCCCTCCCCCGCAAGCGGGGGAGGGTCAGGGTGGGGCCTCGCGGCTCAACCCTTACCCGGATTGAGCGCGGCTTTGTAGGCCCTAATCGCGGCGGCGAAGCCCATCACCAGTGCGTCGGCGGTCAGTTCGTGCCCGATCGAGGCTTCGGCGACGGGCGGCATCGCCGCGATCAGCGGCGGCAGGTTGTCGAGGTTGAGGTCGTGGCCGATGTTGACGACGAGGCCGGCGGCGACCGCCTTGCGGGCGGTGGCGACGCAGGCGGCGAGGGCGGCGGCGGGGTCGCCGCGGCGAAACGCAGCGGCGTAGGCGCCGGTGTAGATCTCGATGCCGTGCGCGCCGAGATCGCGGGCGCGCTCGACATCGGCGCAGTCCGGATCGACGAACAGGACGACGCGCGACCCGATGCGCTTCAGCCGCGCGATCAGCGGCCGCAGCCTCGCCGCGTCCTCGGCGAGATGCCACCCCGCCTCGGAGGTGAAGGCGTCGGCGGCATCCGGCACCAACGTCGCCTGCTCCGGCCGCGCCTGCTCGACGATGCCGAGCCAGATCTCGTCGGGGTTGCCTTCGATGTTGAGCTCCATCGCCGGCCGCCACGGCAGCATGATCTCGGTCAGCGCCGGCACGTCGGAGCGGCGGATGTGGCGCTCGTCCGGGCGCGGATGCACGGTGATGCCGTCCGCCCCCGCGGCGCGGGCGATATGCGCGAATTTGACGGGGTCGGGCACACCGGTGCGGCGCGAGTTGCGCAGCAGCGCGATCTTGTTGAGGTTGACGCTGAGGCGGGTCATCCCCGGCTGAATTCGAACAGCAACGCGTCGCGCACGGTGTCGAGGTCGAGCCCGTGCTGCGCGATCATCGGTCCGCTCTCGACGATGATGTCGTCGATGTCGCGGATCTGCTTGAGGCGTTTGAACAAATCCTCGCTGTCGAGGCCGAGGCCCTCGCCGAGGATTTCCATGAAATTGACGACCTCGAAGCTGCGGCCGTCGCCGGCGTCGCAAATCTCGCGGTGGCAGGCGTGGTAGATCGTTGCCAAGGTCGTGACCCCGGCATCGGCGACCGCCGCCAATTCGCGCTGCACCAGCTCGCGCTTGAACTCGGGGAGCTGCGCCAGGCTGTTGGCCTGCGTCCCGACCCGCGGCACGTCGATCTCGACGAGTTCGACGCCGGGGATGATCGACAGCAGGGTGCGCACTGCCTTTTGCACCTCGTGCAGGACCGGGCGGTCATGCAATGCCACGCGCTTCTCGACGCGGCGTCGCATCAGCCCGCGCAACTTTTCGGCCCGCTCGGCTAGGAAGACGAGGAAGGGGTTGAGGTCGAACGGCTTTTCACCGAAGCGGGCGGCGTAGTTCGGCAGCGACACCTCGCCGATCGCGATCTGGCAGCTCGGGCACCACGACAGCACGGTCGAGGTGCCGGCCGATTTGAGGCCGTCTATCGTCGCGTAGGCGACCTTGCTGTTGGTCTCGAAATCGCCCTCGCGGTACTGGTAGACGCCGCAGCACTGGCCGACCCCGCCCATGACCTCGTAATCGATCCCAAGCAGGTCGAGCATGTCGAGGCACAAGAGTGCGATGTGCGGCGTCTTGATGATGTTGCAGCCGGTATAGAAAACGACGTCGGGGGGCGTCTCCCGGCGCGTCGCGGGGTGCGCGAAGCGCGCCAGCGTCTCCGGCGGCAGCTGCAGCCGCGACAGTACCCGCACGCCGCGGCTCATGTTCTGGAACCCGTTGCGCCAGCGCGTGCGCAGCGGTTTGCCGTCGCGGTTGCGGCGCGCGAAGCCGCGCGCGAGCTGCACCATGAAGCGCGGGTTGATGCCGTGCTGGCACGCCGGAATGCAGTAGCCGCTGCCGCTGCACACCTCCGCCCAGCGCACCGCCTCGGGCGTGCCGCTGCCGCCGGTGATCAGATCGACGATGCCGTCGGTCGTGACGATCGGGCTGGCGTCGGCGATGCCGGCCGGCTCCGTCATCGGACAGGCGCGGAAGCAATCGCCGCAACGGGTGCAGGCTTCGGCGATATGCTCGGCGCGGCCGCGGAATTCTTCGAGGAAGCTGCTTGGCTCAATGTCGTTCGGCATCGCTTGGTCCGCCCATCCGTCTCCTACGCGCGATTATAACGCTGTCCCCACGTTCTGGCGCGAGGCAAAGACGCAGCAAAGCGCGGCATGGCAGAGGGTGGCCGCGGTGAAATGAAGGCGCAGGTTCCATGCATACTACGCATGGCTCCTCCCCGAACCACGCGCGGATCGGCAAAGTGTTACAAACTGTTTGCGGTCTGTCATCGAACAGACATGATGCGACGGGTTCAACGGGTATCGGTCCAGGGATGACATGAGCGAAGCCAAGACCAACCGAAAGAACGAGCCGACAATGAATATCTCCTCCATTCCCACGGTCCCCGTTGAGCCGAAGGCCCAAATGCTGGCCGCCGACGCCCGGCTGGTCGATGACGAGCTGCGCGCTTTTCTTGCCGGCGACAACGACGGCGAAGACCTGCTGCACGCCCTCTACGACCACATCCTTGCGGAACCCGTGCCGCAGCGGATGCGGGCGCTGCTCAACAAGGGATGAAAACGGGCATACGGGCGTCCGCCGCTGCCCCTTTCCTTTACCTTCTGTAACGCAAACCGTCATGGCCCGGCTTCGCCCGGCCATCTGAAGAGCGCCAGAGAGATCGCCGGGTCGGCCCGGCGATGATGAGAAAAGAACGGTCGACCTGACCGGATTCTGCTTCTCATGCAAATATAAGAGAGCCTCCAGCGTTCCCGACCATCGCGGAGCGGCGATCCCGAATGGAGCGCCGCACCTCGTGGCCTCCCGGCGCGATGAAGGCTACACTTTGCCTCAGCCGAGGCTCCACTAGTCCAATGGCTCTAAGGGGATATCCGTATTAGTATCCGCCCCGAGCGGAGTGCGGGCGTCGCCGCGAGGGCGTCGGCCTGCGTTCGCTTTAACCATAACCTGTCTCCGATCGGGGAGGAACGCGATGAAAATTGACATCCGGGGGAACACGACGCGGCGCAGCGTCCTGCGCGGCGCCGGCGCGCTTGCTGCCGCGACGGCGCTGCCGCGCCTTGCCCGCGCCGCCGACCATCCCGCGCTCGGCACCTATCCGGCCGGCTCGTCCGGCGACTCCGTCTATATCGGCATCACGGTGCCGCGCACCGGCACCTACGCCGTGCAGGGCGAGGACGAGCTGAAGGGCATGCAGCTCGCCGTCGAGCACATCAACAGCGGCGACCCGCTGATCAAGCAGATCTCGCCGAAGACGAAGAAGGGCGTTCTCGGCAAGGAGGTAAAATACGTCGTCGCCGATTCCGAGGCGAAGCCGAACACGGCGGTTCAGGAACAGTCCCGCTTCATCAGCGAAAACAAGATCGTCTTGATGACCGGCTCGACCTCGAGCGCGGTCGCGGTCGCGCTCAACAAATTGGCGCAGCGCGAGCACGTGCTCTACGCCGTGGCGATTTCCGGCTCCAACGACACGACCGGCAAGGATTGCGTGCGCTACAGCTTCCGCCAGTGCTTCTACGGCCAGACCGCGGCGGCGGCGATTGGGCCCGTCATGCTCAAGAATTTCGGCAAGAACAAGAAGGCGGCCTATCTGACGCCCGACTACACCTACGGCCACACCGTGCAGAAGTCGATGGAGGACTACCTCAACAAGAACGGCGGCTGGACGACCGTCACGAACCAGGTCGCCCCGCTCGGAGCGCCCGACTACAGCTCCTATCTGCTCAACGTCGCCAACTCCGGCGCCGACTATTTGCTCAACGTCAACTGGGGCCATGACGCCGTGCTGTCGATCCAGCAGGCGCAGCAATTCGGCATCTTCAACAAGATGAAGCTGGTGATCCCCTACCAGACGCCGTTCCTCGCGCGCGAGGTCGGCGCCGACGTCATGCAGGGCGTGTTGGCCGCGACCGACTTCTGGTGGACGCTCGAAGACAAGTATCCGCTGGCAAAGATGTTCGTCGAGGCGTTCGACAAGAAATACGGCTACAAGCCGGAATGGGGCGCCAACAACGGCTACATGCAGTTCGCGATGTGGGCGCGCATGGTCGAGGAGGCGGGGAGCTTCTATCCGCCGGACGTGATCAAGGCATACGAAAAGGGCGAAACGATCCCGTCCACGGTCGGCGACGTGCATTTCCGCGCCGCCGACCACCAGCTGGTGCGGCCCGTGATCATCGTTCAGGGCAAAAAGCCGGGCGACATGAAGAACAAGGAGGATTTCTGGGAGGTGACCGAGGTGGTGCCGGGCGAGCCGCTGATGCAGGCGCCGGACGCCTTCGGCTGCCATCTCGGCGACTATACCTAACGGCGGCTTGATTTGGCATTGCCGGGCACCGTGCGATACGGTGCCCGGCAATGTTGTCTCTGCGATGATCACCTGGCCCAATTTCGTCTCGCAACTCTTCAACGGCCTCGCCACCGGGGCCGTTTTGGCGCTTATCAGCTCGGGCCTGACGATCATTTACGGCACGCTCGGCGTGCTGAACCTGGCGCACGGCGCGATGTTCATGCTCGGCGGCTACGCCGGCTACGTCGCGTTCCAGGCGACCGGCTCGTTCGTTATCGCGATCGTCGTCGGCGCCTTGTTCCTCGTCGTGGTCGGCGTCGTCATCGAATTCGTCATCATCCGGCACTTCTACAGCCGGCCGCCGGAGGACCAGCTGCTGGTCACTTTCGGGATCGGCATCGTCATCGTCGAACTCGTGCGCTTTGCCTTCGGCAGCCTGTCGAAGACGGTGCCGCCGCCGGCTTGGGGCGCCGGCGTCACGCCGATGGGCTTTCTCGTCTACCCGACCTACCGCATCGTCGTCCTCGGCATCGCCGCCGCTGCGCTGACGGTGTTGTATTTCGTGCTCTACCGCACCCGGCTCGGCATGATCGTGCGGGCGGGCATCGAGGATTCCGGCATGGTCGGAATGCTCGGCATCAACGTCTACCGCGTGTTCATGGTCGTGTTCGGCATCGGCGCGATGGCGGCCGGATTTGCCGGCATCGTCTACGCGCCGGTGGTATCGCTGACCCCGGACATGGGCGAGGCGATCCTGGTGCAGACCTTCGTCGTCGTCGTCATCGGCGGCGTCGGTTCGTTCACCGGCGCGATCATCGGCGGGCTGATCGCCGGCGAAATCTTGAGCCTGACCTCGATGATCGACCCGGCCTATTCCCAGGTCATGCTGTTCGCCGGCATGACCCTGGTGCTGCTGCTGCGGCCGCAGGGTCTGCTCGGCCTGCCGAGCCGCGACTGAGCCGGCCGCGATGCTGCGCCATCGTCCGTTGCTGGTGGAGGGGCTGACGGCGCTCGGCCTCGTCGCCGCCCCGTACGTGCTCCCTTCCCTCGGCTTCGCTCCGAACACGGTCAACCAGATCCTGATCTGGGGCCTGTTCGGCCTCGGCTTCGACATCCTGTTCGGCTTCACCGGCCTGCTGTCTTTCGGGCAGGCCGCGTTCTTCGGCACCGGCGGCATGGTGGCCGCCTACCTCCTGACCAACAATCTGATGACGAGCGTCATCGGCGCGCTGGCGGTCGGCACGGTCGGAGCGGTCATCGCGGGGGTCGTCGTCGGCGCCATAGCGCTGCGCCGCACCGGCATCTACTTCGCGATGATCACGGTCGCGATCGCCGAGATGTTCTATTTCACGGAATTCTCGCCGCTCTCGCGTTGGACCGGCGGCGAGAACGGCCTCCCCGGCGTGCCGACCCCGACCTTCTCGTTCCTCGGCTTTTCGTACCATGTCGGGACGGGGTGGTCGATGTACGGCTTCCTCGCCGTCTGCTACTTCCTCGGCATTGTCGTGGCCTTGCGCATCGTGCGCTCGCCGGTCGGCGCGATCTTCAGCGCGATCCGCGACAACCCGCTGCGCGCGCGCGCTGTCGGGCACGGCATCGGCCGCTACAAACTGACGGCGTTCGTCATCGCCGCCGCCTATGCCGGGCTGGCGGGCGGCCTGCTCGGCGTGCTGCAGGGCTTCATGCCTCCGGATGCGTTCATGTTCGACACGTCGGGGCAGCTCGTCATGCAGACCGCGATCGGCGGCGCGGGGACGCTGTTCGGGCCGCTGCTCGGCGCCACCGTGTGGCTGTTCCTGCGCGACTTCCTGCAGGGCGCGCTGGGGCTGGGGGCAACGTGGAAGCTGGTGCTCGGCGTCGTGTTCGTGCTGCTGGTTTGCTTCCTGCGGCACGGGCTGATCGGCGGGATCAAGGACCTGTTCGAGCTGATCGCGGCACGGCGCCGCCCGCCGGCGCCCGAGGAAGCCGCCGCGGTCGAGACCGCCCCCGCCATGACGAGCGTCGGGCCGGCGCGGCGCCGGCAGGAAGCGCCGTTCGATGGGCCGGTATTGGAGGCACGCGGCCTCACCAAGATGTTCGGCGGCCTCGCCGCCAACCGCGACATCGACTTCCGCGTCGAGCAGGGCGAGTTGCGGGCCGTCATCGGCCCGAACGGCGCCGGCAAGAGCACCTTCTTCAAGATGCTGACCTGCGAATTGCGGCCGACCGCCGGCCGCATCTTCTTCCACGGCCGCGACATCACCGGCATGGACGTGGCGGCGGTGTGCCAGCTCGGCCTCACCAAGAGCTACCAGGTCAACCAGCTCTTTCCGCGCCTGACCTTGCGCGAAAACATCGTCATCGCGGCGCTCGCCGAACGGCGCGGCACCTTCGTGCTCGACCTGCTGCGGCGCATCGACCGCGTCCCTGGCCTCGACATGCAGGTCGAGAGCACCCTGGCGATGGTGGGGCTTACGGCGCGCGCCGACGTGCCGGTCGCGGAACTGGCCTACGGCGAGAAGCGGCGGCTCGAAATCGGGCTTGCGCTCGCCGCCTCGCCGTCGCTGCTGCTGCTCGATGAGCCGCTCGCCGGCATGAGCCCGCGCGAGCGCGCCGAGACCGTGCAATTGCTCAAGAACATCCGCCGCGGCCGCACCCTGATCGTCGTCGAGCACGACATGGACGCCGTCTTCGAGTTGGCCGAGCGCATCACGGTATTGCACGAGGGGGCGCTGCTCGCCGAGGGCACGCCGGCCGAGATCCAGCGCAACACCTTCGTTCAGGACGCCTATCTCGGCGGGGTGGCGGCGGCGTGAGCGCGCTGCTCGACGTCGAGGGCCTCAACAGCTATTACGGCGACAGCCACATCCTGTTCGACGTGGCGCTCCATGTGGAGCGCAACGAGGTGGTGGCGCTGCTCGGCCGCAACGGCGCCGGCAAGAGCACAACCCTCAAGAGTCTGATCGGCGCGGTGCGGCCGCGCGCCGGCCGGGTCGTGTTCGACGGCGTCGAGACCCAGGCGCTGCCGCCGCATGCGATTGCGGCGCTCGGCTTGCAGCTGGTGCCGGAGGAGCGGCGCATCTTCGGCAGCCTCAATGTCGAGGAGAACCTCGTCCTCGCCGGATTGACTGCGAAGTCGCGCTGGCCGTTGCAGCGCGTCTGGGACATCTTCCCGCGCCTGCGCGAGCGCCGGCGGTCGCGCGGCACCGACCTGTCCGGCGGCGAGCAGCAGATGCTGGCGATCGCCCGGGCGCTCGTCCGGGACCCAAAGGTCATCCTGCTCGACGAGCCGTTCGAGGGGCTGGCGCCGATCATCGTGCGCGACCTGCTCGCGACGTGCCGCGCCCTCGCCGCCGAGGGCCAGACGATGGTCGTCGTCGAGCAGAACATCTCGGCGGCGCTCAACCTCGCCGACCGCATCTACATCCTCTACAACGGCCATATCGTCGAAGAGCTGACCGCCCAGGCCGCCCGCGACCAGCCGGAAATTCTCCACCGCCATCTCGGCGTATAGCGGAAAGCCTCCGCCGCCTTCGGTTCGTGAGCCGCTCGCTTGACGAAGTTGTGATGCGGCTGGACGGCGTTCGGCCTCGACAGGGCGCCGCACGAGGTGCGTATACGGCGCGTCCGAGAGTTCGTCGGGATCGCCGTTGTGTCACCGGCCCGTGCGCCTTCCGCGCCGAACCTGCTGGGCATCGCCACCGCGGTGCCGGCGATGTCGCTGGCGCAGGAGGAAATCGCCGCGCAGGCGGAGGCGCTGTTCGGGGCCGCGCCGGAGTTCGAGCGCCTGCGCCCGGTTTTCGCCAACAGCGGCATCGGGCACCGCCACGGCGCGGTGCCGCTCGACTGGTACGAGCGGCCGCGCGGCTGGGCCGACCGCAACGAGCGCTACCTCGCGGTGGCGCTCGACCTCGTCGAGCGCGCAGCCGGCCGCGTTCTCGACGAGACCGGCACCGCGGCCGACGACATCGGCGCCATCGTCGCGGTGTCGACCACCGGCATCGCCACCCCCAGCCTCGATGCGCGGCTGATGGAGCGGATGCGCCTGCCGCGCACGGTGCAGCGCCTGCCGATCTTCGGGCTCGGCTGCGCCGGCGGCGCGATCGGCCTGGCGAGGGCGGCGACGCTGGCGGCGGCGACGCCGGACAAGGCGGTGCTGCTCGTCGTCGTCGAATTGTGCAGCCTGTGGTTTCGCCGCCGCGACCTGTCGAAGGGCAACATCGTCGGGACGGCGCTGTTCGCCGACGGCGCCGCCGCCGCGGTCCTGCGATGCGGCGGCGAGGGCCCGGCGGTCATCGCGGCCGGCGAACATACCTGGCCGGACACGCTCGACGTGATGGGCTGGGAGGTGGCGGACGACGGTCTTAAGGCTGTGTTCTCGCGCGACATCCCGAAGCTCGTGACGGCCGAACTCGGGCGCGCCGCGCGCGCCTTCCTGGCCGGGCACGGGCTTCGCCCGAGCGACATCGACCGCTTTGTCTGCCACCCCGGCGGCCCGAAGGTCATCGCCGCATGCGAGGCGGCGTTCGGGCTGGGGCCGGGAGCGCTGGTCGAGGCGCGCGCCGTACTGCGCGCGTTCGGCAACATGTCGGCGGCGAGCGTGCTGTTCGTGCTGGTGCGGGTTCTCGACAAGGCTCGCCGCAATCGCGAGGAGTGGCGCCATGCCCTCGTCACCGCGCTCGGCCCCGGCTTCACCGCCGGCTTCGCGGTGCTGACGCGCGAGTGAACGCGCTGCACGCCGTGCTCGCGCTGGTCGCGGCGCAGCGGCTGGCCGAGCTGGCGCTCGCGGCGCGCAACACGCGGCTGCTCAAGGCGCGCGGCGCGTACGAGATCGACGCCGCCGTGTACCCGCTGTTCGTGGCGCTGCATCTCCTCTGGCTGCTGGCGCTGCTCCTGCTGGTGCCGGCGGACGCGGCTCCGTCGTGGCCGCTGCTGGCCGGATACGGTCTGCTGCAGCTCGCGCGGGTCTGGGTTGTCGCCAGCCTCGGCGAGCGCTGGACGACGCGGCTCGTCTTGCTGCCCGGCGCGCCGCTGCGGCGCCGCGGCCCCTATCGCTGGTGCCGCCATCCGAACTACCTCGTCGTCGCGGCCGAGATCGCGCTGCTGCCGCTCGCCTTCGGTGCCGTCGGCATCGCCCTCGTCTTCACCGTGCTGAACCTGCTGCTGCTGCTGCGCCGCGTCGACATCGAGGACCGGGCGCTCCATCCCGAGTCGGCAGCCCTGCGGCGCTGAGGGTTGGCGGACGCGTCGGCGCCGCTACAATGCGGCGTCTACAGCCTTCGCCGAAGGGTCCCGCCATGCAGCCTCACGCAGCCGCCCTGAAGGCGCTCCTTGCCGAACCGGGTTTGCAGATCATGCCGGGCTGCGGCGACGCGATGGGGGCGCGGCTCATCGAGGAAGCCGGGTTCCGCACCGGTTTCATCTCCGGCTCCAGCATCTCGGCGATGCGCCTCGCGATGCCCGACATGGACCTGTTGTCGTTCGCCGAGATGGCGGATGCCGTCGAGGCCTGCATTGCTGCGGCGCCGAAGGTGCTGTGGCTGGCCGATGGCGACACCGGCTACGGCAACGCGCTGGCGGTGCAGAAGACGATCCGCGGCTATGCCCGCCGCGGCGCTGCCGCGGTGCTGATCGAGGACAAGGTGTGGCCGCGCCCGCTCGGGCGCGAGGGGGCAAAGCTGGTGGTCGAGCGCGAGGCGGCGGTGCTGCGCTGCCGGGCCGCGGTCGAGGCCTGCAGCGAGGAGGGCATCCTGCTGCTCGCCCGCACCGACGCGCGCACCTCGCGCGGCTTCGACGAGGCGCTGGCGCGGCTCAAGGCCTTCGTCGCGGCCGGCGCCGATATCCTGTTTCTCGACTCGCCCCAGTCCGAAGCGGAGATGCGCGAGACGGTGGCGGCGTGCGACGGCCGCCCCGCGCTGGCGGTCAACTCGCCGGCCGGCAAGCACTTCATGCCCGACAACGCCGCGCTCGAACGCCTCGGCATCAAGCTCGTCGTCTACCCGCAGGAAATTCTCGCCGCCACGGTGCACGCGGTGCGGGCGGCGCTTGCCGGATTGAAGGGCGGCCCGAAGCCGCCGATGGCGACCCCGGCGGAGCTGGCGAGCGCGATCCGCGCCGCCGACTACCTCGCCCGCGACGCCCGCTGGCCCGACCCGCGGTAGTGGAGGCAACGCCGGTGTCGGTGACGCAGGGTCTAAACCCTCTCCCCCACCGGTGGAGAGGGCAGGGTGGTGAGGGGGCCGACGGGGTCGACCTTGGCACCTGCCTTACCCTCTTGCCCCTACCACTCCCTCCCCCGCGCGCGGGGGAGGGTCAGCCCTTCCCTGTGCCGCGGAGAGGGAAATAGGCCCGCCGCCGATGGTCCCGCTCTCCGTCCTTGACCTGTCGCCGATAACCGAGGGCAGCGACGCCGGGCAGGCATTGCGCAACTCGCTCGACCTGGCGCGCCATGTCGAGGAGCTCGGCTACCGCCGCTTCTGGATGGCGGAGCACCACAACCTGCCGGGCATCGCCAGCGCCGCCACGGCCGTCGCGCTCGCCCATGTCGGCGCCGGCACCAGCCGCATCCGCATCGGCGCCGGCGGCATCATGCTGCCGAACCACGCGCCGCTGATGGTGGCCGAGCAGTTCGGCACCTTGGCGGCGCTGTATCCGGGACGGGTGGAGCTGGGTCTCGGCCGTGCTCCCGGCTCGGACCAGCTCACGGCGCGGGCGATGCGCCGCAACCTGCTCGCCGACGTCGACCAGTTCCCGCGCGACGTCGTCGAGCTGATGGGCTATTTCCAGCCGCCGGAGCCGGGCCAGGCGTTGCAGGCGGTGCCGGGCGCCGGCCTCGACGTGCCGATCTGGATCCTCGGCTCCAGCACGTTCGGGGCGCAGCTCGCCGCGATCCTCGGCCTGCCCTTCGCGTTCGCCTCGCATTTCGCGCCCGGCATGATGATGCAGGCGATCCAGATCTACCGCGACCGCTTCCGCCCCTCGGCGCAGCTCGCGGCGCCGCACGTCATGATGGGGGTGACGGCGGTCGCCGCGGAAACCGACGAGGAGGCGCGGTTCCTGTTTTCGTCGCTCCAGCAGGCGACGTTGAACAACCGTATCGGCCGGCCGAGTCGAGTGCCGCCGCCGGTCGCGAATTTCGAGGCGCAGCTCGACCCGATGGCGCGCGCGATCCTCGCCGACGCGCAGTCCTGCGCCGTCGTCGGCGCGCCCGAGACGGTGCGCCGGGGCCTGGAAGACTTCGTCCGCCGCACCGGCGCCGACGAGCTGATGGTGACCGCCAACATCTTCGACCACGACAAGCGCAAGCGCTCGTTCGAGATCATCGCGCAGGTGCACGGCGGCATGGCGCCGTCGCGCGCCGCGGCGGCCGGTTGATGCTGGAGGGGCTGAACGTCGTCGAGTACGGCGGCGGGCTTGCCGCCGCGGTGTGCGGGCGGCTGTTCGCGGATGTCGGGGCGCGGGTCGGCCGAATCGGCGTGGCCGGCGGGGCGCCGCTCGAACGGCATCTCAACGGCGGCAAGACCATCCTTTCGGGCGAGGCGGCGGCCGCGGCCCTCGCCGCGGCCGACGTCATCGTCTGCGAAGGCGGTCCGCGCGAATTGCGCGCGGGCGGCCGCGACCCGGAGTCGCTGCGCGCCCGCAACGCGGGGGCGGCGATCGTGCTGATCTCGCCGTTCGGCCAGACCGGACCGTTGGCGGACGCGCCGGCGACGGACCTGACCCTGCTCTTCGCGAGCGGCATCGCCCGCATGCTGACGGGGCAGGTGGACGACCTCGCCGAGCCGCCGATCCGGCCGGTCGGCCGCCAATCCGCCTTCATCGGCGGCATCGCCGCCGCCTGCGCCGGAATGCAGGCGGTCATGGCGGCGGCGCCGGCGCTGATCGACGTGTCGATCCAGGAGGCGCTCGCGACGATCGCGATCACCGAGCTGGCGCGCGCCGGCGGCGGCGGCAAACCGTGGCCGCGACGCCGCGTCGCCGACGGCAACGGCGCCACCGTCTGCGTATTGCCGGCGCGCGACGGCTTCGTCGCGATCTCGCCGCGTGACGACCATCAGTGGCGGGCTTGGCTCGAGGTCATGGGGTCGCCCGCATGGGGCCGGGACCCGCGGTTCGCGACGAAGCCCGACCGGGTCGCCAACTGGGACGCGCTTTACGCGCTGATGTGCGACTGGAGCCGCGGCTTCGGCAAGCAGGCCATCGCCGACCGGGCGCAGGCGGCGCACGTGCCGAGCTTCCCGCTGCGCGAGCCGGCCGAGCAGCTCGCTTCCGCCCAGCTCGACCATCGCGGCTTCTGGCGCCGCCTCGATATCGGCGGCAGGCCGGTGAAGGCGCCGGGATCGCCGTTCGGGCTGCGCCTCATGGAGGCTTGCGGCGGAGGAGGCGGCGGCGGCGTCGGGCCGATGCCGCTGTCGGGCGTGCGCGTGCTCGACTTCAGCTGGGTCATCGCCGGCCCGACCTGCACCCGCTACCTCGCGGTGATGGGGGCCGAGATCGTCAAGGTCGAGGCGCCGGGGCGCGGCGACCCCGGCCGCGCCTCGGAGCTGCACACGGTGCTCGGCCAGGGCAAGCGGGCCATCGTGCTCGATCTCAAGAAACCGGAGGCCGTCGCGGTCGCCCGCGATCTTGCCGCGAAATCCGACGTCCTGGTCGAGAACTTCGCGACCGGGGTCATGGACCGGTTCGGGCTCGGCGCCGACGCGCTGCAGGCGGCGAACCCGGCGCTGATCTACATCTCGGCCTCCGGCCTGGGCCGCACTGGGCCGGAGGCGCGGGCCGTCGCCTACGGCACGTTGTTGCAGTGCTATGCTGGGTTCGCCGGCCTCAACCGCCACCCCGACGTGCCGCCGCGGGTCGGTCTCGCCTGGCTCGATCCCATGTGCGGCTTGATGCTCGCCTTCGTCGCCGCGGCGGCGGTGTGGCGCCGGCGGCGGCGGCGGGGCGGCGGCGCCCGCGTCGATTTCTCGATGCTGGAGGCGATGCTGTGGACGATGGCGGAGCCGCTGCTCGCCGCACAGCTGGGCGCGCCGCCGCGGCCGGTCGGCAATCGCTCCGAGCGCTGCGCGCCGCACGGCGCCTACCGCTGCGCCGGCGACGACGCGTGGATTGCCATCGCGGTGCGCGACGAGGACGCGTGGCGGCGGCTCTGCGCCGAGATACCGGAACTGGCGCCGCACGCATCATGCGGATTGGCGGAGCGGCGCGAGCGGGCGGCGCAGATCGACGGCATCCTGTCGGCGTGGGCGTGCGGGCGCCCCGCCGCTGAGGCCGAAGCCGCCTTGCGCCGCGCCGGGGTGCCGGCGGCGGCGCTCGCCGCCGCCTCGGATCTCGTCGCCGAGCCGCACCTCGAGGCTCGTGCTTTCTGGGAAGCGGGCGGGCGCGGCGTCCTGCCCGGCCTGCCCTGGCGGACCAGCTTCGGCCGCATCTCCGGTGCCGCCCCTGCCCTCGGCGCCGACACCGACGCGGTGCTGCGCGAGGTGCTGGGCCTGTCGCCGCAACAGATCGCCGATCTGCGCCAAGCGGGCGCGCTGGGTTAGGACGCAGCTTCCGGCGCCGGTGTAGCGGCGACAGCCCCTCACCCCGACCCTCTCCCCGCTTGCGGGCAGAGGGAGAGCGACTGCGCCTCAACCCCAACGTCCTGATTCCGAAATTTCACCGATCACCGCGTTTTCCCATTTCGTCGTCCCGGCGCAGGCCGGGACCCACCCTTCAACCGCTCGATTGCCCGCTACGTGGATGCCGGCCTCCGCCGGCATGACGATAATGGCAGCCAGCCGGGCTCTTACGAACCTCCGCCAAAGGCGGAGAGGGCAAAGACGCCTCAGAACTCGCCGCTGCGGTAGGCCTCGTCGAGGCGCTTCCAGTCTTCCTCGGACGGTTCGGGCCAAGCCTCGCCGCGGCGGCGCAGCGCGCCGGTGAAGTTCGGCTTGCGCTTCTCGTTGAAGGCGCGGCGGCCCTCCTCGCCGTCGGTAGTGACCTGGATTAGCAGGTTGTTGATCAGATTCTGCACGTGCCAAGCCTGGTCGGTCGGCAGGTCGCCGAAGCGGATCGCGAACTCCTTCATCATGCGCAGCGCCACCGGCGGCATCTCGACGATATGGCGGGCGATTTCCTCGGCCCGCTCCAGGAGCCGCGCGTGCGGCACGACCTCGTTGACGAGGCCGATGCGCAGCCCTTCCTCGGCGTCCACCGGGTCGTCCGTCAGCAGCATCTTCATCGCGTCGATGTAGCGGAGCTGCTTCAACAGCAACGTCGCCCCCGGCCCGTGGCCGAGCCAGGCCTGGCTCGTCAGCGCGAACTTGAAGCGGGCGTGCTCGCGGCTGGCGATGCGGATGTCGGTCGAGGCCAGCAGCATGTAGAGGCCGGCGCCGGCGGCCCAGCCGTTGACCGCCGCGACGACCGGCTTCCACACCCGCGGGTAGTGGTCGCCCATGCGGCCGTCGACGCCGGTCTTCTGGCCGTGCACCGTGCCGGCGAGCGGCCAGAAGATGCGCTGGGTGCGCAGGTACTCGCGCTCCTCCTCGGTGATGTTCTTGCGCGGCGCGAGGTTATGACCGCCGCAGAAATGGCGGTCGCCGGCGCCGGTGACGACGGCGCAGCGGATGTCGCGGTCCTCCCACAGGTCGATCCACGCCGCCGAAATCTCGTCGGCGGTCTCCTTGTCGAGGATGTTCGCCTTGGCCGGGTTGTTCAGCGTGATGTACGCGACGCCGTCGCGCTTGCGGTAGTCGATCGCCACTTCACTTCCTCCGCGTGACTTGCCGATCAAGACTATCGAGGCGGCGACGGCCAAACCAGGATGTCGCGAATGGCATCGCTACGCTCGCTAGCGCTGCCGTATCGACTGACGGTTCCCGGAAGGCCCACGGACGCGTCCGTAGCGCAATTAGCGGCTTCGTAAATCTATCCCGTTGGTTGTGGATATGCTAAGCGTTGGTGACACATCCGGAAGGACTGGACGGCGATGGCTAGAACAACGGCGCTGAACCAGCTGCAGGATCAGATCGAGGCGATCCGGCGCGAAGCCTATGCGCAAGGCTATGCCGACGCGATGCAGGCCGTTCGCGAATATGCGTCGCGACCGGCTGGAGGCAGCCCGACTGCTCCCGCCGGCAGGGATGGGCGACGCCGCGGCGGACGGCCGCGCAAGGCTGCCGCCGAGGCGCCGGCGGCGCAACCGTCACCGCCAGCCCGCACCGGGCGCGGCCGGCCAGCCCGCGCCGCCCGCAGCAGCGGCCGCCCGCAGCGCGGCACCAATGCGCGGCTGGTGCAGGAAGTGCTGCAGGCGATCGCACCGCGCGCGGCGCGGCCGACCGAAATCCGCGACGCGCTGAAACGCGACAAGGGCGTGTCGATGGCTTTCACATCGATCCGTCACGCGCTCGGGCAACTGGAAGCGCGTCACGCGGTGGAGCAGGTGGCGGACAGCAAGACCTGGCGCGCCACCGAGGGCGGCTAGGCCACGCCGCGATGAAGCCGTTCGACCTTTCGGGAAAGGTGGCGATCGTCACCGGATCGAGCCGCGGTATCGGCCGTGCCATCGCCGAACTCTATGCCGAAGCCGGCGCCAAGGTGGTCATCTCGGCGCGGAATGCCGCGCCGTGCGAGGACACCGCCGCCGCGATCCGCGCGAAGGGCGGCGAGGCCATGGCCGTCACCGCCCGCATCTCCGACAAGACGCAGCTCGAACAACTGGTCGAAAAGACCCGCGCGGCGTGGGGAAGGATCGACATCCTGGTCTGCAATGCCGCGATCAATCCCCATTACGGCTCGCTCGAACGGCTGACCGACGAGGTGTTCGAGCGGATGGTCGTGAACAACGTGCTGAGCAATCTGTGGCTGTCGCGGCTGGTGGCTCCGGAGATGAAGGAGCGGCACGAGGGCTCGATCATCTTCATCATCTCGGTGGCGGCGCTGCACGCGAGTCTCACGCTCGGCATGTATGGCATCACCAAGGCCGCCGATTACGCGTTGTGCCGCAACCTCGCGGCGGAATGGGGGCCGTCGGGCATTCGCGTCAACTGCATCGCGCCGGGGCTGGTGAAGACGGAATTTGCCCGGGTGCTGTACGAAGACCCGCAACGGCGCGCGGCGCGCGAGGCGGCGACGCCGCTGCGCCGGCTCGGCGAGCCCGAGGACATTGCCGGGGCGGCCCTGCTGCTCGCCTCGCCGGCCGGCGCCTTCATCACCGGCCAGACCATCGTCATCGACGGCGGAACGACAATCGCCGCTCGTTAACCCATTGGCCGGCGATGACCTAGGGGATGCTATTCAAATTTCACCGATCGCCGCGCTTCCCTCGCGCTTCCCTTTCGTCGTCCCGGCGCTGGCCGTGACCCACCCTTCAGCCGCTCGATCGTTGGACGGGCGGATGCCGGCCTCCGCCGGCATGACGATAGCAACAGCGAGTGGGAGTCTTAAAAACTTCAGGATCACGAGACTGGTCAAAAAATAGGCCACGAGCCCGCGCGGGTGCGGACTCGTGGCCGACTTTAGTTAGGCGGTTTGGAGTTTACCGCGCCGTGGCGGTGAACATCCGCAGTACTGTCGTGCTGAAGGTCGCGCCGACCGTCAGCAAGGTCGCGCCGATCGCGATGAAGCCGACCAGGATCAGTACGCCGCCGACACCGGCGATCGTGAGCGCCAGGATGCCGAGCACGACGGCCGCGATACCGACCAGCACCTCGATCCCACCGGTGGCGCTGGCGCCGCTACGGTAAGCAACGACCTGGGTGCCGCCCGCCGTCATCGACGGCATCGGCCTCGCCTGCATCGCCAGGGCGCCGCCCAGAAGCAACGCGCCGCCAAACACGATCAGCGCAGCGGCCATCAGGTAGAACGAGTGAATGCCGACCAGCGCGAGAATGCCGAGCACGATGCCGGCGAGGCCGGCGACGCAGTCAATCGCGATCTCTCCGGTCCACTCCGGGTTCTGCACGCCGGCGATGCGGGTGCTTTCACCGGCCGCATTGAACCCTTGTGCCATCAAGCCGACGCCGATGACGATCGTCGCGATCGAGGCCAACGCGTCTACCGACACGCCCGCGAGTGCGATAATCGCCAATGCGATGATCGCGACACCGGCGACGCCTTCGGTAAGAAGGCCGACACCTTCCGTTTCCCGCGATGCACCGCCCTCAACATAAGTAGCCATCTTGGTTCTCCCTTGCTCGGGTGCTCGCGCGAATTGGCGATGCTACGCCGCGCGCGATACCTTTCCGTACCCGCAAGGGAAACATTGAGGCGGCGCTCACGGTTCCGGTTCAAAACCTTGGCCAACCAAGCGTTGGATGAGACAGATAAAGACAAACCTTTCCGGGAGAACTGCCGTTTTCTGTTGATCCTGCCGCGAACTCTCAGCGCTGACTTGACGGTAGAAGATTGCCGAAAGAAACGGCTCAGCCGGCGGCGAACAGGCGGCCGCCCGGCAGGGGCCGCGGCGCGCCGGTGGTGGTCGGCAGGCTCAGCGGCAGCTGCAGCACGGAGCGGACCGCAAGATAGCCAAACGCTTGCGCTTCGAGCGCGTCGCCGTCCCAACCCACCGCCTCGACTGGGCGTACCAGCGTTTCGAGGCGGCGCGCTAACGCCGCCATCAGCGCCGGGTTGTGGCGACCGCCGCCGCACACCAGCCACTCGCGCGCCGGGGCCGGAAAATGTGGCCGCGCCGCCGCAGCTGCAGCCGCCGTCATCTCGGTCAAGGTGGCGGCGCCGTCGGCGGGCGACAGGTCGAGCGCCGCGGCGGCGCGGAACTCGTCGCGGTCGAGTGATTTCGGCGGCCGTCGCGCGAAATAAGGAAGGTCGAGAAATCGCCGCACCGCGGCGTCGCACGCGCGGCCGGCAGCGGCGAGGGCGCCGTCCATGTCCGCAACCGCCGCCGTGTGACGTCGTACCCAATCGTCGATCAGCGCATTGCCGGGGCCGGTGTCGAACGCCACGATGTCCCCGCCGCCGCGACCGATCCAGGTGACGTTCGCGACGCCGCCAATGTTCAGCACCGCCAGCGGTTTTGCCAGAGGAGCGGCGAGGGCGCGGTGAAACAGCGGCGCGAGCGGCGCGCCTTCACCGCCCGCGGCGACGTCGGCGCTGCGAAAATCGCCGACGACATCGCAGCCGACCAGCCGCGCCAGCAGCGCCCCGCCGCCGATCTGCCAGGTGCGGCGCTCGCGCGGGCGGTGCAGGATCGTGTGACCGTGAAAGCCGACCAGCGTGACGTCGTGACCGGGATGGCGGGTGCGGAAGATCTTCACCGCATCGGCGTGCAGCCGCGTCAGCTCCGCCTCGACCTCCGCCACCGGACCGACGCCGCCGAGCACGCCGCGCAGGCGTTCCCGGAAGTCCATCGGGTAGGGGACGGTCAGAGCCGGTCCGGTCTCGATATGCTCGCGGCCGTCGGTATCGACCCAGGCGACATCGATGCCGTCGAGCGAGGTGCCGCTCATCAGCCCCAGCGCCGCCACCGGTTTTGTGCTAGATGACCCCCCTATGAGCAACGCCCGTTCCCCGTTTTTGCAGGCCGCCGCGGAGCGCGGCTTCATTCACCAGTGCACCGACTACGAAGCGCTCGACGCGCTGCTGCTGACGCCGCCGGTGATCGGCTATGTCGGTTACGACTGTACAGCGGACAGCCTTCACGTCGGGCACCTGATGTGGATCATGCTGCTGCGGCTGTTCCAGAAGTGCGGCCACAAGCCGATCGTGCTCGGCGGCGGCGGCACGACGCGAATCGGGGATCCTTCGTTCCGCGACGAGGCGCGGCCGCTGCTAAGCGACGACCAGATCGCGCACAACATGACCAGTATCCGGCGCATCTTCGCCAACTTCCTGCAGTTTGGCGACGGTCCCGGCGACGCGATCGAGGTCAACAACGCCGAGTGGCTCGACGAACTGCGCTACATCCCGCTGTTGCGCGACATCGGGCGGCATTTCTCCGTCAACCGCATGCTGACGCAGGACAGCGTCAGGCTGCGGCTCGAACGCGAGCAGCCGCTGACCTTTCTCGAATTCAACTACCCGATCCTGCAGGCGTACGATTTTCTCGAACTCGCCCGGCGCTTCGGCTGCGTGTTGCAGATGGGCGGCTCCGACCAGTGGGGGAACATCGTCTCCGGCGTCGAGCTGGCGCGGCGGGCGGAGGGCCGCACCCTGTTCGGGTTGACGACGCCGCTGATCGCCACCGCCTCCGGCGCCAAGATGGGCAAGAGCCTCGGCGGCGCCGTCTGGCTCAACCCCGACCGGCTGTCGCCCTACGATTACTGGCAGTTCTGGCGCAACACCGAGGACGCCGACGTCGGGCGCTTCCTGCGGCTCTTCACCGAATTGCCGCTCGCCGACATCGCACGGCTCGAACAACTCAGGGACGGCGAGATCAACGAGGCGAAAAAGATCCTCGCGACGGAGGCGACGGCGCTATGCCACGGCCGCGAGGCGGCGGAGGCCGCGGCGGCGACGGCGCGCGCCGTCTTCGAGGAAGGCGGCAGCGGCAGCGATCTGCCGCAGATAGAGATCCCGCGCGACCAGCTGGAGCGCGGCATCGCCGCTTTCGAACTAATCGCCCGCGCCGGCCTCGCCGCGTCCAAGGGCGAGGCGCGCCGCCTGATCAAGGGCGGCGGGGCCCGCGTCAACGACGCGGTCGTTTCCGGCGAGACGCAGTCCGTGTCGCTTGCCGACCTCGACGCGCAGGGCCGCATCAAACTCAGCGCCGGCCGCAAGCGCCACGCGCTGGTGCGGGCTGTGTGAATTCTAAATCCGGGCCAGCTTTCGCCCCGCACCACCAGCCTCGTCATGGCCGGGCTTTGACCCGGCCATCTCGGCCCCTCCTGGGATTCGCGGGTCAAGCCCGCGAATGACGCCATTCAGCCGATGGCGGGCAAACAGAAACCATGAAGTTTACCGCGGCGCCTGCGAGGTTTGCGGGGCGGCGCCGGCGGGCGGCGGCGGCAGGCCGAAATTGGGCTGGAACAGCCGCCGCAGAAAGCCCGGCGCCAATACGCTGAGCGGGTTGATTGTCACCTCCGGGCGGGCGCCGGTGCCGGAGATATGGTAGTCGGCGGCGATGAGGCCCTGGCCCTCGCCCCCGAGCAGCAGGCGTCCAATCAGCGGCACGTTGCCGAGGATCGAGTTCAGCATGTAGGCGGGCACCAGCGTGCCCTGCACGTCGATCCGGTCGCTGGCGAGGTTGAATTCGCCGTTGGCGGTGATGCCGGCGGCATCGCCGTAGGCGACGAGATTGCCGATGACCAGCCGCTTGTCGGCATAGCTGAAATCGACCCGCATCGTCGCGAACGGGATGCCCTGGCCCGACAACTGGCTGACGAGGCTGTCGAACGAGGCGAGCGACAAGAGCCGCGCCAGGCCCGGCGCGTTGACGAGGTGGTAGTCCGACGCGTCGAGGTCGGCGTAGAGCGTGCGCTTGCCGTTGAGGTCCACGGCGTGGCCGCGCAGGGAGGCGCGGCCGCCGACGATGCCGTCGCCGAGGCCGATCAGGTTCAAGGTGGCGCCGAGATCGTCCGTGGCGAAGATCAGCCCGCGCCCGCCGGCCTCGCCGCCGAAGCGCAGCTTGGCGCGATGGCCGTTGGGGTAGAGGGCATCGACCCGCGCCGCCTGCCAATTGCCGTTCTCGCGCAACAGCTGCGCCGACAGGTCGCGCAGCTCGCGCCCCGGCGCCAGGATCAGCTGGCCGAGCTGCGCGTCGATGACGAGCGGCGCCTTCGGCGGCGACGCCTCGTTCGTCGCCGACGCCTTGAAGGCCGGCGTCAGGTCGAGGCGAGGGCCGCGGATTTCGACGCGCCAGCCGCCGCCGGCGCGGCGCATGACCGCGCCCTCGACGTTGTCGGAGCCGACGACGAGCCGGCGCACATCGACGCGGTCGATGTCGCGGCCGTTGTCGGACATGACGATGCCGAAAGCGCCCTCCAGCCCCGGCGCGCGCAGGTCGATCTGCGGCACCGAGACGAGCCGGTCGCGGTTGAGGTTGACGACGAGCCGCGCCGTCGCGGGGCTATTCGGGCCCTTGCTCCAGCCCGCCTCCGACAGCGACAGCGCGGCGCGGCGCAGGTCGAGGTCGAGGGCGGCCTCGGCGCGCCCGTCGGCGAAGGCGGTATAGACGGCGTCGATCCGCACCGGGCCCGAAATGCGGTCCGGCAAGAAATCGACCTTGAGCCGGCGGCGGTCGTCGTCGGTGGCGCTGAGCGTCACGTGGTAGCGTGCGTGGACCGTGTCCTTGGCCGCGAACGGCCATTCCGCCTCGATCGCCGACGGCACCCCGTCGAGGCGTGCGTCGCCCCGCAGCCGCGCCCCACTTCGGCCGATGTCGAGCTGGAAATTGCCGTCGCCGAGGCTGTGGTTCAGCATCGCCTTGGCCACCGAGGCGTCGGTCAGCTTGGCCTTCGCGGCGTATTCGACGCTGCTCCACTTGATGTCCTCGACCAGCGGTAGGCGGAAGCTGAGCTGCGTCTCCGCCTGTCCCGTCACCTCCTCGGGATCGACGCCGATCGCATGGGCGTAGCGCAGCGGCTTCGTGTCGATGATCTCCAGCGCGTTCTTCACCGGCCCGACGACATCGAGGTCGATGCTCAGCCATTCGACCGGCGCGCCCAGATCGCTGATGCGCAAGGCGCCGCCGGTGACCTGCTGGCCATTAGACGTCCCGGTCGTCGGCAGAAAGGTCAGCTGCCGCTCGGCCAGAATCGCGGTGCCGTTGACCCTGCGTACCGGCGGCAGGTCTTTGAGGTAGGTGACCGTCAGGTCGTGGTAGCGCATCGACCCGCTGGCGCCCACGACCGCCGCCTTGCCGCGCAGCAGGTCGGCGCTGAGGCCGAGCTGCACCGAGGCCTCGTCAACGACCCCGTCGCGGATGTTGGCGATCGCCCAGCGGCGGCCGCCGCGGCTCAGCCAGTGCGGCCACAGCGCCTCGAACCGGTCCACCGGCAGGTTCGAGAGGACGATGCCCAGGCGTCCCGGCAGCGCGCGCGGCGCCGCCTCGCCGAACAGCGCTTCCGGCGTCAGGCCGTCGAGGCTCCCGTCGAAGCTCAGGCGGGAGCCGCCGCCGAGATCGAAGGCGAGGCGCTCGACCTCCAAGCGGCTCTTTTCCGGTGCGTAGACCGCGTGAAATTCGCCCTGCTCCAGCGCGACCGCGCCGTTCGGCAGCAGTTCGCTCTGCACCGATCCCTTGCCGAAACCGAGGTCGATCCGCACGCCCTCGAACCGGCCATTGCCGACTTCGAGCCGGGTCTCGGCGGTGCCGGAGATCGGGAAATGGAAGCGCGACAGCGGCTCCAGCTGCGGCGCAAGCTGCGCCAGCGCTGCCGGTTCGAGACCATCGACCGCAACCCCGACATCGAGCGCGCGCGACCCGGCGGCATAGCGGTAGCTCAGGTGAAATTCCGGCATATTCCCGGCCACCGGCAATGCCAGCGACAGATCGCCTTTCAGCCCATCGCCATTTCGCTCCAGCGCCGCATCGACGTGGCTCGCCTGCCAGCGCCGGCCGCTGCCCCGGTCGGCGAGCACGACGGTGGCGTCGCGCACCGTGATGCGGCTCAGCGCACCGAACGGCGCGTCCGGGTTCGCCGCCCCCGATAGCTGGTCGAGAATCTCGGGGCCGAACTCGGCGCCGCCGCTCTCGGAGCTGTCGAAACTGAACCTCACAGCGCCGTCCTCACCGCGCCGCAGGTGCAGCAGCGGGTGCTCGATGACGACCGCGGTCGGCGACAGCCGGCCGCGCAGCAGCGAGGCGAGGCTGAAGCTCGTCGCCATCTCGGGAAAGCTCGCTACCGCCTCGCCGTTCGGCAGCGACACCCGCACCCCCTCGACCCACAGGTCGAGCTGGTGCGTCGTCTTGTCGAGGCCGAAGCGCACGCCGGAAATCGCCACCCGCAACGGCGCTCCGGATTGGTCGAACGCGCTCTGGACATAGGGAACGAGGCGGTCGAGCTCGATCGGTCCCTGCGTCAGCCGCCAGAAGCAGAAGCCGAGCAGCAGGATGACGATGCCGGCGAGTTCGCCGAGGCGCACGAGCACGTCATGCGCGCCGTGCCCCATCCGCCAAGCCACGTTGTGAGGCCGATGCCGTCGCGGCCGCGCTTGCCCGCCGTCCGTCGCCGCTTCCGGCGGCGACGCTTGACCCGGCGCGGCCGGCGCGCGAGCTTCCGGCGTTGTCAGGGAAAGGTCGAATGAAGCTTCTGCCGGCGCTGGCTCCGGCCGTTGACGCGCTGCCCCGCCCGGCGGATACGCATTTACTGACACTGGGCCTCGACGCGTGGCGGGAGGCACTGGCTCAGAGCGGCGACGCGACGGCACACGCCGCCCTTGCCTGGGGCGAGAGCGAGGCCGGCCGCGCGCTGCTCGCGGCGGTCTTCGGCAACAGCCCGTTCCTGACCGGCGTCGCCGTCAAGGAATGGCGCTTCCTGCTGCGGCTCATCACTGAAGGCCCCGATCGCGTCTTCGCCGAACTCCTGACGGATAGCGAAACCGCGGAGCATGGCGAAGATAGGGCGGCCTTGATGCGCCGCTTGCGGATCGCGCGCCGTCGGATGGCCTTGCTCGCCGCCGTCGCCGACTTCACGAGCGCCTGGACGCTCGAACGCCAGACCGAGGCATTGAGCCGCTTTGCCGAAGCCGCGCTCGACGCGGCGCTGCGCCATCTGCTGCGCGAGGCGGCGGCGAGAGGCGTGCTCGCCCCGGCGTCGCCGGACGAACCGGAGCGCGACAGCGGCCTCGTCGTGCTCGGCCTCGGGAAGCTCGGCGGGCGCGAGCTCAACTACTCCAGCGACATCGATCTCATCGTGCTGTACGACGCGGCGCAGGCGCAGCTTGCCGCCGGCGGCGAGGCGCAGCCGTTCTTCAACCGCCTCGTACGCGACCTGGTGCGCATCCTCGAAGAGCGCACCGGTGACGGCTATGTGTTTCGGACCGATCTCCGCCTCCGCCCCGACCCGCGCTCGACGCCCCCCGCCCTGTCGGTCGCGGCGGCGCTCGCCTATTATGAGAGCGTCGGCCAGAATTGGGAACGGGCCGCCTTGATCAAGGCGCGCCCCGTCGCCGGCGACCGCGCCGCCGGCGAGCGCTTCCTAGCGGAGCTGCAGCCGTTCATCTGGCGCCGCAACCTCGATTTCGCGGCGATCCAGGACATTCACTCGATCAAGCGCCAGATCAACGCCCGCAAGGGCGGCGGCGCCATCGCCGTCGAGGGCCACGACGTCAAGCTTGGCCGCGGCGGCATCCGCGAGGTCGAGTTCTTCGCCCAGACGCAGCAGTTGATCTGGGGCGGCCGGGTGCGGGAGCTGCGCGTCGGCCAGACCTGCGAGGCGTTGCGCCGCCTCGCTGCCGCGGGCCGAATCGACGCGCAGACCGCGGACACGCTGATCGACGACTACCGCTTTCTGCGCCGGGTCGAGCACCGCTTGCAGATGGTCGAGGACGCGCAGACCCACCGCCTGCCGCCGGACCGCGCCGGGGTCGCGCGGCTGGCGGCGTTTCTCGGCTACCCCACGGCGGAGGCCTTCGCCGACGAGTTGTGCCGCCATCTGGCGTCTGTAGAGCGGCATTACGCCGAGCTGTTCGAGGAGGCGCCCAGCCTCGCCGGTCCGGGCAACCTCGTCTTTACCGGCGCCGACGACGACCCCGACACTCTCGCAACGCTGGCGGCGCTCGGCTTTGCCGAACCGGCGGCCGTCGCCGCCATGGTGCGCGACTGGCACCACGGCCGCATGCGGGCTACCCGCAGCGCGCGGGCGCGCGAGATATTGACCGAGCTGGTGCCGGAATTGCTGCGGGTGTTCGGCGCGACCGCCCATCCCGACCTGGCGCTGCGCCATTTCGACCAGTTTCTGTCGCGGCTGCCGGCGGGGGTGCAGCTGTTCTCGCTGTTCCAGGCCAATCCGGGCCTGCTCGCGCTTGTCGCCGACATCATGGCCGAGGCGCCGCGCCTCGCCGACGCCCTGGCGCAGCGTCCGGGCCTGCTCGACGGCGTCCTCACCGCCGGTTTCTTTGCGCCCCTTCCCGACCGCGAAGGATTGGCCGCCGATCTGGCAAACCAGCTCGCGGCGGCGCGCGACTATCAGGAGACGCTCGACGCGCTGCGCCGGTGGACGGCCGACCGGCGCTTCCAGATCGGGGTGCAGCTGCTGCGCCGCGACCTCGAGGGGCTGCGCGCCGGGGCGGCGCTGGCCGACACCGCCGAGGTTGCGCTGGCGGCGCTGCTCGCGGCGGTCGAATCCGACTTCGCGCGCCAGCACGGACGGGTCGCCGGCGGCACGTTCGCCGTCGTCGGGATGGGACGGCTCGGCAGCCGCGAAATGAGCCTGTCGTCGGACCTCGATCTGATCCTGATCTACGATGCGCCGTCCGACAGCGTGGGCTCCAACGGACCGCGCGCACTCGCCGTCTCGACCTACTATGCGCGGCTGAGTCAGCGGCTGATCGGCGCGATCACGGCGCCGACTGCGGAAGGGCGGCTCTACGAGGTGGACATGCGCCTGCGCCCGTCGGGTGAGGCCGGACCCATCGCCACCAGCCTCGACGGGTTCATCCGCTATCAGCGGGAATCGGCGTGGACCTGGGAGCATATGGCGCTGACGCGGGCACGGCCGGTCGCGGGCGACCCGGCGTTGCGCGAACGGCTCGCGGCCGCCATCGCGGACCTGCTGCGGCAGCCGCGCGACCCGCGGCGCCTGCTGATCGACCTCGCCGACATGCGCCGCCGCATCGCCGAGCAGCACCCGCGCCCGTCGCCGTGGGACCTGCGCCATCGGCGCGGCGGCGTCGTCGATCTCGAATTCGTCGTGCAGTACCTGCTGCTGCGCCACGCCGCCGAGGCGCCGCAGCTGCTCGACGGCGGCGCCGCCGACAGGATCGCCGCGCTCGGCGCCGCCGCGGTATTGCCGGCGCAAGCGGCCGAACAATTGGGCGAGGCGCTTGAGCTGCTCCGCCATATACAGGCACTGCTGGCGCTGCTGTTCGAGCATGTGCCGCAGCCGGAGGAGCTGACGCGCGCCACGGCCTCGACCCTGGCGCGCTGCGCCGGCGCGGTTGACTTCGCGCATCTCGACGCGGATATCACTGCCGCCTGCGCGCGGGTGCGGGGATGGTACGAGCGGCTGGTCGCGCGGCCGGCGCGGCGGCTCGCACGGCAGACGGAAGCAGCGACGGGAGCGAGGCTGGGATGAGCATCAAAATCGGCGACATGGCGCCTGATTTCACGTTGCCGACCGACGGCAACGGCAGCGTCAGCCTGGCGGCCCTCAAGGGCAAGCCGGTGGTGCTGTATTTCTATCCGAAGGACGATACCTCGGGCTGCACCGCCGAAGCCTGCGGCTTTCGCGACGCATTTCCGGATTACGGCAAGACCGGCGCCGTCGTTGTCGGCGTCTCGAAGGACTCGGTCGCTTCGCACGACAAGTTCAAGGCGAAGCACAACCTGCCTTTTATTCTGGCTTCGGACCAGAGCGGCGAGATGCTGGAACGCTACGGCGTCTGGGTCGAGAAAAGCATGTACGGCCGCAAATACATGGGGATCGACCGCAGCACCTTCCTGATCGACAGGGATGGCGTCGTCCGCGGCGTCTGGCACAAGGTGAAGGTCCCCGGCCACGTCGCCGAGGTGCTGAAGGCGGTACAGGCGCTGTGAGCGCCCTCCCGCCGATTGCGGCTTGATGCGCCGGCGGCCAGGGACAATGCTGCCGGCACCTTTCCCCTCACGCTAACAGGAGCCCGCCTTCATGCCCATCGAGCTGCACACGTGGAACACCCCGAACGGGCGCAAGATCAGCGTCGCGCTCGAAGAGATGGGGCTGCCCTATTCGGTGCATCCGATCAACATCTCCAAGGGCGAGCAGTTTGCCCCCGCGTTTCTGAAGATCAGCCCGAACAACCGCATCCCGGCCATCGTCGATCCCGACGGCCCGGGGGGACAGCCGATCAGCATTTTCGAATCCGGCGCGATCCTGATCTACCTAGGAGAGAAGACCGGCAAGTTCTGGCCCAGGGGCGATCTGCGCCGGCAGGTGCCGGTGCTGGAATGGCTGATGTGGCAGATGGGCGGCTTCGGGCCGATGCCGGGGCAGGTCCACCATTTCCTGCAGGTCGCAAACGAACAGGACCGCCGCTACGGCCTCGAGCGCTACACGAAGGAGACGCGCCGCCTCTACGGGGTGCTCGACAAGCGGCTCGGCGAGACGCCCTACGCTGGCGGCAGCGACGTGTCGATCGCCGATTTCGCGATCCTCGGCTGGGCGTGGCGCCACGAGCGCCATCTCGTCGACTTCAAGGACTTCCCGAATGTCGGCCGCTGGTACGACAACATGATGTCGCGCCCCGGCACCCGGCGCGGCTTCGAGGTGGCGCTGAGCTGAGCAGGAAAAGGCGTCATGGCCGGGCTTGACCCGGCCATCTGCGGGCTAACGAGATCGCCGGATCAAGTCCGGCGATGACGAGAAAGAAGGTTCGGACCTAGTCGACTTCCGCTCCGAGCAACCGGCCGGCGGTTTTTGAGCTTTCGATAGAGGCTGAGCGAGGCCGGCCTTACGACCACACCACCGCACAGATGACGAGCACCACCAGCGCGAGCAGGCCGAAAGCGTAGATCAGCGGACGGCCGGTCAGCCGCGGCGGCGTGCGCGGCTGCGGCGGCGGCGGTGTCACGGGGCTTGGGCTGCGCGGGGTGCTCGTCCCGGTGTTGCGGTCCACATCGCTCATCGTCGGCTGCCTCCGCGGCTTCGGTCTCGCCTTCCCTTAACCGCCGCCGCGTCCGGCCGGTTCCGTCAAGCGGCGGCTTCGCGGCGCAGGATCGCCGCGGCGGCGTCGGCAAAGACCTGCGCGCCGAGGACGATGTCCGCTTCTTTCGTATCTTCGGACCAGTGGTGGCTGACGCCGTTGAGGCTCGGGATGAACATCATGCCGGCGCGCATCCGGTGCGAGAGGACCTGCGCGTCGTGGCCCGCGCCGCTCGGCAATCGCAGGTGCCCGCCCGGCACGTGCCGCTCGGCCGCCTGTTCGATTGCGTCCTGAAACGCCCGGTCCATCGCCTGCGGCTCCGTGCGCGACATCGGCATGATTTCGATGCGGCACGGGCCGCCACGGCCGGCCTCCGCTGCCAGCTCCTGAAGCGCCGCCTCGAATGTGCCGAGCAACCCATCGTCGAGGTCGCGAAATTGCACCTGCATCTCGGCGCGGCCGGGGACGACGCTCGGGGCGTTCGGCTCCAGCACCATCCGGCCGATCGTCCAGACCGTGCGCGGCCCGGCGATCGCGGCGAAGCGGTCGTGGATCTGCGTTGCCAGCCGCACCATCGCGACGCCGGCGTCCTTGCGCCGCGTCATCTGCGTCGTGCCGGCGTGGTTCTGCTGGCCGGTGAAGACGACGCGGTAGTTCCAGATGCCGACGATCCCCTCGACGACGCCGATGCGGCGGCCGCTCGTGTCCAGCGTGTCGCCCTGTTCGATATGGGCTTCGAGATAGCCGACATAGCGGCCCGGCTCGATCTGCTCCCGCGGCCGCCCGGCGAACCCGGCGCGGGCGAGCGCCTCGGTCAGCGATTCGCCCTCACGGTTGCGGCATGCCGCCAGTTCCGCCGCGTCGATCCGGCCAGTGAAAGAGCGGCTGCCGAGCATGTTGCCGTAATGGCCCTCCTCGTCGGCCCAGGCGACGGCATCGACGCCGAGGCCGGCGCAGTCAGGATCGGCGGCGAAGGCGCGCGCCACTTCGAGCGCGTAGACGACGCCGAGGGCGCCGTCGAGCCAGCCGCCGTAAGGCTGCGTCTCGCTGTGCGAACCGACGAGCAGCCGCGGCCCCTCCCCCTGGTGGCGGCCGAAAACGTTGCCGATGCCGTCGATCATCGGGTCTAGCCCTGCCTCGCGGAATTTCTCTGCGAGCCAGTGGCGGGACTCGATGTCCGGGGTCGAGTAGGTCGGGCGGTGCACTCCGGTCTTGTAATGTCCGAACTCGGCAAGCCGCCGCAGGTCGGCGATGACCCGGTTTCCGTCTATGTGCGGCATCTCACCTCCAACCTGTCGGCGATTTAATCTTCGCGGGTGGGGAGGCCGTGCGAAGACGTTGCCGTATCCTAACGGCAGGAAGTTCTCGTTCGAAGGGTCAGGCTACGGCTCCGCAGGCATCGAGCCGCAGCCGCCCGGGCGCCGCGGCGCGTCGGACGGTCGTCCATCGCTCGGAACGCAGGAAACCGCCATGTACAAATCCCTCCTCGCCGGCGCCGCATTGATCGCCGGCGCCGCGCTCGCAGCCCCGGTCGTCGGCTGGTCGGCCGATCCCGGCACCGAGACCGCCCAGATCGCGCCCGGCGAAGGCTGGTGGCGCCATCACCACGGCGACCGCGGCCGCGAGGCGCACGAGACGCCGCAACAGCGCTGTGAAGAGCGGATCGCCCGGCAGGCCGGCCTCGTCGCCTATACGATCGCCCGCCTCAACCTGACGGCCGAGCAAAAGCCGATGTGGGCACAGGTGGAGGGCGCACTGCAAGCCGCGGCCGACCAGCAGCGCGCGATCTGCGCCGTCGCGAAATCGTCCGAACACACCGAGCAGACGATCATCGACCGACTCGACAAGCATCAGCAGATGCTGAGCGCGCGGCTCGCAGCAATCGAGAAAATCAAGCCGCTGCTGCAGTCGTTCTACGGCTCGTTGACGCCGACGCAACAGGCGATCGTCAACCACCCGTTCCGCCGCTCCTGACCCCGCCGAAAGCTCGGGAAACGTATCGTCCGGCTTAGAAACTGGTAAGATTCCGGCCGTTAGGACAGCACCTGCATGTGAGATCCTCCGGGTGAGCAATCCCGCTGCCGGCCAGCCTGCCGAGCTTTTCAGCGGCCCGAATACCGGACTGTTCGGGCGCCGGCAGCGCCGAGCGCGCGGCGCGCGCATCCCCGTCTCCGTCGTCACCGGCTTTCTTGGCTCGGGAAAGACGACGCTGATCCGGGCGCTGCTGGCGACCCCGGCCGGCGCCAACACGGCTGTCGTCGTCAACGAATACGGCGAGGTCGGCATCGACGACGCGCTACTGCGCGCGTCGAGCGACGCGACGGTATTGCTCGGCAACGGCTGTCTCTGCTGCACGATGCGCACCGATCTGCAGGAGACGTTGCGGGCGCTGTTCGCCGATCGCGCGCGGGGCGCGGTGCCGAGTTTTCAGCGCGTGATCATCGAAACCAGCGGCCTCGCCGATCCGGGCCCGGTCTTGCAGACTTTCGCCAGCGACCGGGCGCTCGGCGAAGAGTTCCACCTGCAAGCGCTGATCGCGGTCATCGACGCGCCGAACGGCGTTCGGAACCTGACCGACATGCCGGAGGCGCGCCACCAGGTGATGCTTTCCGACCGCATCGTCATGACCAAGATCGATCTCGCCGACGCCGCGGCGACCGCGGCCTTGACGTCGCAGCTGCGGACGCTCAGCCCGGCGCCGCAGGGGGTCGCGCGCAACGGCGTCATTGACCCCGCCTTTCTGCTCGAGGAGGCGGCGGATCTGCCCGACCTCGCCAAAGGCATGCATGCCCACGACCACGCCCATGCCGACGGCGTCGCCAGCTTCACGCTGTTCTTCGACCGGCCGCTGCGCTGGGCGGTGTTCGAGCAGGCGATGGCGGTGCTGACCGCGCTGCGCGGCGCGGACCTGCTCCGGGTCAAAGGGCTGGTCGCGGTCGAGGGGTGTCGCGGGCCGGTTGTCGTGCATGCCGTGCAGCACACCGCGCACCGGCCGGTCGAGCTCGAGGCGTGGCCGACCGACGACCGCCGCTCCCGTCTCGTCTTCATCGCCCGCAACCTTGGCGAACACGAAATCCGGCCGCTCTTTCAGGCCGTCGCCGGCGTGGCGGGCGGAGCCGGCTAGGACATTACGCGCGCGGATGGGCGGCCTGGTAGACGGCGAGGAGGCGTTCGGTTTCGACGCTGGTGTAGCGCTGCGTCGTCGACAGGCTGGCGTGGCCGAGGAGTTCCTGGATCGCGCGCAGATCGCCGCCCGCTCCGAGGAGGTGCGTCGCGAAACTGTGGCGCAGCGCGTGCGGCGTCGCCGTTTCGGGCAGCCCGAGATAGCCGCGCAGCGCCGCCATCTGCCGCTGCACCAGGCGCGGGTTGAGCGGCCCGCCGCGTGCGCCGACGAAAAGCGGCCCGTCCTTTGGAAGCGGAAACGGACAAGCCGCGAGATAGGCGGCGACGGCGTCGCGCACCGCCGGCAACACCGGGACGAGCCGCTGTTTCCGCCCTTTGCCGGTAACCGTCAGCATGTCGCCCGCCGGCGCCTCGCCGCGGCGCAGGCCGAGCGCTTCGGAGAGGCGCAGGCCGCAGCCGTAAAGCAGGTGCAGGATGGCGGCATCCCGCTTGCCCTGCCAGGCATTCTCGGTCAGCGCCTCCACCTCCGCCACCGCCTCGGCGGCGTCTGCGACCGTCAGCGGCTTCGGCACGCTCTTCGGCAATTTCGGCGCCCGCAACGCCGCCAGGGCCGCGCTTTTCGCCAAGCCGCGCTTGTCGAGAAAGCGGACAAAACCGCGGAGCACCGACAGGCTGCGCGCCATCGAGCTGCGTTCGATGCCGTCGCCGGCGCGGCGCGCGAGATAGGCGCGAAAATCTGCCGGGCGCAGCGCCGAGAGCGTGTCGAGGCTTGGCGTTGCCCCGAGGTGCTCGGCGAGAAAGCCGAGAAACCCGGCGAGGTCGCGGCCGTAGGCGGCGAGGGTATGGGGCGATGCGCGGCGCTCGCCGGAGAGCCAGGCGAGCCACAGGCCGATCGCGGCGCGCAGGTCCTCGGCCGCCGTGAATCCCGCTGGCGCCGGCGGCTCGGGCAGGATCGGAAACGGCTTGTCGCCCGAGGCCGGGGACGACGGAAAAAACGGTTGCGCTGAATGTCCGCCTGCGCCGGCCGAGCGAGCGCGGTATGCCATCAGATCGAGCGCTCTCCATGCAAGCCGTCATGGCCGGGCTTGACCCGGCCATCTGCGGCGCGCTCGGGGATCGCCGGGTCAAGCCCGGCGATGGCGAGAAAAGATCGCGTGGAGGCGAGCGGACTCGGCGCTAATGGCCGGGATCGAGCCATTGCCGGATCGTGATGCCGAGCGCCCGCGCGAGGAAGCACAGCAATTCGGTGCCGAGGCCGGGATGGAAGGTGCCGGTCTTGCGCGTGCCGATGCACAACAGCCCGCTCGGCGCTGTGCGTCCGAAGGAGAGGCGCAGCAGCGCCTGCGACCGCACGAGGCTGGCGGCGGCGCCGAACAGCGCCGCATTGCCCGGCGTGTTGGCGAGGAACACGGCGTCGCGGTCGGCGCCGAGCACGCTGTCGACAGTGCCCGATTTCAGCAGATGGATGCCGCTCACCGGCAGCCGCGGCGTCGCCGTCGCCGCGCTCTCGACGCCGAGGGTCACGATGTCCACGTCAAGCTGGACCGCCAGGTCGGTCGTCACCGTCTGGAGCAGCTGTTCGAAGCTGCCCGCGGACAGGATCGCCAGCACCGCCTTGTGCACCCGGCATTGGCTCGCGAGGTTGCCGCGGCTGGTCGCGAGCAGGGTGCGCTGCTCGACCTGCGCGCGGGCAAGGTCGCCGCGCATGCGTTCGAGCAGGAAATGCTGGAAATCGAGGATGCCGTCGCCGGCCTGGCGGGCGGGGGCGTGCAGCAGCTGCATCGCCTCCGGATGGCGGTCGAGAAAATCGGGATGCTGGCGCAGGTAGCCGAGAACGTCGCGCACGCCGACCTCCAGCCGCGGCGCCGGCGCCCCGGTCGCCGCCGTTTTCGGCTGGTCGCGCGTGCGGTCGACCACCGCGGCTACTCCGCCGCTCCAGGCCTGGAGCGGCGCGCGCAGGAGACGAAGGTTCGACCGAAAACCATTGGGCACACCCGGTTGCATACTGGCCGCCGCCGCGCCCTTCCAAGACCGCTCTTGCGGCGCGCCGGCTCGGCGGCAAGTCTAGCCCATGCCCGACCGCCATTCCAGTTCCGCCGGCGATGTGCCGCCGCGCGCCGAGGAGCGGCCATCGGCTGAAACCGGCCATGGGCGGCGCGTGCGCGTCCTGCTGCCGGTCCCGCTCGGCGACGCCCTCGACTACCGCGCGCCGGTGGACGGGCCGCCGCCGGCGCCGGGCGCGTTCGTGATGGTGACTCTCGGACCGCGCCGGTTGACCGGCGTCGTATGGGATGAGGAGGGCGGCGACGAGATCGCGGAAGAGCGGCTGCGGCCGGTCCTCGAACTCCTGCCGACGCCGCCTTTGTCCGCGCCGCTGCGCCGGTACGTCGAGCGCGTCGCCGGCTACACGATGGCTCCTTCCGGCGCCGTGCTGCGCATGGTCATGAGCGTGCCGGAGGCGCTCCTGCCGCCCCGGCCGCGCCGCCTGTGCGCGTTGACCGAATCCGGCCGGCGCGCCCTAACGCATGCGGCTGCGGATCTGACGCCGTCGCGGCGGCGCGTGCTCGCGGCATTGCACGAGACGCCCGCCGCCCCGGCGGCCGAGGTGGCGCGCCTGGCCGGCTGCGGCGCCGGGGTCGTGCGCGCGCTCGTCGCCCGCGGCTACGTCTCGGAAGAATCCGCGGCCGCCGAAGCGTCGGCGTGGCCGATGCCCGACTGGCGCAAGGAGGGCCCGGCGTTTTCGGCCGACCAGGAGCGCGCTGCCGCGGAGCTGGTGCGAGGCGTCGAAACCGGCGGCTTCGGCGTCACCGTCCTCGACGGCGTCACCGGCTCGGGCAAGACCGAGATCTATTTCGCGGCCATCGCCGCGGCGCTGGCGGCGAGCCGGCAGGTCCTCGTGCTACTGCCGGAGATCGCGCTCGGCGCGCAGTGGCTCGACCGCTTCCGCCGCCGCTTCGGCGTGGCGCCGGCGGAATGGCATTCCGACATCGGGCAGGCGCAGCGGCGCGATACCTGGCGCGCCGTCGCCGCCGGCCGCGCCCCCGTTGTCGTCGGCGCCCGCTCGGCATTGTTCCTGCCGTTTCCCGATCTCGGCCTCATCGTCGTCGATGAGGAGCACGACCCGTCCTACAAGCAGGAGGACGGAGTCTGCTATCAGGCGCGGGACATGGCAGTGCTGCGCGCCTCGCTGACCGGCATTCCGATCGTGCTGGTGTCGGCGACCCCGTCGCTGGAGACGGTCGTCAATGTCGCGCGCGGCCGCTATCGCCGCGTCTCGCTGCCGCGGCGCCATGCGGACGCGGCGCTGCCGGCGGTGCGGCTCGTTGACATGAGGCGCGAGCCGCCTGAGCGCGGCCGTTTCCTGTCGCCGCCGCTGGTCGCGGAGCTGGCCGCGACCTTGGAGGCGGGAGAGCAGGCGCTGCTCTTCCTCAACCGCCGCGGCTATGCGCCGCTGACGCTGTGCCGCGCCTGCGGCCACCGCCTGCAATGCCCGAACTGCACCGCATGGCTCGTCGAGCACCGCTTTACGGGGCGGCTCATGTGCCACCATTGCGGCCATGACGAGCGGGTGCCGCCGCTCTGCCCGGAATGCCAGGCGGCAGGGACACTGGCGGCGTGCGGACCGGGGGTCGAGCGCCTGCTCGAAGAGGTAACGGCGCGGTTTCCGCAGGCGCGCAGCGCACTGATGGTCAGCGACCTGCTCACGGGGCCGCATGCCGCCGCCGAACTGGCGGCGGCGATGGTTGAGTGCCGCTACGACGTGCTGATCGGCACGCAGATCGTCGCGAAGGGCCACCATTTTCCGATGCTGACCCTGGTCGGCGTCGTCGATGCCGATCTCGGCCTCACCGGCGGCGATCTGCGTGCTGCCGAGCGGACCTATCAGCTGCTGCACCAGGTCGGCGGGCGCGCGGGGCGGGCTCAGCATCCCGGCCGGGTGCTGATCCAGACCTACATGCCGGAACAGCCGGTCATGCAGGCTCTGGCGGCGGGGGCGCGTGACCGCTTTCTGGAAGCGGAGGCGGCGGCGCGGCGCGAGGCGGGGCTGCCGCCCTTCGGTCGTCTCGCGGCGCTGATCCTCAGCGCCGCCGACGCCGAGGCGGCCGATTTCGCGGCCCGCGCCCTCGGCCGCGCCGCGCCGCAATTGCCGGGGGTCGAGGTGCTCGGGCCGGCGCCGGCGCCGCTCGCGATCTTGCGCGGCCGACACCGCCGCCGCTTCCTCGTCAAGGCGAGCCGGGACACGAACCTGCAGGCGATCGTGCGCGACTGGGTTCGCCGCGTGCGCCTCGCCGGCTCCGCCCGGCTCCAGATCGACATCGACCCCTACAGCTTTTTGTAGGGCGTCAGCGGCCGGGGGATGCCGAA
>Ga0209810_1001217_pt1 | contig 41592 bp, 36 predicted proteins | sample Coa_R1_7_FD_187159 | JGI IMG/M metagenome (GOLD analysis project Ga0209810, IMG submission 187159) | Surface soil microbial communities from Centralia Pennsylvania, which are recovering from an underground coalmine fire - Coalmine... | ecosystem: Environmental > Terrestrial > Soil > Unclassified... | reverse complement strand
GTCGCCCACGCAGACGCCGGTTTGCCAGCCCGTGCGCGCTAAGCCGGACCTTGCCGTAACGTCCGTGAACGTGCCGTCGCGATTGTTCTTGTAGAGATGCGAAGTGGGCTCTTGGCCCGCGGGCCATGACCTGACCGGGGATTTTTGTACCAGGTGAAGTGAGAGAGAATTCACCTGGAGGAGACCGGTCATGCCCATGATGAGATACAAGCCAGAGCAGATCGTGACGCTGCTGCGGCAAATTGAAGTGGCAGTGGCCAACGGAAAAACCACCCCGCAAGCCTGCAAGGAAGCCCAAATCACCGCGCAGACTTACTATCGCTGGCGGAAGGAGTTTGGCGGGTTGAAGCTCGATCAGGCGAAACGTCTGAAGGAGCTGGAGAAGGAGAACAGCAAGCTGAAGCGGCTGGTGGCGGAGTTGTCGCTGGAGAAGCAAATCTTGAAGGACGTGGCCGAGGGAAACTTCTAAGCCCTGAGCGGCGGCGTGGCGCGGTCAGGCATGTGCGCAAGGCGTACCGGATTTCCGAGCGGCATGCCTGCCGGCTGCTGGGGCAGTGGAGAGGAACACAACGCTACGAAGGGATTTTCCGCATCGATGAGGATGCGCTGACACGAGCGATCATCGAGTTGGCCAGCGAGTATGGCCGCTACGGCTATCGGCGGATCACGGCGAAACTGCGAGAAGCAGGCTGGCAGGTGGGCAAGGATCGGGTGCAGAGGATCTGGCGGCGCGAAGGGTTGAAAGTGCCGCAAAAACAAAGGCCTCGCGGGAGGTTGTGGCTGAACGAAGGGTCGTGTATTCGATTGCGTCCGGAAAGAGCGAACCACGTGTGGAGCTACGACTTCGTGAGCGCGATGACGCACGACGGGCGGATGCTGCGGCTGTTGGTGCTGATCGACGAATACACCAGGGAGTGCCTGGCGATCCGCGTGGCCCGGCGGTTGGGAAGCCGCGAGGTGATCGAGACGCGGGCGGACGTGATGCTGTGGAGAGGAATCCCGGAGTACATTCGTTCGGACAATGGGGCGGAGTTCGTGGCGAAAGAGCTGAGGAGGTGGCTGGGGAATCTGGGGACGGGAACGCTGTACATCGAGCCGGGCAGTCCGTGGGAGAACGGGTACTGCGAGAGCTTCAACGGGAAGCTGCGGGACGAGTGCTTGAACGGGGAGATTTTCTATTCGCTGAAGGAAGCGCAGATCGTGATCGAGCAGTGGCGGGTGGAGTACAACACCGTACGGCCGCACTCGGCGCTGGGGTATAGACCTCCGGCGCCCGCAGCGATCGCGCCGCAATTTGCAGCTCTCCGGTCGCCTACGGCTCCCTGCGAGCCGCAAATTGCACAGAGGGTTTTCTGATGTACACTCTCTCACTCACCGTGGTACAAAAAGTCGGTCTGGTCAAGCGCGTCATTCCACTGAATGAGGTTGCTTACGCTGCCGTCCTCGAACTGTACCGCCGATCAAAAGATAGGACAGAGCGAACAAAGGAAAAAGGCGAAAGCGGCCCAAGCAGAATCGAACCGACTCACTATTTATTCCCGGCTTGCGAGAACAGCAAATTCGATCCAACCCGCCCGCAGACGAGTTGGAGAACCGCGTGGCGTCGGCTGACGCGGACTATTCATTGCCCGGCTTGTGGCAAGCAGCAAGATCCGGGAGAGGTCTGTGAAAACGAAAAGTGCAAGGCAGATATTCGCGGTGTGGAGAGTCCGACAGCTCGGCTTCGATTCCACGATCTTCGCCACCATGCCGTAACAGAGCTGGCCGAATCCCAGGCTAGCGATCAAACGATCATGGCAATCGCGGGGCATGTTTCGCCCAAGATGCTCGCTCACTACTCTCACGTTCGTATGGAAGCCAAGCGCAAGGCTCTTGACGACCTCGGTGCCACAAAGAAGGGTTACGGCACAAACGACGACACAAACGCGCAAGCGAGCACGAACGTTCATCCGCAAGTGATTGAAAGAAATGGTAGGCCCGTGGGGACTCGAACCCCAGACCTCCACCGTGTCAAGGTGGCGCTCTAACCAACTGAGCTACGAGCCTGCAGCTTTACGAATTGTAGCACGCTCAACGGGCAGGACACGCGAATCGAGCGGAAGGTCGCGAAGCCGGGCTTGGAAATGCGCGGGGGGCGGCGGTTGAGCGCGCGGCGAGGCGGATGCTATGCTGCGAGCTATGGCGGAACCAGTCATTTCTCCGCCGGAAGCGACGCTCTCCGCCCCGCCTGAGCACTCCCGGCGCCAGCTTGAAACCCTGCTGGAAGTCAGCGAAGCGATTGCCCAGCAACGGGATTTGCGCGCGCTTTTCCATGATTTATCCGAGCGGCTGCATGCGGTGGTGGAATTTGACTTTTTGACGCTGGTGCTGCACGACGCGGCGCGGAACGTCATGCGGCTGCACATTCTGGAGACGCGGGAACCTTACGAAAAGCCGGAAGGGATGGAGCATCCGGTGGAGAATCATCCCTCGGGCTGGGTGTGGCAGACGCAGCAGGCGTTTGTCTCGGACGATACGGAGACGGACGAGCGGTATCCGGATTTTTTCACGCGGTTGCGGGCCCATAATGTGCGGTCGGTGGCGGTGGTGCCGCTGACGACGGCGCAGCGGCGGCTAGGATCGCTGGGATTCGGGACGATTGCGCCGCATCATTTTTCGGACAGCGAACTGCGATTCATGATGCGCGTGGCGAGCCAGGTGGCGGTGGCGGTGGACAACGCGCTGAACCACGAGAGTTCGCAGGCCTATCAGCAGCAATTGGCGAGAGAGCGCGACCGGCTGCAAGTGCTGCTGGAGATCAACAACCTGCTGGTGACGACGCGGGATTTGCCGGAGGTGTTTCGCGGGATTGTTTCGACGATTGAGCGCGTAATTCACCACGACTACACGAGCCTGGCGCTGCGGGATCCGATGACAGGGCTGCTGAAGATTTATGCGCTGGATTTTCCGGCCATGGAGGGGCAAAAGCAGGAGATGGTGGTGCCGCTCGATGCATCGCCGGCGGGAAAGTGCTTTCTGGAGGGGAAGCCGCTGCGGATGCAGGGAGCGGAAATCGACAAGTTCCCGGTTGAAGCGATGCGGATGCTGCGACGCGACGGAGTGGAGGCGATTTGCTGCGTGCCGCTGATTACGCGGGGCCGGACGTTCGGGTCGCTGAATCTGGCGAGCCGGCGAGGAGACGCTTTTTCGGCCGAGGACGTGGAGCTGCTGACGCAGGTGGCGGCGCAGATCGCGATCGCGGTGGAGAATGCGCTGGCGTTCAAGGAAATCGATGCGCTGAAGGACAAGCTGGCGGTGGAGAAGCTGTATTTGGAAGAGGAGATTCGCAGCGAATTCAATTTCGAGGAGATTGTGGGGGACAGTCCGGCGCTGAAGCGGGCGCTGGCGCAGGTGGAACTGGTGGCGCCGGCGGGGACGACGGCGATTGTGCTCGGCGAAACGGGAACGGGGAAGGAGCTGATTGCGCGGGCGATTCACAATCTGAGTCCGCGGCGGGAGCGGACGTTTGTAAAGGTGAACTGCGCGGCGATTCCCTCGGGATTACTGGAGTCGGAGCTTTTCGGGCACGAGCGGGGGGCGTTCACGGGAGCGATCAGCCAGAAGATCGGGCGATTCGAGCTGGCGGACCGCGGGACGCTGTTTCTGGATGAGGTAGGGGATTTGCCGCTGGAGTTGCAGCCGAAATTGCTGCGGGTTTTGCAGGAGCAGGAGTTCGAGAGGCTGGGGAGCACGCGAACGCAGCGGGTGGATGTGCGTGTGGTGGCGGCGACGCACCAGGACCTGAGCAAGCTGGTGGCGGAGCGGGCGTTTCGCGGCGATCTTTATTACCGGCTGAATGTGTTCCCGATCCATATACCGCCGCTGCGCGAACGGCGGGAGGATGTGCCGCTGCTGGTTCGCTACTTTGTGCAGAAGTTCAGCCGGCGGCAGAACAAGACGGTGGAGTACGTGCCGGCGGATGCGATGGACGCGCTGGTGAATTACAACTGGCCGGGAAATGTGCGAGAACTGGAGAATTTGATCGAGCGAGCGGTGCTGCTTTCGCCGGGCAAGGAGCTGCGGGTGCCGCTGGCGGAGCTGAAACCCGCGGATGGCTCGAGGAGTTTTGCGGCGAGCGCCGCAAACGCGGGGGAGACGTCCGGGGCCATGCCGGCGAGAGTTGCGACGCTCGAGGAAGCGGAGCGGCAGCACATTTTGCGGGCGCTGCGGCAGACGGAATGGCGCATAGCCGGACCCAAGGGCGCGGCGCAGTTGCTGGGGATGAAACGGACGACGCTACAAGCGCGCATGCGGAAGCTGGGGATCAAGCGGCCAGTGTAAAACAGCCAGCGCGCTTTTCTTTGCGCCGGGAATCCAAGAATCAACGGGACATTTTATTCGCGCCGGGGACGAGCACGGAACGTAATTGGCAGAAGAAGAGAGAAGACGTCCCAGCCCTTGGACCTCGATTTCTCGAGGTGTCTCGCCTTCCCTCTTCTCCTCCAATTTTGCGGAGGGTAAGCACCGCAGGCCCATGGTCACAAAAGCAGGCAGGCAGCGCCATACAACGAATGCTGTATATGGCTGGGAGCGTACAGGGACAACGCACGGGAAAATCTGGCGGATGGCGGGCCAAAGCGCGGACGGTGTCGCATCTTCTTCAGCGAGAGCGGCGTCCAAAGGACCAGCGCGCGCACGAGGAGACCTTCCATGCTCGAAGTGATTCTGAAGCGATTTGATTCTCCGGACGAAATTCGCACATTTGAAAAAGGCAGGTTCGAGATTGTGCGCATCAGCGGGATGACGCTGGGGCGGGCGACGTACGAGCCGGGTTGGAAATGGTCGACGCACGCGGGCGGAGCGACCGGCGCCAAGAGTTGCCAGGTGGAACACGTGGGAGTCGTGATTTCGGGCGCGGCGACGGCGGCGATGAATGACGGCACGATTTACGAGCTTCGCGCGGGGGATATTTTTTTCATTCCGCCGGGGCACGACAGCTGGGTGGTGGGCGAGGCGCCATACGTTTCGCTGCACTTGCTGGGCGCGGATCACTATGCTCACCAGTAAGGGATGAGCGCAACGCCGAGCGCTTCGGTTCGTTGACAGTGGATGGACAGGGGCCTACCATCCTGCCAACGAAAGGTGCCCGCCATGATTGGCCAGACGCTCGGCCATTACCAGGTGCTTGAGGAGATTGGGATTGGCGGGATGGGTGTGGTGTACCGCGCGCGGGATCTGCGGCTGGAGCGGGACGTTGCGCTGAAGGTGCTGCCTTCGGGGTTGCTGGCGGATGCGGGGGCGCGCAAGCGATTCCGCAATGAGGCGCTGGCGCTGGCTCGCCTGAATCATCCGAACATCTGCTCGATTTTCGATTTCGATACGCAAGACGGCGTGGACTTTCTGGTGATGGAGTTCGTGCCGGGCGCTTCCTTGCATGAACGGCTAGGATCGGGGGGATTGCCGCTCGAGGAAGTGCCGAAAGTGGGCGCGCAACTGGCGGCAGGACTCGAAGCAGCGCACGCGCAAGGCGTGCTGCACCGCGACCTCAAGCCGGGGAATCTGCGGATCACGCCGGACCGGCGGTTGAAGATACTGGATTTCGGTCTGGCAAAATTTCTTCACCCGGAGGCCTCGACGGAGGCGACGCTCAGCGTCGACGAGACGTCCAGCTTTAGCGGGACGGTGCCGTACATGGCACCGGAGCAGTTGCGCAACGATCCGGCGGATCCGCGAACGGACATTTATGCCGCAGGAGCGGTGCTGTATGAATGCGCAACGGGGCAGCGCGCGTTTCCCGAGCGGCAACTCGCGAAGCTCATTGACGCGATTTTGCATCGCGACCCGGAGCCGCCGGGAAGGGTGAACCGGCGGGTGCCTGCAGGGCTGGATGCGGCGATTCGCAAAGCGATGGACCGGCGGCCGGAGATGCGCTACCAGTCGGCGCGGGAGCTGCGCATCGATTTCGAGCGGCTGGCGGGCGCGGCGGCTGCGGCGACATTACCGGAGACCAGGCGGTCAGGAAAGTTTCTAGCGGCCGCAATGGCGGCGCTTGGTCTGATTCTCGCCGCCGGCATAGCCATCGGGCTATACACCGCAAGAAGAAGAGGGGCGAGCCGGGAGCGAGCTGAAGCGACGCGGACGGCACAACCCAGCCGGCGGCGCTCGGTGGCGGTGCTCGGCTTCAAGAACCTCTCGGGCCATGCGGAAGCCGCGTGGCTTTCGACGGCGCTTTCGGAAATGCTGACGACGGAACTTGCGGAGGGAGAACGGCTCCGCACGGTTTCCGGCGAGAACGTGGCGCGAATGAAAACGGACCTGGCGCTCGCGGATGCGGACAGCTACGCGCCGGAGACGCTGCGGCGGATCCGGACCATCAGCGGAAGCGACGCGGTGGTGCTGGGGTCGTATGTCGTGGTTCCCGGCCGGGCGGGCAGGCAGATTCGCGTGGACCTGCAGATTCAGGACACCGGCTCGGGAGCGACCGTGTTTCGCGACAGCGTTTCCGGGACGGAAGAGGCGCTCTTGCGGGTGGTGGCCCAAGCGGGTTCGCTTCTGCGCAGTTCGCTTGGGGTGCCGGACCTGAGCGGGGACAGCGCCAAGCGGGTGCAAGCGTCGCTGCCGTCTTCGCCGGATGCGGCGCGGCTCTATGCGCAAGGCATCGAAAAGCTGCGCGTGTATGACGCGGTGGATGCGCGGGACGCGCTGGAGAAGGCGGCAGCGGCGGATCCCGCCAATGCGCTGGTGCAGTCCGCGCTGGCGGCGGCCTGGGGCCAGCTTGGATACGACCAGAAGGCAAGAGAGGCGGCCAAAAGGGCACGGGACCTTGCTTCCGGGCTGTCGCGCGAAGAGCACCTGACGATCGAGGCTCGGTACAACGAAAGCGTGCACAACTACGATCGGGCGGCGGAAATCTACCGGTCGTTGCAAGAGTTCTTCCCGGACAATCCCGACTATGCGCTGCGGCTGGCCGGTACGCAGACGACGGCGGGGAGGCCGAAGGAGGCTCTCGCGACACTCGAGCGATTCCGGGCGACGTTTCCGAATGCGAGCGACGACCCGCGCGTGGACGCGGCGGAAGCCTCGGCCGCGGACCAGATGTCCGACTTCAAGCGGGAATCGGCGGCCGCGGGCCGAGCCATCGAGAAAGGAAAGAAACGCGGAGAGCGGCTGGTGGTGGCGCGTGCGCAGTTGCTGGATGGATGGGCGCGCATGAATCTGGGAGACCGCGCCGGAGCGGAAGCCGCGACGCTCGAAGCGAAAGCGAGTTACGAGGCGGTAGGAGACCGCGTGGGCGTCTCGCGCGCGCTCCACAATCTGGGCAACATCGCGGAAATGAACAGCAACCTGCCGGAAGCGAAGAAGTATTTCGAGCAGGCCATTGCGATCCGCCGGGAAATTCAGGATAACGCCGGCCTGGCGCGCGGGTTGGGGGACTTGGGCCTGGTTTACGAACACAGCGGAGACCTGGCGGGGGCGCTGCGCATCTACGGGGAGAGCCTGGCGCTTTCCAGGAAGGCAGCCGACGCGCAGGCCGTGGCCACGGCGCTCGCGAATATGGGGAATATATACAACGCACAGGGGCGAAGCGAGGAAGCGCGACGAAGTTACGACGAGGCGGCGAGGATTTTCCGCGAAGCGCAAGATCGCGGCAATCTGGCGCTGGTGCTGGCGAACCTCTCGAACCTTGCGCAGAACCGCGGAGACCTGGAAGGCGCCGAGAAAATGCTGGAAGAGTCCGCGGAGATTCTGGAGCAGGCCGGCAACCAGATGGGCGCCGGCCAGATTCGCGGGATGCTGGGCAACCTGGACTTCGCGCGCGGGAATTTGCCGGCGGCGCGGGAAAACTATCGCAAGTCGGCGGAAATCGCCGGGAAGGCCGGCGACAAAGTGAGTGTGGTATTCGCCGAGACGGCGCTCTCGCGAATCGACCGGCTCGAGGGAGACTTCGCTGGGGCGCGTGCGCAAAGCGAAGCGGCTCTGGCGGCAGCGAAGGAGGCCGACGACGCCGAAGCGCTGGGGGAAGCGCGATCGAATCACGCGGCGGTCTTGCTGGAGACGGGCGATCTAGCGGCCGCGCGATCGGCGGTCGAAGAATTGCTGGCGGACGCGCGAAAATCCGGGGACAAGCGATTTGTCGCGGCCGGATTGTTGAGCCGCGCGGAGATGCGCATGCTGCAAGGCGATCTCGATGGCGCGCAAAACGATTTAACGCAGAGTCTCGGCGCATACCGGGAACTGAAGGACTCGGGGAACATCATGGAAGGCCAGATGCTCGCGGCGCGGCTGGCGCTCGAACGGTCTCAAGGCGGCAAGGCGGCGCCGCTGGCGCGCCAAGCACTGACAGCAGCGCGAAAGACCAGCAGCATAGCGGCGCAAGCTCGGTGCCAGTTATTGCTCGCGCGCGCGGCGCTGGAGCACGCGGCATCAGCAGAAGCACAAACTGCTTTGGCGGAAGCCAAAGTGCTGATTGACAAGGATGCGCTTCCCGATTTGCAACTGATGTATGCGGCGCTTTCCGCGCGGGTGAAGGCCCGGCTGCAGGCCGCAGAGGCGGAAAAGGAACTCGAGGCCGCAATGATAAAAGTCGGCGGTAAGAGCAGCTTCGACGTGCAACTTGAATCCCGGATTGTAGCGGCACTCTTGCAATCCCGGTCCGGGAATGCGGCTGCCGGCGCCGCCGCGCTGGCAGCCATCGAAAAGGAAGCGACGGAGCACGGATTTCTCCTGGCGGCGCGGCGGGCAAAGGCAGCCACCTCGAACGGGCTCTGAGAGGAACGGCATTTTAGCGGCAATTGATAAGGAGAAGCGACACAGGGGCGCTATCATGTAGAGCATGCGTCTTCGGAACACCTGTATTGGTTTGGGCCTGATCCTGGCGGGCACGGTGACGCTTTGGGCCCGGCCACGAGCGGCGAGGTTACAAGCGAGCGACAACTTGCCGGTAATCCGGCTTGTTGGACATCCGGAAGCGGCGCCTGAATTCAAGCTGGAAGGGCTGGACGGAAAGCCGGTGACGCTGGAGGCCGCGCGCGGGAAAGTCGTGCTGCTGAACTTCTGGGCCACGTGGTGCGGGCCATGCCGCGCGGAAACGCCAGACCTGATTGCGCTGCAAAGCCGTTATAAGGATGTGCTCCAAATCATCGGCCTGGCGGTGGACGTGGACGACCCGGAGGACGTAAAGGCGTTTGCCGAGAAGTCCGGGATCAATTACCCCGTGGCCATTGCCAGCGACGAAGTGCGCGCGCGTTACGGCGGAATCACCGCGCTGCCGACATCCTTTTTGCTGGACACGGACGGGCGCGTCGTGCAGAAGCACGTGGGAATGTTCGATCCGCGCGTGTATGAGCTGGAGATTCGAGCCGTGCTGCATTTGGCGGTACCGGCCAGAATCGAAACGTTTGAGGATACGGGCGAGATTTTTCTGAAGCACGCGAACCGGGCGACGGAATTACCCGGCGTTGATTTTTCACAGCTCAGCGCGCAGCAGAAAGCGGAGGCGCTGCGGAGGTTTAACGCGGAAAGCTGCAGTTGCGGCTGCACGCTGACGCTGGCGCAGTGCCGGATATACGATTCGGCGTGCGCGGTTAGCCAGCAGAGAACGGAAACGGTGGTGGCCGCGCTGGCCGCCGGAAAACCCGTACCGCGCGGCTCCGCAGCCTCGGGCCGACCGGCAGCGCCACAGAAGCCGGGACCTTCGCCTGCTACGCAACCCCAGTAGCATCCGGGCAGCCGCTCGGCGGATTTCCGCGGTGGCTGGTATGCTGTTCGGCGCATGGGCGTGCCTTCGAAAGTCATTTTTATCCTTCTGTTTGCCGCGTGCTTCACCGGGTTCGTGTCACCGCCGGTGGCGCTGACCGCGGGAATCGCGTTCGGGCTTGCGCTGACGCACCCCTACGCCGAGGAGAGCCGGCGCCGCACGCCGCTGCTGTTGCAGGCGTCGGTCGTGGCGCTGGGGTTTGGCATGAATCTGCATGCGGTGTTGAAGGCCGGGAGCAGCGGCCTGGTGTACACGGCGCTGGGCATCGCGTTCGCGTTTTCGCTGGGATTGGGGCTGGGGAGGCTGCTGGAGGTGCAGCGGAACTCCTCCTTTCTGATTACAGCCGGGACCGCCATTTGCGGAGGCAGCGCGATTGCGGCTGTGGCTCCCATCCTGGAAGCCGACGGGCAGGAAATGGCGGTTTCGCTGGGCTCTGTTTTCATTCTGAATTCGATCGCGCTGGTGATTTTTCCGCCGATTGGCGGATGGCTGCACCTGTCGCAAACACAATTCGGATTATGGGCGGCTCTAGCGATTCATGATACGAGTTCCGTGGTGGGAGCCGCCTCGAAATATGGCGAACAAGCGCTCCTGATCGGAACGACGGTGAAATTGGCGCGCGCGCTTTGGATCGTGCCGCTCGCGCTGGTGACGGCTGCGATCCGGCGGAACGGCAAAGCCAAAAGCCAAGGCGGTGGCAGCGGAAGCGCGGGAGCGCCGGTGAAATGGCCGTGGTTCATTGTGTTCTTCTGCCTGGCGGCGGTGATGAATACGTACGCGCCACCGGCGGCTCGCACACACTTCCTTTTCACGCTGGGGAGGCTTGGGCTGACGGCGACGCTCTTCTTGATCGGAAGCGGAATCTCGCGCGCAACGCTGAAGGAAGTGGGCTGGCGGCCGCTGGCGCAGGGAGTCCTGCTTTGGGTGGCCGTGGGCGCAAGCTCGCTTTATCTGATTCGAAGAGGAGTGATCGGATTCTGAAGTCTTTGCGCCGGGAGGCAAACGCTTGACGGTCGCTTGCCGCGGGTGGCGCAGCGCGGTTAGACTCTCGCCGCGCGAAATCTTTCGGCATTTGATCTGGAGGAACACGTGAACCGCAGAACTCTGGTTGTGGTAGCGGTGCTCGGCATAGCCCTTATCGCAAGCACGCGCGGCACTCGCTCCGTGGCGGCGCAAGCAAAACGCAAAGTGATCAACGCGCCGGAAAAGGCGGTGCAGGCTCCCTACAGCGACGCAATCCTGGTCGGAGACACGCTGTATCTCTCCGGCAAAATCGGGCTGGACCCGAAGACCGGGAAGCCGCCGGCGGAAGTCGAAGAAGAAATCAAGCTGATGATGGATGGTTTCAGGACGACGCTGGCCCAGGCAGGGATGACGATGGACGACCTTGCGACGGTAACGGTCTACTGCAGCGACCTGTCGCTCTATGATAAGTTCAACGCCATCTACAAGACGTACTTCACAAAGGAAGCCCCAGCGCGGGCGTTCATCGGGGCCGGATCGCTGCTGCGCGGCGGACATTTCGAAATGCAAGCCATAGCCGTCAAACGCTGAAGAGCAAGCTCATCCTGGAATAGATCGGTTGGGGTTGGTTGAGTGGCGTGGTGGGTGTGTTTGGGATATGCCCATATATGGGCGTTTGTCATCTGCCCACACTTTGTCAACTGCTAATCCATCGTCATTTTCGAATTACGACACGAGACGGAATTTTTAACAAGTTTAATAAAATAAATAACTTATCTATTTTTGGTGACTGCCAGCTTTGGCGTTTCCCGTGCAACTGCTTTCGTCCGTAAGGAAGACGACGATGTTCAGAATTAGCAGCGAAAAGAAACGGGGCCGAATCGTCCTGACGGTCGAGGGGCGGCTCGCCGGGCTCTCCGTGGGGACGCTTGAGCAGTGCTGGCGCGAGGTAAGGACCAATTCACCGCAGGAGAAATTCAGCGTGGACTTGTGCGGAGTTAGTTTTATTGACGACGCCGGAAAGGTTCTGCTCAGAGAATTGCACCGGCAGGGCGCGCAACTGGTGGCGGAGGGTTGTCTGAATCAGGCCATCGTGCGGGAGATCGCCGGACCGGAGCGGAAGAAGAGCCAGGACGGGCCGAAAGAGTCAGGCAAGAAATCGCACATCATTTTTTACACAATCCTGGCGGGGCTGCTGCTGGGGGCGCCTGCCAGCTGGTGCCAGAGCGCAAAGGCGCAAAGCACCCTTCCTGCGAACGCGCCGAGCGGAGTGATGAAACTGACGCTCGAGGAAGCGGTGAAGCTTGCGCTGAAGCAGAACACAACGCAGCGAATCGGACTGATTACCGCGGCCGAGAGCCAGCAGGAGCAAAATGCGGCGAGAGCGGCGCTGCTGCCGCAGGCAGACCTGAATGTTCAAGAGAGCTGGCAGAGGGTGAATATCGCCGCGGAATTCGGCGGCAGCATACGGAACGTATTCCCTGTGCCTGGCGTGTCCCTGCCGAACCACGTAGGTCCGTTTTCGGTATTCGGCGCAGGTGCAGGCTTCAGCGGACCGCTTTTTGACCTCACGCTGTTCCGGCGTTATCAGCAATCGGGAGCCAATGCCAAAGCGGCGCAGCAGGATAGCGTGGCGACGCGCGAGCAGGTGATCCTGCTGGTGGTTTCGCAGTACATCGGGACGCTGCGGGCGACGGCGGACGTGCAGGCATCGCAATCGCGGGTAAATCTGGCGCAAGCTCTTTACGACCAGGCAGTGGACCTGCAGAAAGAGGGCGTGGGAACCGGGATTGACACGCTGCGCGCCAATGTGGAACTGCAAAATGAGAAGCAAACGCTCATTGAAGCACAAGCGGATGAGCAGCGCTCGCTCTTCGGGCTGAGCCGGCTGCTGAATCTCGATCCGCGGCAGGAGCTTGCGCTTGCAGACGCGCTGAGTTTTTTCGATCTTCCGCAGCCGGAAACCGAGCCAAGCATCGAAGAAGCGCTGCAGCGGCGACCCGAATGGAAATCGCTCGAAAGCCAGATTCGAGCCGCCGAGTACTCGAAGAAAGCATCTTCGGAATCGCGCCTGCCTTCCGTGCACTTTAGCGGCAACTGGACGGAGCTGGGAACGGATCCGAGCAGCGTGATTCCGACCTACACGTACGCGGGAACGGTCAGCGTGCCGCTGTTCACCGGCGGGAGAATCCGCGCGGAGGTCGCGCGAGCGAATCTGGAAATTCAGCGGGCGCGCCAGCAGCAGGAAGATCTGCGTAATGCCATAGCGCTCGAGGTGAAGACCGCGCTGATCAATCTCAATTCGGCGCGGAACGAGGTAGCGGTGGCGAATCTCGGAGTGCAGCTTTCGCAGCAGGAAGTCGAGCAGGCGCGGGACCGCTTCAAGGCCGGGGTGGCCAACAACATCGAGGTGATCCAGGCGCAGGATTCGCTGGCTCGCGCCAATGACAACCAAATCACCGCGCTCTACCGCTTCAACCAGGCGCGGGCGGATTACGCGCGGGCGATCGGGCAAATCGAACGGCTGTACGCGAAGTAAAAGAGGGAAAAATGAGTGTCGAGATCGAAGTCGGAATCGAGAATGCGGCGAAGACGCGGAAAGAAGAGCGTCTGGAGCTGAACGAGCAGGCGGCCAGGAAGGTCAATCCGAAAATCCGCCGCGCGCTGTTCGCCGGGGGTGCGGCGCTGATCGTTGTTGTCGGTGGCTTGCTGTTCTACTACCACAACCGGGAGAGCACGGACGATGCGCAGGTGGACGGCCACATCACGCCGATCGCCGCGAAGGTCTCTGGGCGAGTGGCGCAAGTCTTCGTGAAGGACAACGAGGAGGTCAAGGCCGGGCAATTGCTGGTGAAGATAGATGCGCGCGACTACCAGGCCGCGGTCGATCAGGCGAAAGCGGCGCTGGCGGTGGCGGAGAGCGAAGCACGGTCGGCGGGAGTGGACGTGCCGAGAACGCGCGAGAACGTGGCCAGCGGAACTTCGAGCGCCGAGGCGCAGCTTCTGGCCGCGCAAGCCGATTTGGCAAGCGCGCAGGCGGCCTACGAGCAGGCCAGCACGGCCGACCTGGCCTATGCGGAAGCGAACGTGGCGAAGAGCAAGGCGAACGCCGAGCTGGCGCAAGCGGATCTGGCGCGCTATCAGCCGCTGATGGAAAAGGGGGAAATCTCGAGGCAGCAATACGACGCGGCAAAGGCCAATGCGGAAGCCACGGCGAGCGCGGAGAAAGCGGACGAACAGAAGCTGGCGCAGGCGCGGAAAAACATCGAAGTGGCCAAGGCGCAACTCAGCGCGGCCGAAGCGCGCGTGGAGGAAGCCAAGGCGGGTGTGCTGGCCGCGCGGGCCGACGCGAGGCAGGTGAGCATGAAGTCGGCCGACGCGCAGTCAAAGATCGCGAAAGTTGAGCAAGCGCGCGCAGCGCTGGAGGCCGCGGAACTGAACCTAAGCTACACGGAGGTGGTGGCTCCGGTGGACGGCGTGGCCACGCACAAGCAGGTCGAGGTTGGGCAAATCGTACAGATTGGGCAGGGGCTCATGGTGGTGGTGCCGTTGCACGACGTGTGGGTCACGGCCAACTTCAAGGAAACGCAGTTGCGCAACATGCGGCCGGGGCAGAAGGCGGAGGTGCGGGTGGATACCTACGGCAAGACGTTCCCGGGTCACGTGGATTCCATTGCGGGAGCGACGGGTTCCGTTTTGAGTCTGCTGCCGCCGGAAAACGCCACCGGCAACTACGTCAAGGTTGTGCAGCGCATTCCGGTGAAGATCGTGCTGGACCCGATTCCCGCGGACAAAGCGGTTCTTCGTCCGGGAATGAATGTGGACGCGACGGTAATCACGAAGTAGCAGGCAGGCGGCGCGAGCTGAGGCAAGGGCCAGGCGGGGTTAGGCGGAGAGAAGCAGAGGCGGCAAACGGAAGCGAAAGGGTCATGAAGAATTGGTTCGCCAAATTGCGGAGGCCGGACGGCACGATCAACCCGTGGGTGATCGCTGTAACCGTCACGCTGGCGACGTTCATGGAAGTGCTCGATACGTCGATCGCCAACGTGGCGCTGCCGCATATTTCCGGGAATCTTTCGGCGGGCGCCGACGAGTCCACCTGGGTACTCACGTCGTATCTCGTCTCGAACGCGATCGTGCTGCCGCTTTCCGGCTGGTTCGCCGGTCTCATCGGGCGCAAGCGATTCTACATGGCCTGCGTGGCGCTGTTCACGGTGAGTTCGTTTCTGTGCGGGCTGGCGCCGAGCCTGGGAATTCTCGTGCTGTTCCGCATCCTGCAGGGGGCAGGCGGAGGCGGCTTGCAGCCGAGCGAGCAAGCGATTCTGAACGACACGTTTCCGCTCGAAAAGCGCGGCATGGCGTTCGCGGTTTACGGGGTTGCCGTGGTTGTGGCTCCGACGATCGGGCCCTGGCTTGGGGGCTGGATCACGGACAATTTCTCGTGGCGCTGGATTTTTTACATCAACGTTCCGGTGGGCATTCTTTCGCTTTGTCTCACGTGGTTTCTGGTGAGCGATCCGCCGTACATGAGGCGGCAGAGTTTTAGGCGCGGCTTCCGGATCGACTACATCGGGATCGCGCTCATCAGCCTTGGCCTCGGCAGCATGCAGATCATCCTGGATAAAGGGCAGCGCGAGGACTGGCTCTCGTCGAATTTCATTCGCGTTTTCGCGGTCCTGATGCTTGCGGGAATCGTGGCGGGGATCATCTGGGAGCTGCGCGAAAAGAATCCGGTGATCGATTTGCGGATGCTGAAGGAGCGGAACTTCGCCATTGCCACGACGGCGATGTTCTTCCTGGGTTTTGTGCTGTACGCAAGCACGGTGCTGATACCGCAGTTTCTGCAGAACATGATGGGCTACACGGCGGAGCTTGCGGGGCTCGCTCTTTCGCCGGGGGGCCTGGTCATCATGCTGATGATGCCGGTGGTGGGTTTCCTGGTGTCGAAGGTGGATACGCGGTGGCTGATCGCGTTCGGCTGCATGGTCTGCGCTTCATCGCTGTTCGTGATGGCGGGTTGGAACCTGAATATTGACTACGGCCATGCGGTTCGCGCGCGGATGTTGCAGAGCTTTGGCCTGGCGTTTCTTTTTATTCCCATCAACGTCGCGGCTTTTGCATACGTTCCGAAGGAAAAGACGAACATGGGCACGGGCATCATCAATTTGGCGCGCAACGTCGGGGCGAGCGTGGGGATCGCCACGGTCACGACCCTGCTCGAGCGGCGGACGCAGTTTCATCAGGCTCAGCTGATGGATCACGTGGATTCCTTCAGTCTGCCGTTTCAGAAGGTGTTTCACGCCATGACGGTGAGCTTCGCGACGGGCGGTTCGAGCACGCCGGGTGCGATGTCCCAGGCGTATCACGCGATTTATGCAACGGTGCAACGGCAAGCCGCGATGCTGGCGTTCATTGACGATTTCAAGATGCTGGGCGTGGTGTTTTTCGCGGTGATTCCGGTGCTGATCCTGATGAGAAGGCCGCGCGTGCAGGCGGGCGAGGCGCCGATGCACTAAAGCACGGCTCCGAGCTGCAGCCGTACGGATTTTGTACATGGCGTACTTGGGGGAACGACAATGGCAACGCAAGCTGCGGTGATGCAACTGAGCGAGGAAAAACTGATCCGGCTGGGGCAGAAGGGCGACAGGGAAGCGGTCGAGACGCTGTTTTCGCGTTATCAGCGGCCGCTCTTCCAGACGGCGCTGCGCGTGCTTGGAAACGCGGAAGAGGCCGAGGACGCGCTGCAGGACGGCCTGCTTTCCGCCTTCCGCAACCTAAAGCGCTTCGAGGGGCGGTCGCAATTTTCGACCTGGCTGACGCGCATCGTGATCAACGCGGCGCTGATGCGGCGGCGCAGCGCGAAGTCGCGCCCGGCGGTTTCGCTGGACGAGACGCCGCGCGAAAACGAATTGCCGGCGACGGAACGCTACGCCGATGAGGGGCCGAATCCCGAGCAGGTTTACGCGGGCACGGAGCTGCGCGAGATGATCGATTCGAACCTGAGCGAACTCTCTCCGTTGCTGCGAACGGCATTCGTGCTGCGCGAGATGGAGGGCTACTCGACGGGCGAGGCGGCCAAGAAGCTTGGCGTCACGGAGAACACGCTGAAGGCCAGGCTGTGGCGCGCGCGGCACCAGCTGGCCGAGCGGCTGGGCCACCGGCTTCGCCGCATGAAAGACGATATGGCTCGCGCGGGCGGAATCGGCGACGCCGAATGCAGCTACTGCTAGAGCGAATTCACTGGAGCAAACCTGGGGGAGAGAAGGGCCGGCGGGCAGCCGGCCTTTCTTGCGACTACTCCGAGTGCGAGCGCGCTTCCGCGGCGCGCGCGGCGGCGTAGAGACCGAGCACGCGCAAATCGCTGGCGGACGCACGCGCGGAGTCCACGGCGGCGTGGATACGAGCCGGCTCATCCGCTTCGATATCCAGGAAAAATTGATATTCCCATGGACGGCCATGGAGCGGGCGGCTTTCAATTTTCAGGAGATTTACGCCTTCCGCGGCAAAGGGCTGCAGCGCCGCGAGCAGAGAACCGGGCCGGTGCGCCAAGCGCAAGGCGACGGACATTTTGCAGGCTCCGGGCGCAGCGAGAGATGCGGCTTGCGCCGCGGGCACGAGCAACACGAATCGCGTGAAGTTTTCCGCGTTGTCCTCCACGTTTTCGAGAAGGATGGCAGCGCGATAGTGCTCGGCCGCCCGGCGGCCCGCGATTGCGGCCGCGGCGCGCTCTCCCCGGGCCAGCACTTCACGAACGCTGCCGGCGGTGTCCTCCGCCGGAACGCGCTTCAGATGCGGATGCGAGGAGAAGAAGCGTTCGCACTGCGCCAGCGCCATCGGATGGGAAGCAACGGAGCGAATTTCCTCGAGCTTCGTGCCGGGGATGGCAATCAGGTGGTGCTCGATGGGCAAGATGACTTCCGCGACCATGAGCAGGGCGGATTCCAGCAGGAGGTCGTAGACTCGCAGGACGGAGCCAGCCAGCGAGTTTTCGATCGGCGCGAGCAGGGCGTCGGCGGCTCCTTCGGCCACGGCGCGAAACGCGGCGTCAAAGGTGGGACGCGGGATGGTGGTGATGGCGCGGCCGAGGAGCTTCAGCGCGGCGGCCTCGCTGAAAGCGCCGGGTTCTCCCTGAAACGCGATGCGCGAATTGGCGAGCTGATCCTGTGGCGTGCGCGGCAGAAGCATTCCTCGTGGTGGAGATCAAGCTAAGGTCCATTTTGTCACAGAATCCTGCCGCTCGCTGTGTGCTTGGCAACTTCCGGTGTGCTGGAAGGTGAGTATAATGCTGGCATGACGGCACCCAGAACAGCGCGCATGCGGCCGGGCGCGGGCGAATATGCGCCTTATTACGAGAAGTACGTTTCGCTGATTCAAGGCGACGATGTGCTTGACGTCATCGAAGCGCAGCGGATGCAGATGGGACGGCTTCTCGCCGGCCGAGGCGAACGTGAGGGGAATTTCCGGTACGCCGCCGGCAAATGGAGCGTGAAGGAAGTCATCGGGCATATCAACGACGCGGAACGAATCTTTTCCTACCGGGCGCTGCGCATCGCTCGCGGAGACACAACACCGTTAGCGGGTTTCGAGCAGGACGGCTATGTGCAGACGGGCGGCTTTGGCGAAAGGACGCTGGCGGAGCTGGCGGAAGAATTTGAGGCGATCCGCAGCGCAAGCGTGCTGCTCTTCCGTTCGTTCGGAGCAGAGGCGTGGGCGAGGCAGGGTGTCGCGAGCAATGCCGCGGTTACCGTTCGCGCGCTGGCCTATATTCTTGCGGGGCACGAGCTGCACCACCGGCGCATTCTGGAAGAGCGGTATTTTTCCGCGATTCCGCGCGCTTAGCGGGACGTGTTCCAGACCGGCCTATGGATGCCGGTCCCTGGGCGATTCGATCCAACACTTATCAGCATAGATGCGCTGGAAGGTCAGATGCGGAACCGTTTCGGCGCGCCTGCCCTCGCGCGGCAGTTGGCTCTGCAGCGGCTGCCGCCTGGCTGAACGGTTGCCTTCGCCGTGTAAAGCGGGCGATCTGTGGGACTTGAGGAGATAACCCAGGACAGTGATTCCCAGGGCAATCGCGCACGCTCCGGCGATGACTGCTCCGGCCTGAGCGCGCACCGGGTGTCTCCAAGCGTCAGCGATCAGATACAAGCCGGTTCCCAGCAGCAATGAAGCAAGAAATCCGGCGAGGCTGCCGAAGGTCCGCGCGAGGCCGCCGCGAGCGGCCAGCGCGGCATGGCGGTGCCCAGGGCGAGCGGCAATGAGCCTGGAAGGCATGGCTCAGTCCTCCCGGCGCGCAGGGACGTGATCCGGGTCCTGAAGCCGCAGAAACTCGAGATACCGAAAGACCGGAGGCTTATAGTCCTTTTTCATGGGCGAGCCGCAAGCGCAGCGCGGATTTGCTCCCTCAGCGCTGGGAGCGTGAATACGGATTTCCGAGCGGCAGCTCGGGTTGCAGCAGCGCCAAAGCTCGTCTGGATTCATCCTCATGGCGGCGGCCTCCTTGGGCGGATGTACCGCAGAGTAACGTCCGAGCGGATGTCTTGCGGATGGCGTGGCACTTTACACGAGAATATTAGCAGATGCAAGTGGTAGTACGGTAAATACAGCGGAGTGGCGGCAAGCCACCGCTTCCATGGAGAGCAGCTTCCGTCTGGCGGAGACAGGGTGTCCGACAAAACGGGACAGCAAGACGGTTCAGGGGGTGCGGGAAGCAACGCTCGGAGGTTCAGACGGAGGTGCAAGGGAGATAGCCGCTGGCAGGCTCTTCGTAACCGGGGTGCCAGGCGGGCAAGTTGCGGGCCCCTGCCTCCGCTGCTAAAATCAACAATTTGCCGGGAGGCGGCCGTTCGCGCTGAGGGGCGCGGACGGCTTTTGTCCGTTTGCCGATCGCAGCGCAAGGGGGCGGCCCGGCGCTTGCCGTTCATCCAATCCACTGGACCTTGCAGGAGCGGAAGCCTTGAAAGCGGCGGAGCCCTCCGAAGGAGAATGACGAGTGGCAAAGTACGATGTGGCAATCATCGGAAGCGGTCCGGGTGGTTATGTGGCGGCGATCCGGGCTGGCGAGCTGGGGCTCAAGACCATCGTCGTTGAAAAAGACCCATTTCTGGGAGGCACGTGCCTGCACGTCGGCTGCATTCCCACCAAGGTGCTGCTGCACCATGCCGACGTGTACGATCAGATCAAAAACGGCGCGGAACTTGGCTTTGAAGTGAGCGGACTCAAGGTCAACTGGGCCAGCGTACTTGCCCGCAAAGACAAGATCGTCAAGAAGCACGCCAAAGGCATCGAGTTCCTTTTCAAGAAGAACAAAGTGGAGTTTGTGCAGGGCTGGGGACGCTACGAAGGTCCAGGAAAGGTCAGCGTCGAGAAGGACGGCAAGAAGACCGCGATCGAAGCGGCGAATATTTTAATGGTCAGCGGTTCCGAGGCGCGGTCCCTGCCGGGAATCGAGCCGGACCACAAGACCATCCTGACCAATCGCTCGATTCTGGAACTCCCTGAGATTCCCAAGACGCTGATCGTGGTTGGCGCGGGTGCGGTGGGCGTCGAGTTTGCGTCCATCTACAACTCGTTCGGGACCCAGGTGACGATCCTCGAGGCGCTGCCGCGCGTGGTTCCCGTCGAGGATGAGGAAATTTCCGCCGAACTCGACAAGAGCTTCCGGAAGAAAAACATCCAGATTCAGACCGGCTGCCTGGTGGAGAGCGTAAGGAAGGACGCCAAGGGCGTGACCGTTTCGTTCAAAGACAAGGACGGGAAGGCGCAGACGCTGCAAGCGGAAAAGCTGCTGCTGGCCGTTGGCCGCAAGCCGATGACGGAAAATTGCGGCCTGGAAAAATCGAAGGCGCGGCTGGAGCGCGGCTTCGTGCACGCGGGACCGTTTATGGAAACCGACGAGAAGGGCCTCTACGCCATCGGCGACATCGTTGCGGGTCTGCCGCAGCTTGCTCACGCCGCGATGATGGAGGGCATCGTTGCGGTTACGCACATTGCCGGGAAACCGACGCAGCCCATTGTGAAGACGCGCATTCCGAACGCGACCTATTGCGAGCCGCAGATCGGCTCGATTGGCTTGACCGAAAAGCAGGCGCGCGAAGCCGGCTATAAGGTAAAAACGGGAAAGTTCCCCTTCGTTGGCAACAGCAAAGCGACGATTCTCAACGCTCACGGCGGCTTCATCAAGGTTGTTTCCGAGGAACGATACGGAGAAGTGCTGGGCATCCACATCATTGGCCCGCTGGCCACGGAGATTCTGGCCGAAGCGGCCACGGTGCTGAACCTGGAAGGCACGATCGACGACATGATGAACATGATTCACGCGCATCCAACCGTATGGGAAGCGATGGGCGACGCATTCGCGAGCGTGCGGGGTCTTCAGATCAACGTATAGCCGTGGTGACTCTCGTGACGGGTGACTGGAAAGAGACGAAGATGGCGGACGGCCCTGGAGTCGGAGAAGGAACCGGGACCGGCAACCGCCAGGCGGGCAGGCGTCAGGGCTATATCGCCGACCTGGGACTCATCGGTTACGAGGACGCTTCTGCGTTACAGAAACGCATGGTGGCTTGCCGCAAGGTCGGCGCTATCGGGGACGTTTTGCTGCTGTGCGAGCATCCTCACGTCATCACGCAAGGCCGCAACGGCAAGCGATCGCATCTGCTTGCCGGCGAACACGTGCTCCGCCAAAAAGGCGTGGAATATTTCGAGACCAGCCGCGGCGGGGATATTACCTACCACGGTCCGGGCCAAATTGTCGGCTACCCGATTCTGCAGCTCGGAGCCATTCGGCGTGACGTCGTGTGGTATGTGCGTATGCTGGAAGAAGTGATGATTCGCACCACCGCCGAGTTCGGTCTGCCGGCGATCCGCGAGCACGGAAAGACGGGTGTTTGGGTGCCGGCTAAGCAAGCCCATTCGGGCGATGCGCTGCCCTGCGCTCCGCAAAAAATCGGCGCCATCGGCGTGCACATCAGCCGCTGGGTCACTTCGCATGGTTTTGCCTATAACGTCTCGACCGACCTGCGTTTCTTCGACCTGATCGTGCCGTGCGGCATCGCCGGCCGCAAGGCGACGTCGCTCGAGAAGCTGCTAGGCCGCGCGGTTGACCCGCAGGCGGTCAAGCCGGTGCTCGCGCGCCATTTCGGCGAGGTGTTCGGGCTGGCGCTGCAGCCCGCCGGCGCAGCGGAATTGCAGAGGCAACTGGAATCCTTCGAGCGAACAGCGCTCGCCATCTCGGCGTGAATCGAGGGCCCATGGCAACCGGCAAATCAGCAACGGCCGCAAAACGCGAACTCAGCCGCCAGCAGTACCTCGACCTCTACTATTTCATGCGGCTGAACCGCGCCGTCGAAGACACCATGGTGAAGCTCTTCCGCCAGAACAAGATCGTCGGCGGCTTGTACTCGAGCCTGGGCCAGGAGGCCATCTCGGTCGGTTCGGCCTACGCTCTCGAGAAGAAGGACTGGCTGGCGCCGATGATCCGGAATATCGGGGCCTTGCTGGTTAAGGGCGTACCGCCGCGGGACATTTTCATGCAGCACATGGCGAAATACGATTCGCCAACGAAAGGGAAGGACGGCACCAGCCACTTCGGCGACCTCGAGAATCTCCATATTGTTTCGCCCATTTCCATGCTGGGCGACCTCATCCCGGTGATGACCGGCGTTTCGATCGCGGGCCGTTACCTTGGCCAGAAGATCGTGGCGATGACCTGGATTGGGGACGGGGGCAGTTCGACGGGCGTATTCCACGAGGGTCTGAATTTCGCCGCGACGCAGAAAGCGCCCTTTGTTCTGGTTCTGGAGAACAATCTTTGGGCTTACTCGACACCGGTCCGGCGGCAGGTGCCGCTCGAGAATCTCGCGGATCGTGCCCGCGCCTACGGCATCACGAGCTACACGGTGGACGGGAACGACGTCGTGGCCATGTACACTACGGCGAAGGAAGCTGTGGATCGCGCCCGCGCGGGGGAAGGTCCCATCTTGATCGAGGCCAAGAGCTTCCGCCGCATGGGTCACGCGCAGCACGATCCCGCGGAGTATGTCCCGAGGGAGATGCGCGCGTATTGGGAGGCCCGCGACCCCATTCTGCTATACGAAAAATTCCTCACCGGCGCCAAGGTGCTCGATGCCAAGCGCAAGAAGGAAATCGAGGAAAAAATCGACGCCCTCCTGGCCAAGGAGCGCGAATTCGCGGAAAACTCGCCTATGCCTCCGGCGGAATTTGCTGCCGAAGGCGTTTATTGCACAGGCGACGATTGCCACAACATTCGTCCGCAATGGGTCCGCGACAAATCCGAAGTCATGCCTCCGAAATGCTCCGTCAAGCCCGTCTGGGTGATCGAAGGTTTCGGCGCGGGCAAGGGCTCGGACGGCAAGAACGCGCCGATTCACTTCGGGGATACGAGCGCGGCAACGGCCGGCGCCAACGAAGAAGCGCTTGCGCCGAAAACTCCGCCGAAGCTCGCCACCAAGAAGGCGGCGAGGATCGCTTCGCCCTCGGGACGCGGGGCGCTGCGGTCGCGTCCGCAGGGAAACGGGAAACGAGGATAGCCATGGCCAGCGGCAAAGCGAACGGAAGCAGCGCGCCGGGCGGCAACGGCCCGGGTACGCAGGTCACGTTCCTGGAGGCCATAAAGCAGGCGATGTTCGAGGAAATGGAGCGCGACCCCGCGGTTGTTCTTCTGGGCGAAGACGTGGGCGTGTATGGGGGCGCCTTCAAGACCAGCGAGGGCCTGCTCGAGCGCTTCGGCTGGGAACGCGTCATAGACACTCCCATCAGCGAAAGCGCGATTATCGGCGCGGCCTGCGGAATGAGCTATCTCGGCCTGCGTCCCATCGCGGAAATGCAGTTCATTGATTTTATTGTGTGCGCCTTCAACCAGATTACGAACTTTGTGGCCAAGGGCCACTATCTCTGGAACGCCCCCGCTCCGATCGTCATTCGGGGACCCGCCGGAGGCGGCGTTCACGGCGGTCCGTTTCATTCGGCCAATCCGGAAATGTATTTCGTGCACACACCGGGGCTGAAGGTCATCTACCCCTCGACGCCTTACGATGCCAAGGGTTTGCTGAAGGCAGCGGTGCGAGACAACAATCCGGTGCTCTTCTTCGAGCACAAATTTCTCTACCGCCGCATCAAGGAAGAGCTGCCAGCGGGAGACTACACGGTTCCCATCGGCAAAGCGGCGGTGCGCCGCGAAGGAAAGCACCTCACCATCATTTCTTACGCCGCCATGATGCACAATGCGCTCGAAGCCGCGGCTGAGCTCGCCAAGGAGGGCATCGAAGCCGAAGTCATTGACTTGCGCACGCTGCTTCCCCTCGACGAAGAGACCATCCTCAACTCGGTCAAAAAAACCAACAAATGCCTGGTGGTGCACGAAGACACGAAGACCGGCGGCATCGCGGGAGAGATTGCGGCGATTCTGTGCGAAAAAGCCTTCGGCGATCTGGACGGTCCGGTGATGCGCGTCACGGCGCTCGACACCCCGGTTCCCTATTCGCCGCCGCTGGAGGACTATTTTTTGCCCAACACGCGCAAAATCTTCGACGCCGCCCGCCAGCTGGCGCGATACTAGACGAGACGACCGCATGACAACGCCGCCATCACCGGAGACGCTCCGCGAACGCGGTGAACGATGTTCCGGCGGGTCAGCCCGGCCTGGGCGCCGGACCGCCTTGATTTTTGGCTTTAGCGGCCGACTTCGAACGGTCGGCTGTCAGCTTTCCTGGAGGAGCAAATGGCTGTTGACATCGTAATGCCGCAGATGGGCGAAAGCATCTTTGAAGGCACCATCACGAAGTGGCTCAAGAAGCCCGGCGACAAAGTCGAGCGGGACGAGCCGCTCTTTGAGATTTCCACCGATAAAGTCGACGCGGAGATTCCCTCGCCTTCCGCCGGCGTGCTGAAGGAGATCAAGGTCAGCGAAGGCCAGACGGTGCCGATCCAAACTGTTGTGGGGGTTATTGACGCAACTGGCGGCGCGGCCGCAACCGCCCCAGCGCCGGCTCCGCCTTCCCCGGCTCCGGCAAAAGCCGCGGCCCCGGCGGCCAAGCCGGCTGCCGCGAGTGCTCCGCCCGCGGCGCGGCCGGCCGCGGTTACGCCATCCGTTCCGGCGCCCGGGGCCGCCCCGCACGCAAAAGATGGCGGACGCATTCACAGTTCGCCGCTGGTGCGCCGTATGGCCAAGGAGCACGGCATTGACCTTTCGACGGTGCAAGGCACCGGCGCCGGCGGGCGCATTAGCAAACAGGATATCGAAGCGTTGCTGGCCGGCGGCGGGGCCGCAGAGCCGCAGGGAGAGATGTACGCACCGGCAGCGCCGCCAGCCGCTCCTGCCGCGGTTTCGCGGCCCGCGCCGCCGCCCGTTGCCCCTGCGCCGGTTGCGGCCGCCGGGGCGCCCGCCGTTCACGGCTCGCAATACGTTCCGGCGCTGCAGCTCGGCGTGCCGCGCGAGCGCCTCTATTTCGGCAACTACGAAGTGCAGCCGCTCAGCGTGATGCGCCAGAAAATCGCCGAGCACATGATCGCCTCGAAGCACGTTTCGCCTCACGTCTATTCCGTGGACGAAATCGATATGAGCAAGGTGGCTGCGCTGCGCGCCAAATCCAAGGACGAATTCGAGAAGCGCTACGAAACGAAGCTGACGTTCATGCCGTTCTTCGTGAAAGCCGCCGTGGCCGGCCTGCGCGCCTATCCCACGCTGAACGCCTCGCTGGACGGCACCAGCATCGTCCTGCACAAGGAAATCAATATCGGCATCGCCGTGGCGCTCGATTGGGGGCTTATCGTTCCCGTGGTGAAAAACGCCGACGAGAAAAACATCCTCGGCATTCAGCGCAATCTCAACGATCTTGCCGAGCGCGCCCGCTCGAAGAAGCTCCGGCCCGAGGAAGTGCAGGAAGGCACGTTCTCCATCACCAATCCCGGCGTTTTTGGCGGACTGTTCGGGCTGCCGGTCATCAGCCAGCCGAACGTCGGTATTCTCGGTCTTGGCGCGATTGAGAAGCGGCCGGTCGTGATCAACGACTCGATCGCCATCCGCTCGATGTGCTACGTCACGCTCAGCTACGACCACCGCGTCGTGGACGGGGCGATCGCGCACCAGTTCCTGCATAAGGTTAAAGAGACTCTCGAGAACTGGTCGGAACCGCTGCTCTAGCGGTTCGTGTCCCGGGGCAGCGGTCGCGAAGCCTTCGGGTTTGCGCGCGGCGGCGCCATGAGCGACCCTTGCAGATGAGCGCGGGTCCCATGGATTGGCGCTGCCGCGGCTAGCAACCCCGGTGTTTCCCGCAGATGCGCCAGTGCCCGGGAGTCGCGAGTCAGCCGCGGCGGGCCCTCACTTCAGTGCGGCAACGGATCAGTGCAGCAACGGACGCAGGCGGTTCACCCACACCGCGAAACCTTCCATCGGCACGGGTTCAATTCCGGCGTCCCGCAGCGTATCGCGCACGAAGCGGTGCCGCTCATTTCCCGCATCGAGCGCCACGTCGGTGACGGCTGCAAACTCCGAGGCGAAAGGCGCCTTGGCGGCAATGCGTTGAGCGGTATAGGCGTAGTTCTTGCAGTCCGCCGGCGACCGGGAAACGCTCAGCGTTTGCACATAGCCCCGGGTGCCGTTTCGCCGGTAGGCATAGTCGATCCGCATGGGGTCGCCCGGGAAGGTAAACTCCGCTATGCGCACGGCCTTCTCGAGCTGGTCCCACACGCGCGCCAGCTTCCATACCTGCGAGCAGTAGTTCCGAATGCCGGCGCGGCTGTTCGGAGCGCCTAGGCGCCCGAAGGGCCGCGAGGGCGCGACGTGCTCCAGGTAGAGCCGGTCCAGCTCGGCATCCACGTCATCTCCGTACAGACCTTTCTCCGGCGCAAGCTGAAGGGAGTTGGAGAGCGTGCTATCCCACTTGTGAACCAGCTTTTGTATCTCCTCGGCCCTGGCGGCCAAAGAACCGGATTCCGCGCGCTCGCGCTGAAAGAAAACCTCGAAACGATCCTCCAAATGGTCGCGCAAGCGCGTCAGGAACGTCTCGCTCGCCGCCGGCTGCAGCCGCCGAACGCGGGCAATCTCGCTCTGTTGTTCAATCAGGCGGAGCCGGCGATCTCCGGTCTGGCGGTCGATCAGCAGGACGCCGATGTTCACCCATTCGTCTCGCACGGCGTCGGCCGTGTAGCGGAGGATGCGATAAACAAATTTTGGCTCGCCGGTGTTGCGGATCGCTTCGGACATGGTCACACCCAATTGGGAAACGGCTGCCTGCTGGATCGCTTCGCGGCCAGCAATAATTCCGGGACGATTTTTTTTCTCCGGAAGAGTTGCTCGGCCAGCCGGTACACCGAGTCAATATCTTCCCCGTACCATTCCGGCGGAATCTGTCCGACGAGTTCGTCGAATACGGGCTCCGTCATGTGCTTCTCGAGCCGCTCCAGCCACGGGCCAAACGATTCGCGCCCGGTGACTCCTTCGTAAACGCGATTCCGCGCATACAGCCCGCGTAAGGGCGCATCGGGAAAATTCCACTCGCCCGCATTGAAGCAAAAGCCCTGGTCGATCATGACGGTCTTATAGCGAATCTCCGCGTCGTCGCCGCCGCTCCCTTCCGCTTGAAAAAACAGCGTCTGGCGCCCGTTCGTATTGCAGGTCCATTTGTCGAAGACGAGCATGCCCGCGAAATCATGAAGGTTTTCCACCTGGTCGAGCAACGGGTCCGGCAGGAAATCGTGCATGGTGAGCCGGTGGGGGTCTCCCGGGTATCGGGAGCCGAATTGCAGGCCGGCTTGGCAGGGCACGCGGGTTCTGGCCATCTCCACGGACAGGTCCGGTGTAAGGCGGATCAGTTCCTCGCTGACGTAAACCACGGCCACTGGAGTTGTCGGCAGGCCCAGGCGTGCGGCCAGTCTGGTTCCTAGCAGTTCGTTCACCAAAATTCTTCGATGTTGCGGATTGTTTTGAAATTTCACCACATAGTAATGGCCGTCCGAGCAGCGCATCAGGTGAGATTGCGCGCCGCCCCGCATGCGCCGTATCTGCTCGAGTGCTCGCAGCATCCGGGCTTAATCCTACGGATACGTCTTCTTTTGGCAAGTAGTTCTGCGGGTCTTGGCGTGATTTGGTTTCGCACCGGTTCGCTCCGGCACTCTTCCGGCCCGAATTGAAAATCGCGCGCGCGGCTGCCTCCGCGCGTCATTCCTCTTTCGAAAACGAAGCGGCCCGGAAAACTTCCCGGGCCGCTCCTTGCATCCGTATTGTGCCGGAGGGATTAGCGCCTCTTCTTCTTCTTCTTGGCGGGCTTTTTCGCTGCTTTCTTGGCAGGCTTCTTCGCTTTCTTGGGCTTGGCTTTTGCCTTTTTGGCCGCTTTTTTCGGTTTGGCCTTCGGTTTCGCCGCCGGCTTCGGGGCGGACTTCGCCGGCGCGGGAGATTCTTCCCCTTCATCGTCGCCGATGGCAATCTCCTCTTCCTCTACTTCCACCACCTCGCCGTCGCCGCCGAGTTCCTCGTCGTCCTCCAGCCGTGACAGCTCGTTGTCGTCTTCGAAGTTGTCCTTCTCGAAATCCATTCCATCCTCCCCTGGGGGAATTCGCTGGGCCGTAGCCCGAGGGTTCGCTGTTCCAGCCGGAGATACAGCCGCTCTCCGCCTAGGGCTTGTTATCGTACTCCAGATGCAATGTCAAGGTTTCTAAATTGAAGCAGGCGACCAGAGGAACCCAGAGGGGGAATACGCGAGGCGCGTTTGCGATTCCCCCGGTTTCGCCAGGTACGCTCTAAGTTACTTAAAATACGGGCGTTATTTGTGACTGGCGTTTGTTTTGGCGGTGGAAGCAGCCACCGCGGCCCCGGTGTTGCGTTTCGCCGGATGCCGGCGTGCCGAGCGAGCCGCGGGTGTGCTCCCGAGTGTGTAGATGCGTAAAACCATTCCGCGCGCCACGCGATTCGACCTCAGGTGGTTCCACTTGCGCACGTCGTCCGGGTCCACGCTGAAGCGATCAGCGATTCCGCCGAGCGTGTCGCCGCGCCGCACGCGATAACTCACCAGCCTGCGCCGCGTTTCCGAAGGCGGAGCAGTCGCCGGAATCACCAGTTTTTCTCCGACGGTCAGCGGCGCTCCGCGGTCAAGATTGTTTGCTTCGGCTATGGCCACCGCAGTCACACGATATTTTTTTGCGATCGAAGTCAGCGTTTCGCCCGCTTCAACGCGATGCCGCCGCCAGCTCACCCATTTGTCGGGCGGAATGTCCGCGATTCCCGCGGAAAATTTCTCCGCGGTGCCCTGCGGCAGGCGCAACTCAAAGGCGGGGTCATCGGGTGTGGCGAGCCGGAGCAGCGAGGGATTCAGCGAACGCAGGGTGTCCACATCCACGTCGATGGTCTCCGCCACAAGCCGGAGGTCAATTGCGCGCCCCGGCTTCACCACATCCACCGGCACCGGGTCGTCCGGCTCGACGTGAATGCCGTAATGCGCGGCGTCCTTGGCAATCAGCGTCAGCGCCAGGATAATCGGCACGTAATTTTTTGTTTCGCGCGGCAGGACGTTGCGCCGGTAGAGCTCCCAGAAATCCGCATAGCCGGTCCGCTCAATGCCCTTTTGCACATTGCCCGGCCCGCAGTTATAGGCAGCCATCGCCAAATACCAGTCGCCAAACATGGCATACAAGTCGCGCAGGTGCTGCGCCGCCGCTCGGGTCGCCTTCTCCGGGTCCTGCCGGTCGTCCACCCACCAGGTGTGCCGCAACCCGTATTCGTTGCCCCGCCATGCCACGAATTGCCAGATGCCGCGTGCCCCCGCCCGCGAAAGCGCCAGCGGCTGAAACGCGCTCTCCGCTTGCGCCAGGTAGATCAAATCCTGGGGCAGGCCTTCTTCGCGCAGCACACGCGAAATCATCGCTCGGTAGCGCCCCGCGCGCCGAAGGCCGGTTTCCACGATGGCGCGCCCGCGCGGCGTCTGGAAAAAGTTAAGGAAGGAGAGAACTTCGTCGTTCACCGTCAACGGCAGGTCGTGCGAGAGATTCTTGGCCGCCTCTTCCGCGCGCTCCTTCAGGCGCGGGTCGACCGGAAAGGTCATCTCCGCTACTTCGTCGATTGCGGCCGGCACGGCGGGCGGTTCGCTGAATCCGTCCCCGGCCCGGAAGGCTTGCAACTCGTAGCTGTAAACGCTATCGACCACCCGGTGAAAGAGATCAGCCAAACGAGGGTCGCTCTCCGGGTCGTAGCCGCTCTCGAGCATCCAATCCACGGCATCGTCAAAATCTTTCCGCGCCGCCTCCAGGTGCCCCGCCTTGTAATTCTGCTCCCCGGAAGCAAATTTCGCCTCGACCCGGGCGATCAGATATTGCTTGCTGTCCGGCGGCGCTGGCGTCAGCGCGCTGAGCGCATCGATGCGTTTGTTGAGGGGCAGCTCGGGCAGGCTGGAAGGCAGTTGCGGAGTCTTCCCGGCTTTGGCCTCCTGCACTCCGGGAGCTTGCCCTGCTGAGCCCGCCTTGGCGGACCTTACCGGGCCGCCGGGCACATGCGCCTGGACCGGCTTGTGGACGGCGTCGTCGCAGCCGGACACCACGAACGCCAGCACCAGGGGAAGTGCCAGGACGGGTGTAAAGGAAGCCCCATTCGGCCTGAAAGCCAGCCTCGACCGCATCTGTAAATGGTAAGTAGGCTAGCGTCCCAGGGTCAACGCTTTCCAGCTTGCCGGGGTTGACGCTCTCGGTACACGGGGCGGCCGCCCGAGGGAGCAGTCCGAGGGCCGCCGCCGCTCCTGCCCTTTGCGGTGCGCCTTGTGCGCGTGCTTTGGCCCGTGCTGTACACCGTCGCACCCGCCTCTCCCAGAGCCAGCGCGATCCGCTTCCAACCCCTCGCGTGGCGCCCGCAACCAGCGCGACCTTCTCCGCAAGCTTGGGTGCGCGATCGCCCGTATCATTCATAACCACTTCGCGAAGGCCGTCAGAAAAACAGGAAGCGCTTGCGCCGGGCGGGCGGGTCGTCTTTCAAGTCCGGAACAAACGCGAGCGGCTGGCCCTCGAGAGCGGCTCGCGGATTGTCGCTGCACAGCCCGCGGGCCGCCGCATCGCCGAACTGGCTGCGGATGAGCTCAAAGGCGGGGCGCAGCCTCAGGGGCCGATTGCGCGTGTTATGGGCGTCGCTGGCAATGAAGTGAACCGCCCCCTGAGCGATCCAGCGAAGGGCTTGTTTCCGGGCCAGCGGGCCGAACGTGCCGGTAAGCGAGTTCGCGGTGATCTGCACGTAACAGCCAAGGCGCACCCAGTTCACGACGCGTTCGGGCGACGAGCGAAGTATGGCGTTGCGCTCCGGATGCGTGACGATGGGACGGATGTGCCGAAGCTGCAATTCATGCAGGGTCTGGTCCATGGAGGGCGGTATCGAAAATTCGTTGAATTCCACCAGCAGATAGGAGCGTTGGTTGATGCAGAAGGGCGCGGGATCGCGGTTCAGGGCTTCGAGATTCTCGGGATTGAGGTGGAAGTCGCAGCCGGTTGCCAGCCTCAGCCGGCCGCCGAGCCGCGTTTGCAGCTCGCCGCAAAGCGCGCGAACCCGGCGGAAATCGAAAGCGTACTCGGTGCTCGCATGGGGAGTGGCCACCACGTGGGTGATTCCGTCCGCGATGGCATCCTCCGCCATGGCCAGCGAAACCTGGATGTCTTCGGGACCGTCATCGATGCCCGGCAGAATGTGGCAGTGGATGTCAACCATGATCTCGGCGGGAGTCCCCGGCTATTCTCGCTTGGCTTCTCGCGAATGCACAAACAAAATGTGAAGGAATCGGCACATTCCTGCGAGGACGCGCTTCTGCCATACCGCGGGAACCTGCTATATTGAGGGTTCTCTGTCGAGTGGGTGCAGCATCCAGTTCGTATCTTCCGCGAGACAAATTCACAAGGAGTCTTACGCACCAACATGCCAGCCGACCGGAAACCAGAGTTTTTCAAAGGCGCTCAGCTCAAGGTGGGAATCATCGGATGCGGATACGTCGGGTTGCCGCTGGCTTTGCGCTTCGCCGAAGCCGGGCATAAGGTGACCGGCTTCGATACCGACCCACAGAAAGTTTCGCTGCTGAATGCCGGAAAGTCCTACATCGAGCATATTCCGCAGACCAAGATTCAGCAGTTTGTCAACAGCAGGCATTTCTCGGCAACTACGGATTTCGCCAAGCTGAGGGAAGTGGACGCCATCCTTATTTGCGTTCCGACGCCGCTCGATGAGCGACGGGAGCCTGATCTGAGCTACGTCGAACAGACCGCCATCTCGATCTACCCGCATCTTCAGCGCGGCCAGCTTGTCAGCCTCGAGTCCACCACTTACCCCGGCACCACAGAAGAGCTGGTCCTGCCGATCCTCGAAAAGAGCGGCCTGAAGTGCCCGATTGCGGCGGGGCCTGAAAACGAGAACGTGGCCTGCGATTTCTTCCTGGCGTTTTCGCCGGAACGCGAAGATCCGGGCAACAAACAGTTCGGTTTGGCGCAGATTCCGAAGGTGGTCGGCGGAATTAATCCGCCCAGCGGCCGCGCCGCGCAAGCCCTGTACGCGCAGGTGGTTTCCCGGGTGGTGCCGGTCAGCTCGACGCGCGCCGCCGAAATGGCCAAGCTGCTCGAGAACATCTTCCGCTGCGTCAATATCGCGCTGGTGAACGAGCTCAAGATGCTCGGGCTGCGCATGAAGATTGATATTTGGGAAGTCATTGACGCCGCGGCGACGAAGCCTTTCGGCTTCATGCCGTTTTATCCGGGGCCTGGCCTCGGCGGCCACTGCATCCCGGTGGACCCGTACTATTTGTCTTGGAAAGCCCGGGAGTACGATTTCGCCACGCGCTTTATCGAACTGGCCGGCGAGGTGAACACGGCGATGCCCTACCACGTCGTGGACGCCATTGCCGCGGCTCTCAATGACCGGCAGAAGAGTCTCAAAGGGTCCAGGCTTCTGGTGCTGGGCGTGGCTTACAAGAAGGATGTGGACGACCTCCGGGAATCGCCCACGCTGAAAATCATGCAGCTCTTGCAGCAGAAGGGCGCCCACGTGGACTACAACGACCCGTACTTCCCGCAATTGCACAAGATGCGCCACTATAATTACGAGCACATGAAGTCGGTTCCCCTGAACGCGCAAACGCTTGGCGGCTACGACGGCGTTATCATTGCCACGGACCACTCGAGCTACGATTACAGCGCGATTGTGGACGGCGCGAAGCTGGTGGTGGACACGCGCAATGCGACGCGCCGCGTGATGCGTCACCGCGAGAAAATCGTTCTCTGTTAAATGTCTGATCACAACGAGGAAATCCGGCGGCAGCTCGCGGAAAGCGCCCGCGTCAAGCAGAGCATTTCCGATGAGCTCATCGGCCGCATCGCCCGGTTCGCGGAACTGGGCGCCGCCGCCCTTCGCGCCGGCGGCAAGATCGTATTTTTCGGAAACGGCGGAAGCGCAGCCGATGCCCAGCACCTCGCGGCGGAGTTGGTCGTGCGGCTTCGGAGCGAACGACCCAGCCTTCCCGCGCTTTCCCTGACGACAAATCCCTCCATCCTCACCGCGGCGGGCAATGACTATGGCTTCGAGCATGTCTTTGCCCGGCAAATCGAGTCGCTTGTCGGGAAGCAGGATGTGCTCGTGGCGCTTTCCACAAGCGGAAGGAGCGCGAACGTGTTAAAGGGAATGGAAGCCGGCGGGCGCCGCGGAGCCTTCCGGGTCGCGATGACCGGCGAAACCGGCGGGGACCTTGCGCCTCAAGCCGACCTCTTGCTGAACGTGCCTTCGCGCGATCCGCAGCGCATCCAGGAAGCCCACATCACCATAGGTCACATTGCGTGTGGCTTGATCGAGCGGCTCGCCGGCCTCTGAATTTCTCATGCCTGCCGCCGCGCGCGAATTCCGGTGAGATCCGCCTCGCGGCGTCTGGAGACCTCAGTCCCACTTCCAATTCGCGAATTGCTCGCGCAGCGCGGTTTTCTTGAATTTCCCCACGCTGGTCCGCGGGATGGCCTCCACAAAGACGAACGCATCCGGAACCTGCCACTTCGCGAACGACTTCAGCAGAAACGCGCGCAAATCGTCTGGCGTCGCGCTGGCGCCCTCCTTCAGAACGACCGCCGCCAGGGGACGCTCCTGCCACTTGGGATGCGAAACGCCCACAACGCAGGCCTCTTTCACCGCCGGGTGCCCCATGAGCGTATTCTCCAGGTCCACCGAACTGATCCACTCGCCGCCGGATTTCACGAGGTCTTTCGCGCGGTCCACGATTTTGATGATTCCTTCGTCGTCCATGGTCGCGACGTCGCCGGTCCTGAACCAGCCGTCGGCGGTCCAGCGATGCGCCTGGTCCGGCGCATCGAAGTAGCTTCCCGCGACCCACGGGCCGCGCACCTCCAGCTCACCCGGAGTCTCTCCGTCACACGGCGCTTCGAGTGGCTCATTCGTGCCTTCGGCAGGGCGCATGATTCGCAACTCGACAAACGGCGCCGGCCACCCTTGCTTTACGCGTATTTCATATTGCCGGTCCTCGCTCCACGCGGCCATGTGCGCTTTGAGCTTGCCAACGGTCGCGAGCGGGGTGGTTTCGGTCATTCCCCATAGGTGGAGAATGTGGATATTGTGCTTGTCCAGCGCGCGAATGAGCTGCTCGGGCGGAGCGGTGCCGCCCACCAGCACGCGGATTGGCTGGTCAAACTTCCATCGGCCCGGATGCTTCTCAAGTTCGTGGAGCACGCCGAGCCAAACCGTGGGCACTCCGCAGGCGAAGGTCACGCCTTCATCGCGCATCAGGTTCAGCACGCTTTCTCCATCCACGCTGGGTCCGGGCAAGATCAGCCGGGCTCCCGTCATCACGCAGGTGTACGGCAATCCCCAGGCGTTTGCATGGAACATCGGCGCGACGGGCAGCACGGTATCGTGCTGGCTCAGGGCGAGCGCGTCCGCCATGGCTTCCGCGAAGGAGTGCAGCACCAGAGCGCGGTGCGAATAAATCACGCCCTTGGAAAATCCGGTTGTGCCGGAGGTGAAACACATCGCGGCCCCGTCATTTTCGTCGAGCTTCGGATAGCAGAAATCCTTCGGCGCCGCCGCAAGCGCCTCTTCGTAACGCATGGCGCCCGCGGGCAATTCTCCCGGGCAGCGGCCGTACGGAACCACGATGACCTTTTCAAAGGGCACGTGCTCGCGAATCTTTTCGTAAACCGGCAAGAGCACGTCGTCAACAATCAGAAACCGGTCCCGCGCGTGGTTTGCAATCGCGGCGATCTCGTGCGGGTGCAGCCGGAGATTCAAGGTGTGCAGGATGCCTCCGGCGCAGGGCACGCCGAAAAACACCTCCAGGTGTCCGGAATGATTCCACATCATGGAGGCGACCCGGTCGCCGGCGTTTAGACCGAGTTGCGTTAGGGCGCTCGCCAGTTGGCGCGCTCGCTGGTAGAACTCACCGTAGGTCGAGCGGACTACCGTTTTATCCGGACGCCGCGAGACCACCTCCACCTTGCGGAAGAGCCTGCCGCTCCGCTCCAGGAGCACCGGCAGGGTCAGCGGAAAATCCATCATGGTGCCGCGCATGGGTGCCTCTTCGCAAAGCCGTTCGGCGGCATCCTATCACTCTGAGGGGCGGTCCGCACTTTCGCCGGCGCGCCCCAAGAGCGCTTGCTGCCCCTGGCCGCCCGGCCCGAGGGAAAGTCTTTTGTTGCAAAAGCCGTTAATTTTGGAGAGGATGCAACTGACCGCTGAAGTCTCGTCAGTGCGCCCTGGTGGCTCGGCTTTTCCGACTGCCCGTACCGTTTCGCAGCTCTTCAGCGCGCTCCGCGACTGGCATTTTTCGGTTACGGGCAGAAGGAGTTCGCAGGTGAAGAAGCTCTATGTTGGTAATCTTCCGTTTTCCGCAACGGAAGACCAGGTCCACGATTATTTTGTGCAAGCCGGGGTCAGCCCCTCGGCGGTGAATCTGATTCGGGACCGCTTCACGGGTCAATCGCGGGGTTTTGCTTTCGTTGAAATCACCAATGATGAGGAAGCCGATCGGGCCGTCAATTCGCTGAACGGCCAGAATTTCAGCGGGCGCAATCTGGTGGTGAATGAAGCGCGTCCCCAGGCCGAGCGCGGCGGTGGCGGCGGCGGTCGCGGCGGATATGGCGGCCGCGGTGGCGGTGGCGGCGGCCGTGGCCGCGGAGACCGCGGCGACCGGGGCGACCGCGGAGATCGCGGCAACCGCTGGTAACGACCCTCTGTTTGCGGCGCACGCGCTGGCGCCGCGCACTTCTTGGAAACGGGAACGCATCAGGTGTATCACGCCTGGTGGTAAGCCCGCTCACGTGTGCCTGGCCCATTCGATGTGGAAATCGTCCGATATCCACAGGAACGGTGCCGTATTGCGAACTCTACCGGTGCGGGCAGCCCGGTCCGCGTCCCCACGGCGGTCGCCGCGATTTGCGCTGCCTGCAACCTTTTTCCTCGTAACGTGTTTGAAACAGCAGGGTAGAAAAATGTATCGCATTGGGATTTCTAGAGTATGTTCAGCGGGACGCGCCGAGCCTTTCGAGGCTGTCCAAGCGCGTGAGGAGAGACTCCGGTGAACCTTTCCGGAACATATCGCATCCAACCGCTGCAAGAAGACCCAGAGCTCGTTCGAGAGCCCGAGCCCTCCATGGGTGAAGCAGCCATGTCCACTTGGCGCAAAAGTGATTGGCAGCAATTTTACAATATCGCGCGTCGTCCGTGGCGCCGGCACCGGCCGCCCCGCCCGGTCTACCCGACAGGCTTGAACCGCGTGCTTCCTGCGCAAGGCTTTAGCCTTTCCGAGCTGGATGACGCTGGCCTCAATCTTGACCAGGCCGAGCAGCTTGGCCTGCCGGTGGATGCCGGACGCATCGGCGCCTACGGTCCCAACGTGACCACGCTGCGCGATTTCGTCCGCTCCTCGCGTCAGCCCTTGTAATTAATCGCCGCTGCCCGTGCGCACCGTGCAGTGGTCCCTCGACGGGCCGCCCCTTCCCGCTCACATCGGCTTGCGAGCCGAGATATTCAGTCGCTGATAATCCAGCGTAAACGGCGGATCGTCTTCCGACGCGGCTTCGACAAGCGGCGCCAGGAACGCCTTGTGCAAATTCTCCGGCAACACCTTCAAGTGCTTGTGCACGCAGACCGTTGCAATGAAAGCGCGGAACGCCGCGGCATCGGCGAAGGTGGCCGGCGCCAGTGAAATGTATGCTTCCGCGTCGCCGAACCCCGCACGTTGCAGCCGCTTGGTGGTTTCCTGCGGTGCCGCAAAATACACGGCGTCCTTCCAGTCCGTGAAGAAGGAGCAGAACTCCGGCCGCCGTTGCAGGTCTGCGACCCGCCCGTAGAGCCGCGCGAGATTTGCGCCTCCGCCGCATTGCGCGATGACCCATCCGCCCGGCCTGAGCGCTCGATAGAGGCTCGCGAACAAGGCATGGTGATCGCGTACCCAGTGAAATGCCGCGGTGCTAAAAACGCCGTCCACGGCGGACTCGAGTGCCAGCGCCGCCATATCCGCCTGAAAAATCTCGACCCGCGGGCCGAACTGCGGCGCGAGATAGTCGCGGGCCCCGCGCACCATGTTCTCCGAAAGATCGCAGGCCAGCACTCGTCCGCGCGGCAGCCGCATGGCCAGTTCCGCCGTCAGGCGCCCGGTACCGCAGCCGGCATCGAGCACTGTTTCATCGCCGCGCAGCGCCACACGTTCCAGCACCTGCAGTCCCCAGCGGAACTGCGGCTCGGATACCGCGTGGTACGCGGTTGCATTCCATTCTTTCCCTGTGTCTGTCGCCATGTTTCGAAGGACCGGCCGTCGCGCAACTCCTCGCACGTGCCAGCCCAAGAACAGGTGCGCGCCGGATTCCGGGAGCCGAGGCGCTCAAATTCGCGCAGCGATTCTGCCGCGGACGATGGCGGCGACCGGTCCGCCCGTGAACGTGCGTCCGTCAAAAGGTGAATTGCGCGACTTGCTGGCCGAGTGCTTCACGTCGTAAGTCCACCGGCGCGTAATGGAGAAAATGGTCAGGTCAGCGGGATGCCCCTGGGCCAGCTTGCGTTCGATGCCGAGCACGCGCGCGGGACCCGTGGTGAAGAGTTCCACCATGCGCATCAGGCTGAGGCGGCCGGAATGGACGAGTTGCTCGAGAGAGAGCGCGAGTGCAGTGTCAAAGCCCAGAATGCCAAAGGGAGCTTTGTCGAATTCGACGTCCTTAAGCGCCGGCTCGTGCGGAGCGTGATCGGTGGCGATGGCGTCCACGGCCCCGTCGGCCAGCCCGGCCAGTAACGCTTCGCGATCCTCGCGCGAGGCGAGCGGCGGATTCATCTTGAAGCGCGAATCGTAGGTGACGTCCTCATCAATCAGCGTGAAGTGGTGCGGTGTCACCTCGCAGCTGACGCGCAGGCCGCGCGACTTCGCCCAGCGGACTTGATCGAGCGAGCTTTTTGCGGAGAGATGCGCTACATGCAATCGCGCGCCGGTCAGCTCGGCAAGCTGCACATCGCGGGCCACGCAAACGGACTCCGCGGCGGCGGGCATGCCGCGCAAGCCGAGGCGCGCCGAGGTGACGCCCTCGCGCATGACCGCGCCGGAAGCGAGGGATACATCTTCCGAGTGTTCGATGACCGGCAGATCCAGCGAGGAGCAGTACTCCATTACCTGGCGGGCGAGTCTTGCCGTCGCGATAGGCTTGCCGTCGTCGCTGACGGCCACGATGCCGGCTTCCTTCATGGCGGCAATCTCCGCGATGGCTTCGCCTTTGCTGCCGATGCTGGCCGCGCCGATGGGCCAGACGCGCACGGACGCGTTGCGCGCCTTATCCATAATGAAGCGCGTGATTGACGCATTGTCATTCACGGGCTTGGTGTTTGGCATACAGCAGAGCGCGGTGAATCCGCCGTGAGCCGCAGCTCGCGTGCCGGTTTCGATGGTTTCCGAGGACTCCTGCCCGGGTTCGCGCAAATGCGCATGCAGATCGATGAAGCCGGGCGCAACGACGAGACCGCCGGCGTCGAAGACTTGCGCGTTTCCGGGAGCGAGCCGGCCGGGAGCGGCGATTTCCGCGATTTTCTCGCCATCGAGCAGAACGTCGAGCGGCGCATCCGTGTTCGACGCGGGATCCATGACGCGGCCGTTCTTAATGAGGAGCATGCGAAGGGTCCTTAGCAGGAACTCGGTCGGTGGCACGGCGATTGTGCTGCGGCGCCGCGTCCACGGCGGGATGCGCGCCCTCGGTGGCGCCGGCGATCAGGAGATAGAGCAGGGCCATGCGGACGGCGATGCCGTTGCTGACTTGCTCGAGAACCACGGACTGCGGGCCGTCGGCCACTTCCGGCGTGATTTCGATGCCGCGATTCATGGGGCCAGGATGGAGGATGATGGCACCGGGCTTCGCGCGGCGCAGGCGTTCCGCATTGAGCTGATAACCCAGGATGTAGTCTTCGGAAGAAATGGAGGGTTCGTGCAGCCGTTCGGTCTGGACGCGCAGCATGATGATCACGTCGGCGTCCTCGATGGCTTCCTCGATGCGGAAGACGCGGCGGATGGCCGCGCCAGGAGGGCCGATTCGCTCGAGTTCGCGCGGAACCCACATGGCGGGGCCGCAGAGGGTGAAGCGGCAGCCGAATTTTCCAAGGAGATGGATGTTGGAGCGGGCGACGCGGCTATGCTGCAGGTCGCCGAGGATGGTGACGTTGAGATTCGAGATGGTGCCGAGGCGGTCGCGGATGGTGAGCGCGTCGAGCAGGCCTTGCGACGGGTGCTCGTGCGTGCCATCGCCGGCGTTGATAACGGGAATATCGAGGTGGCGGGCGACAAAATCGGCTGCTCCCGAGGAAGCGTGCCGCATCACCAGGCAATCCGGCTTCATCGCGTTCAGCGTGTGAACGGTATCGAGCAGCGATTCGCCTTTTTTGACGCTGGAGGACTCGGCCTGCAGATTCATGGTGTCCGCGCCGAGCCGCGAAGCCGCGGTGCCGAAACTGATGCGGGTGCGCGTGGAATTTTCGAAGAAAGCGAGGGCCACCGTCTTGCCGCGGAGAGTGGCCAGCTTTTTCAGCGGATGGCGCTGGATTTCCTGAAAGGGCTTGGACTGGTCGAGAAGAAAGGTGATTTCGTCCGCGGAGAGCGGTTCGAGGGCGAGGAGATCACGAAAACGCGGCGTCACACCGGCCATAGTTTCTCATGAAGGACTGGAGGGAGGCAAAGTCCCCGCAACCGGAGCGGACGGTCAGTCCTGGCGGTCCACCAGCATGACGCGCTCTTCGTTATCCACTTCGCGGAGGCGGACTTCGATGATTTCGGTGTCGCTGGTTTGCACGGTGCGGCCGGTGTATTGCGCTTCGATGGGCATCTCGCGGTGGCCGCGGTCCACGAGCACACAGAGCGAGACGCGCTTGGGCCGGCCCAGATCGAAGATGCCGTTCATGGCGGCGCGAATGGTGCGCCCGGTATAAAGAACGTCGTCCACCAGAACGATGTCCATATCATCGACGCCGAAGGGAATGTCTGAAGAACGCAGCACCGCCTGAGGCGCAACTTTCGAGAGATCGTCGCGGTACAGCGTGATATCGAGGACCCCGACTGGAACGTTGACGCCGTCAATGCCCCGCATCGCTTGCGCGATACGCTGGGCAAGCGGCACGCCGCGGCGCACAATTCCAATCAGCGCAAGATGCTTTGTGCCCCCGGATTTTTCCACAATTTCGTGAGCGAGGCGTTGCAGGGTGCGATCGATTTCCGCGGCGGACATGAGCTGGGCTTTTTCGACGATGCGCATGGCCGGAATGATAGTCGAGCTCTTGAAGGATAGAAAGGAATTTAAGGATAAGAAACGGCGCGGGGCGGCGTGATAGACTGCGCGGTTCAAACGAATCATTTAAGAAAGGAAGAGGAGGCTGAGGATGCGACTCGAAGTGGCCCTGGTCGTTGGAGCGGTCACGCTCGCGATGGCGTCCGGCAATTTCGCACAGAGCGCGAAAGGCGAGCCGCGGCAATCCATGGCGGCGAACGGGCAGGCTCCCGCAGTGGCGGCGGCGAGAGGAGGAGAGCGGCCAAAGCTCGTGGTCATGATCGTCGTGGACCAGATGCGCGGCGATTACGTGGACAAGTTTCTTGGCCAGTGGAGCGGCGGTCTGCGGCGGCTGGTGCAGGAGGGAGCCTGGTTTCGGGACGCCGCGTATCCCTACGCCGCCACGGAAACCTGCGTGGGCCATTCCACCATCTCGACGGGAGCGCTTCCGGCAAGCCACGGCATGATCACGAACGACTGGTGGGACCGCGAAACGCAGAAAAATGTGACCTGCACCTCCGACCCGAACGTACACAACGAGGCTTACGCAGGCGGGAAATCACGCGGGGGAGACAGCGCGGCGCGGATGCTGATCCCGGCGTTCGCCAGCGAGCTTAAACTGCAGAGCGGCTTGGGAACGCGAATATTCACGGTCTCCCTGAAAGCGCGAGCCGCCATCACCCTGGCCGGCAGCGCAGGCGATGCGGTCACCTGGTTTGACAACGGCTTCTGGACGACCTCGAGCGCGTTTCCAACCTCAGCGTTTGTCGAAAGCTACGCCAAGGCACATCCCGTGGCGGCAGACTTCGGAAAGACATGGAGCCCTTTGCTGGACCGCTCGAAGTACATTTACCCGGAAATCGCTGTCGGAGCTGTGCCGCCGCCGGGCTACGGGCCGGCTTTTCCGCACGTTCTGCGCGGCACGCCGGAGAGCAAAGGACCGGACAGCGCATTCTATCTGCAGTGGGCGGCCAGCCCCTACGCCGAGACCTATCTGGCAGAAATGGCCGCTACGGCGGTCGAGAAGCTCGGACTCGGGAAAGGTCCCGGCACGGACTACCTCGGCGTGAGCTTCTCCTCGGTTGACTACGTGGGGCACGCGTTTGGGCCGAGAAGCTGGGAAATTCAGGACGAATTGG
>Ga0209810_1001214_pt1 | contig 41667 bp, 42 predicted proteins | sample Coa_R1_7_FD_187159 | JGI IMG/M metagenome (GOLD analysis project Ga0209810, IMG submission 187159) | Surface soil microbial communities from Centralia Pennsylvania, which are recovering from an underground coalmine fire - Coalmine... | ecosystem: Environmental > Terrestrial > Soil > Unclassified... | reverse complement strand
GCCAGGCGCCCGTTCGTACCTGAGCCAAACAGGATGGGATCCAGCGCCGGATAGAAGAGCAGAAAGACGACAAGCAGTATCAAGAAGAAACGCTGTGCGCCCGCGCTCCGCAGCGGCAGGTCGTTCGGTACAAGGTCCTTTGCCTCCTCACGCACGCGCGCTGCTGATAGCACCTCCAGCTGGTGGCGTTTGCTGAGAACATCATTGGAGCTATTTGCGCTATTACCATTCTTCTTGCTCTCCTTTGCCGGAAGAACACGACGCAAGGCAATAGAGCCACTGAGCCTTCCCAGAAAGTAACCGGCCACCGGCAGAAGAATTGTACGCAGGGCCACCCAGATTAAGAGAATAGCAGGCAGGGTGCCGACAAAGAAGAAAATGAGATCGACAACCAGCCAGAGCAGCGCAAAAATGACAGCGAACCAGAAGCCGCCTTCGACTGCCCGTCTCACCAGGGCCGCCTGTTGCTCAGTATCCAGTACAGTCAGGCTTTGTAGCGGCGGCGCAGGCGGAACGTGAGCCATCTTACGCACAAGATTGCGCACATAGAAATAGATACCCCAGATGAGCGCGCTCAGCGCCAGGCCGATGATGAGACCCAGCTGAGGCTCCATAACCAGAAGGAGAGGAATGACGGCGAAGATAAGAATATCCAGCCAGACTTCCAGCATAGTACGTCGTCCTGTATCCACCGCAATGAGGTACGCGGCGAAGGCGATGACAACCGCGTAGAAAACCAGGATAAATATCGTTAGCTGGATTAACGTCGAGGTATCGTAGTTTGAATTCGCGGGCGAGGTGAAGCCCAGCAAGGTGGTATTCACGATCGCCTCGCCGCTCCAGATAAAAGTAAAGACCGCCAGCGGAACCAGCAGGGCCACCGTCCATTTTATCAGCAATGGGCGTGTTTCGCGGGCAGGCAAGAGCGTGCTTGCGCTTACGGGCATAGACATACTGGCATCACCTCACTTCCGCTTTCGTCGTGAACAGTTGAACAGCACGAATCATGGCTTTGTCCTTTAATTCACACTTTTTCAGGTGTCTGTTGTCCAAGCAAACCCGAGGGCCGGAAGACCAGAATCAGAATCAGGATAGCAAAAATGATGGCTTCATGCCAGGCAGCGCCGCCATGAGGCAGGCCAAAGCCGCCATTATTCGAATCAGGAATGAGCGAGGAGAGCGCATCGATAATACCAATCAAAACGCCGCCGAGCATCGCGCCTACCAGATTGCCGATCCCGCCAAGCACCGCTGCTGTGAAAGCGATCAGGCCGAGCTGGAAACCGATGTAGAAAATAGTGCTGCCATATTGCAGGCCGTAGATGAAACCGGCAGCCCCGGCCAGAGCCGCGCCGATGAAGAAGGTAATGGCAATGATACGATCAACATTCACCCCCATCAATGCTGCTGCCTCGCGATCCTGCGCAACCGCGCGCATGGCCCGCCCGATACGGGTGTTGCTCACCATCCACTGCAAAGCAACCATCAGCACAAGAGAGACAACAATCACCAGGATATTGACGCTGGTGATGGTAATGCTGCCTATATTGTAGTTGATCTGAGGGAAAATTTGCGGGAAGGAAACGTAATTGATCCCTTTCCAGAGCAACCCTATATTCTCCAGCACCAGCGAAACCCCGATGGCAGAAATAAGGGGAGCGAGCCGCGGAGCATTGCGCAGGGGACGATACGCCACCCGTTCGATAACAACACCTAAAATAGCACAGACGAGCATTCCACCCAGGCAGGAAACGAGCAAGACGCTAATCAGTGTCCACCCCGTTGGATGAGAGGTCGCGGTAATGCCCATCACATTCATAATGGTGATAGAGACCAGCGTACCAATCATGAAAATATCGCCGTGGGCAAAGTTAATGAGTTCGATGATACCATAGACCATCGTGTAGCCCAGAGCAATAAGGGCATAAATAGCCCCCGTCGCAAGCCCGACAATCAGTTCCTGTAGGAGTAATGTCATACGTACTCACATCTCCACTTTCTTGACTTGATGCGCCCTGATAGTAGTATTGTAGCGTTATCTGGTAGCTGCTGGCAAGAGAGGATGGAATGGCCCGGCCATAGCACGCAGGGGTGTAGCCTTCAGACACTGTCTCTCTGCCTGTCTGTTGACTACGCCCCTGCGCTATTTATGAGCTTGATAGTCCTCTATCAAGCCATAGAGGGCGATGTCTCAGCCCGCACTCCTACGCGATGGTTTGCTGGGTGATGAATTTCCAGTCCGGCTTTCCATTTACCGCAGCAAGCTGATAGATCGAGATGACCTTATCAGTTGTGTCACCGTTCTGATCAAACGACTGGTGACCGGTAACGCCATCATAGGAGATGCCCTGGATGGCATTAATCACAGCCTGGCGGAAAGCTGTTGCGCCAGCAGCATCGCTGGAACTTGTCGGGGGCTTCGCGCCATTCTGGATAGCGGTCTTGATCGCCTGGATCAAGATGTTCATGCAGTCATAGGCAGCCGCGCTATAGGCACCATAAGCAGATGCGCCATAGACTTGCTTGAACTGCTGGATGAATGTCTGCGCCTGAGGCAGCACATCAGCGTTTGCGGTAGCAACGGTGGCATAGACCGGGCCACCGGTCAGGCCAATAGTCGTAGCGAAGGTGCTGGTTTGCAGACCATCACCACCAGCATACGGGGTGTTCTTCAGAGCAGCAATCTGCTCCATCTGCTGGCGCACCAGGATACCACCGGTGGAGTCGAGGCCAGCAAAGTAGATCACATCGGGATGCATCGCGGCAATCTGCGTCAGCAGAGAAAGGTACGACGTGGTCGTGCTTGGCTCGCTGCTGTGACCGAGAATGGTGCCACCATCAGCCTGGAACTCTTTGATGAAGGCGTTGGCAATGCCGATACCGTAGGTTTCGGCGTCGTCAATGACGTAAGCCTTCTTGTAGTTCAGCGTCTTGAAGAGATAGTCAGCACCAACGCCACCCTGGTGGTTGTCAGTGGTAGCAATACGGAAGTAATTCACCTTGCCCGTCGGACGTAGCGTCTTGATCAGATCATTGGCGCCGGTGCAACCGGTGTCCGGCGTATCCTGGGTCAGGCAGGTGTTGGTATTAGCCGGGCTAATCATGGGGAAATACGCCTGATTCGCAATCGGCATCTCCGCCTTCGCCACATTACTGTTGAACGGACCTACCATACCAGCAACCAGCGCGTCACTGATCAGCGCCGTGACGTTCTGCGCGCCAACAGCAGGATCATGGATGCCACTGGGGCCTACATCATCCTTGGGTACAAATACCAGCTGGTATCCTGGAATTTCGTTTTTCTGATTTGCCTGGTCAACCGCCAGGTGCGCACCGTCCTCAGCCGGTTTACCGCTACTCTCGTCCTTACCGGAAACCGGGAGGTCTGTAGCAACCTTGATGATCCTGGTGCCGGTTGGCGTTGAGCCACCGCCGCTGGTGCCGCTGGTGCCGGAGCCGCAGGCTACCAGAAATGCCAGCAGCAAGGGAATCCCCAGCGCCATAGCAAAGATACGCGACCAACTTCTACGCATGTTGTCGTCAGCCTCCTTCAGCGATACGAAATAAATGACGTACAGTTTTGCAAGGGTACACGATTCTAAGGGTGCCTTCCGAAAAAACCGCGCTCCCCTCTTATCGATATTACGTCTGGAAACTGGCAAATCTCACCAGTTTCCCAGAGAAACTGTTCAGCTTACCCTGACCCAAAAAAGCTAGAGGTACGCCGGGCCAACCGGCATGGATCATAAGGATTCTGTATACGTCGCGAAGTCTTTTGCATTAAATTGTATGCAGTTTAAGGAGCATTGATTGTGCAGATTATACGCACTGGAACGCTTCCATGTCAATAGCTGAAAAAATTTCACCCCGCATAGCACCGGGAAAGTTCCCTCGCCTGTCATAGCGGGTGGGCGTTGTGCCAGCATCCACAAAGATACTGCACTTCAAGCGGGGAAACGTTCCAGGAAACGCGCAAACGCGGCCTCGACCTGGCGGCGTGTCTGCGCGAGAGAGCCGCTGTTGTCGATGACTTCATCCACCAGAGCCAATCTGGGGGCAAGCGGGGGCTGGGCGCGCAGGCGCGCACGGGCCTCTTCCTCGCTCAGATGGTTGCGCGCCATTAAACGGGCCAGTTCTTGCTCCTCCGGGCAAACCACCAGCCACTTACTCTGGCAGAGCGCGCCTGAGCCGCCTTCCAGCAACTTGACCGCATCAATAATGGCAACGCCGGAAGGGCTGACCTGGGAGAGTTCTTCGAGCAGGGCCAGACCAACAGCGGGATGCACAATCGCTTCCAGCCGACGCATCGCTTCGGCATCCTGGAAAACCAGCGCGCCAAGCGCCTTGCGATCAACGCTGCCATCGGGGGCCAGGACGCCCTGCCCGAACGCTTCCGCCACCTGCACCGCTATCGGTTGACCGCTCTCATAGAGCTTATGCACAACCGCGTCAGCATCAATGTAGCGTTCGGCCCCCAGCTTCAGCAACATCTTCCCCACAGCAGTTTTTCCGCAGGCAATATTGCCTGTGATTCCCAGTATGCGCGGCATTGCTATCCCACCCTCTTTTTGAGCCAATACTTTGCCAACAGTATAGCATACAGTAGAAGCAGGGCGGATTGTACTGGTGGATTCTGACAGGAGATCTCACGCTCCATCCTGCAATTATGCCTGTCTATCCCTCATGGGAACCACCTTCTTCCTGCCAGGAAATACCTGATATTCCTACCTGCTACTCAAGAAGCCAGCAGTATCGTACAATACATCCGTTGAATTCTATAAAGCAGGAACCATCAGGAAATGGAGCAGATATGGGTAGGCGTCTGGCCCTTGTAATCGGTATCAATCAGTATCAAGATGCTGCCTTCCGGCCACTACAGTACGCCGAAACGGACGCGAAGGCGCTTGCTCAATGGCTGGTCAATGAGCGCGGTGGTCGCTGGCAGCCAGCTGATGTGCAACTGGTAATGGGCGCGCACGCGACGCGCGAACTGGTAGAGAGCCTGATCATGCAGATATGCGTCAACGTTGCAGGCCCCGGCGATCTGGTCCTCATCTATTTTGCCGGACACGCTTTTCTGGACGAAAGAACCGGCGACGGCTACCTCGCGCTGGCAAATACACTCTACCAGCAGGCCGCCAGCGGTCTGCATCTCCCTTCGCTCGCCAGCAAGGCAATGGGGCAGAGCCGCGCCGCCAATATTTTGATGATGCTCGATTGCTTCCAGACGGGCCAGCTCTGGAGCATGCGGCGTCAATCGCCCTATGATTCGCGCCCATTGCTCGGCCCCACGCTGCTCAACGCGCTGCAACAGAACAGCGGGCGGCTCGTCCTCTGCTCCTGCCGGGGCAATGAAACCTCCCCGGAAACCGGCGAGAAGAAGCTGGGCGTGCTGGCCTATCAAATGATTATGGGCCTGTGCGGACCCGCCGCCGACCCCGATACCGGGCAAATCACCCTGCAACGACTGCACGCCTTCCTTTTCAACGCGCTGGGCCAGCAACAACGCCCCCAGCTTTTCGGCCAGGAACAGGGCCACATCGTGCTGGTCGGGCATACAGCATCCTTACCCGTCATTACCTCACCGTCCCCCCGGAAGCAAAACGCGCAGCCGACAAACATCTTTTCCACTGCTACCCCTGGCGCGCCAACGGCCAGCTCGCTCAAAGCAAGCGCGCCGTCCCAGATGGCCGCCGCTTCGCTACTCACCCGGACGGGGCCGCAAGCCACCGCTACCGCGTCACTGCCCAGGCAGATGTCACCTTCGTCTATGGAGAAACAATGTGAGGGATTACTACAACAGGCCCGCTCGCTGCTCCAGATGCAAAATCCCGCTCAGGCCATGCAATTGATCGAGCAGGCGCTGCAAATCGCGCCTGATTATCTCAACGCCCTCATCCTCAAAGGACAACTGCTCGGCACCGTCGGGCGTTTTCAGGAAGCAATAGCCACCGTTGAACAGGCCATGCGCATCGATGCCCACAATGCCCTGCTCTGGAGCATGTATGCCGCGCTGCTGACCAACGTAGGACGCTACCAGGAAGCTCTTTCGGCCATTGAGCGTTCGCTCGAACTCGATTCCAGCAATCCTGAGACCTACGCCATCAAAACCTCGATCATGGGCCATATCGCGACAGTGGAGCATTTGAGCGGGAAACAGCAGGCGCTGGTCCCGGAGAGGCGCGGCGGCCCGGCCTCTTTCTTCATTGCGCTGGGCCTCAGCGTTCTTGGATTGCTCTCCGGCATTGCGGGCGCGGCCATTCCCATTCTGCTGCCGGGCCTGCCCATCGCCATCGCCATTCTGCTGGAAAGCATGGGGCTGGCCCTGCTCTGTGTCAATGCCGCTCGCGGCTCCTATCTCTACGGCTTCACGCGCCTGCTGCTCGCCACCATCTTCAGCATGCTCTCTCTCGGCATTCTGGCCGCATTGTACCTGCTCAAATCGATCTACGGGAAAATCATCGTCGCCATCCAGGATCACCCGCCTCTGCTGGTGCCATTTCTCTTCCTTGCCGCCTGGCTCATCGTCGCCGCTGTGCTGCCCTTCCTGCTCTCTATCGGCGGCTTCATCACCGGCCTGATTCGCGGCGTGAGACGCAGACGATAAAAAGGGCCAGCAGAACGAGCAATCTGCTGGCTTCATTCATTCTCATCGTCAACGGCGGTAAATAAATCGGTAATAGGAACCTTTAGAGCCTTTGCAATCTTTGCCAGCGTGGTCACCTGGACATCTTTTACTTCATCTTTCCACAGGTCCCTGATTGTATTGTAATTCAAATCGGCCATGTGAGATAACTTAGAGCGTGAAATATTGCGCCGTTCTGCAATTTCCCTGATGTGTAAACGTACTCTTATCAATATCTTCACCCTCAACAGCTTTTCCTCCTATTTTAGCCTTGACAACAACTACAAACCGGCTTACTATTAAAATATTACTAATATAATGGCGATACCATAATGAATAATGGAGGCACTACTATGACAACGTTAGGGCGGCAGGAAGTTACGAGCAACCTGATGAGGATGGTCAACGATGCTCACTACAGGTTGAGTTTAGCACTGTTCAAATTCCATACGACGGCCAGTTACCTGGATGTTATCCCGGACGAGTGTTCTGGAGAAGTCGAGACAGCCATCAAGGAGGCAGAAGACGTCCTGTCCAGGGTGCGAGCGACCCTGGCTACTTTCATCTCAACATGATATGAAGAAGACTTTAGCTTGCTGATTCCGCTTCTAAAAGCCGTTCCCACTCGGCCAGAAGTTCATCGACGCGTATTCTGGCCTGGTCGTATTCGCCGGAAAGCTGCGTCAGCTGGTCGGCATCGGCTTTGAGGGCGGCGGCAGAAAGCGCCTCTTCCAGCGTTTTGACATGCTGCTCGGCCTTTTCGATATCGCGTTCCACATCCTCCACGCTGCGCACCCTGGCTTTTGCAGGTTTCTTATTGCTGGCTCTGCCCGGCGCGGCGGTCGCTTTTGTTACAGTAACCGCGCCTTTCCCGTTAGGCTTCGCCGGTTCAGGGATATCGAGAACGATAGGGCGTTTGCGCGTGCGGTAGTCGGTATAGTTGCCGTAGTAGGGGATCAGCACGCCCCCGTCCTCGATGACCCAGAGTTTGGTAGCCAGGCTATCGATAAAGTAACGGTCGTGGGAGACAAAGAGCAGCGTCCCCTCGAACTCGCTCAACACCTCTTCGAGAAACTGGCGCGACTGCAGGTCAAGGTGGTTGGTTGGCTCGTCGAGAACCAGGAAATTGGAGCCTTGCAGCGTCAATTTCGCCAGCGCGACCCGGCTGCGCTCGCCGCCGCTCAGGGTGCCAATGGTCTTGAAGACATCATCGCCCGAAAAGAGGAAACGGCCCAGGAAACTGCGCACGCCCTCCACCGTCAGCGTCGTCACCTGAAGAATCTCCGCGAGGATAGTGCGTTCAGGATTGAGGCCCGCGTGCGTCTGCGAATAATAGCCGATGCGCACATTATGGCCGAGGCTGACCTGCCCTCTGAGCGGGGACAGTTCGCCGATGATAGTGCGCAGCAGGGTCGTCTTGCCCGCACCGTTGGGGCCGATCAACCCCACAGAATCGCCGCGCAGCAATTCCAGGTCGGCGACGCGCACCAGCACATCCGCTTCGGTACCCTGCCCGCTCTCAGACGGATTGCGATAGCCAACCGCGAGCTTCTGCGTCGAAAGCACCATCTCGCCGCTATTGACAACGGGGGTGAACTCGAAATGCATTTCCGGGAAATCCTGCGGGCGCTCCACCCGTTCCAGGCGATCCAGCAACTTCTGGCGACCCCGCGCCTCACGGCTGCGCTGCCCCGCCTTGTAACGGCGAATAAACTCTTCCGTATGGGCAATATGAGCCTGTTGCGCCTCGTACTCGCGCTGGCGGCGCTCCATACGCTCCTCGCGCAGGCGCAGGTATTTGCTATAGTTGCCCGGATACTCCTCGATGCGGCCAAAAGCCAGCTCGATGGTGCGCGAGACGACTTTATCGAGGAAGTAGCGGTCGTGCGCCACCACGACCAGCGCGCCTTTCCAGCCGGTCAGATAGGTTTCGAGCCATTCCAGGGCTTCGAGGTCAAGATGATTGGTTGGCTCATCCAGCAACAAGAGATCGGGTTCCTGCAAGAGCAACTTGCCCAGCGCAGCACGCGTCTGCTGGCCGCCGCTCAACTGCGTTACCGGCGCTTCCTGCTGCTCGCGGCTGAAGCCGAGGCCATCCAGCACCTGCGCCACGCGATTCTCGTAGGTGTAACCGCCCGCATGTTCAAAGCGTGTCTGGAGTTCGGCGTAGCGCGCCAGCAACTGCTCATGCAGTTGCGGATCGTCCAGAGCAGCCGGAGAGGCCAGTTCCTGCGCGAGGTCGCTGAGTTCCTGCTCCCAGCCCCGAATTTCCGCGAAGACAGTGAGCATCTCCTCACGCAGTGTGTTCTGCGGCTGAAAATCGACCGTCTGGGTCAGATAGCCAATGCGGATATTACGCCCGATTGATAGTGTGCCCTCGTCTGGCTCCTCACGGCCAGCGAGAATATTCAACAATGTGGATTTTCCGGCCCCATTCGGGCCAACCAGCCCTATACGGTCTTGCGGCTCAATTTGAAAGCTTACCCCGGAGAAGATACGCTCCGCCCCAAAAGATTTTCCAACCTGTGTCAAACTTACAATAGGCATATAGATGTCACCTGGTAGCTCTTTTCATGATAGTTTTTTGCACGAACAGAGTAACATAGTTACGCCTTTCGCGCAAGCCGCTCTATTTTGAATAATTAATCCGTGAGATTGCAGAATACTTTATAGCAATTCGTTGAGTACCGTTACAGGCACTTCAGGCATGCGGCGAAAGACATTATTATTAGTTACCATAAGCGCACAACTATGTAATAATGTTGTGGCCATGTGAATAGCATCAGGTGTCCTCAAGCCTGGTGTTGCTCTCGGTTTCGCCGCCTCCTCCAGAACAGGCTGTGTGATGGGCAGCATTCGTACTTCAGGTGTATGCAGTAGCACTGTACGAAAGAGGGTTGCAGTAGTTGCATCACCAACTTTAAGCGGTTTGACGAGAACTTCAAGCAAGGTCAGTTCACTGGTAACAACCGTAATCTGCCTGTTACTGACGGTTTGCCATAGAGTATCTAGCAAGATTCGATATGGATCTATCCGCTCTATACTATAGATAAAACCATTCGCATCAAGATAAACACTACCACTTGCTGGCAGCACTAATGATCCCATGCATCTCGCTCCTCACGTAGATAGGCATCCACTTCTTCAGCGTTCTGAAACAAACGATGCCCAGGTAAGGAGGTGAGCAGATCGATGACGTGACGCTGCTCATCTGGCTTTGAGTCTTCTATCGTAACAACAACTGCCGCCCGTTTTCCTGCAATAAGTTCCGGTGTACTGATCTCTATCTTGCCTCCAGGTAGTACCACTGTCTCTACACGCAATTCTATTGCCATAATTCTCTCCCTGATTGTTTATACCTTGCTCTAACTACCTTAACACCATACCACATCATTGCGACAATGCCAAGTTATGGTCTCCTGCCTCCTCATCAAAATCGCTTCTTCTCTATCTGTCTCTCCTTCTAGCGTATAATCCCATACTGCACCTTGAGCAGCAGGATGCGTTCCACCGACTGATCGATGCGCTCAATGGTCAATTGACCATGCTGTAGCGCCTGCTTGAAAGCGGCGACGACGGCGGCCACCTGTCCCGGCGTGTATGGGCCTTCCACCAGATCATCGCCCGCGACGATAGAGAGGACCGCCGCCTGCGCCAACGTCCAGCGTTGACTGATGCCTTCCATGTAGAGGCCATCGGTAATCACAACCCCATTATATCCCAGTTGATTGCGCAACAGGCCGTTGATGGCTTTCGGCGACAGTTCGGCGGGCAGATTGGGGTCGATGGCGGGCATCAGCACATCTGTGGACATAATCATGGCGGGATTATCCTTCGCAATCATCATCCTGTAGGGAGCCAGATCGATGCTTTCAAGCTGCGTAAGGCTGCGATTGACAACAGGCAGGCCCAGATGGGGGTCAGAGGTCACGGCGCCGAGGCCGGGGAAATGTTTGAGGCAACCGGCAACGCTATTTTCCTGCAGACCGTTGAGAAACGCGCCCGCGTAGGTCACAACGACCTGAGGAGTGTTGCCAAACATGCGCGTCTCCAGAATCGGCGGATCAACCGTCTGTACATCGACGACGGGGGCAAGGTCGGCGTTCATGCCCAGTTGCCGCATCCATTGCGCGGCCTGCGCCCCCTGCTGGCGGGCAACAGCAGGATTGCCGGTGGCGGCCATCTCCGCCGCCGAGGGCAAATAGCCATGAAATGTGTACAACCGGTTCACCAGGCCGCCTTCCTGATCGGTTGCGATGAGCAACGGGACACGGGCATCGTTCATAGCCTGCCGCGAGAAGGCATCCAGAGTGCTGACAACATTGTCCGGCGCGTCAAAGTTATGGTTGCTCGCCTGATACATGAAACCGCCAACGAACTGCTGCGCAATCATCTCCTGCAACCCGCTCGCCTGGTAGCTATTGCCCAGGTATTCCACCATAATCAACTGACCAAGTTTCTGATCGAGCGTCATCCCCGCCATGATCTTCTGCACCTTCTCCAGTTCATCTCTGGTCAGTTCTTCCGAAAGATAGCTCTTGCTATCCGCCTTCGGGGCAGGCAGCGGCATAGTCGGAGAAGGCGTCGGTCGTACCGTCGGCGTGCTGGGCGGGCCGTTGCCTGCCAGCATATTCGAGCAAGCGGTAAATACCAGCACCATACAACAAAGCGGGAGTGAATAGCATATCTGTATTGCGGTCAGTCGCACTTTGCGCCGCATGAGACATCGCATAGCATAAGCTCCAGAATATTATCAGGAATAAAGAAGTGATACTACACCTTTTTCTTTATTCTCTCACGTTGCAAACAGCCTGAATGTGAACCACCTCACATCATAAGGAGGCGTCCAGGCAGATGCAACAATATAGTACTGAATGGCATGACGCTTTCATTTGTGTCCATCATCCCTCGCGCGCTACAATACAGCAAAGAGATCAACACAAAGGGACGAGAATGTGGCACGATTAGATGATGTCGAGTTGACCGAGCGTCTCCTGCTCAAGGCATATCCCTTCAGCAGGTATGGTCCGCGTTCCGCTCATCCGGCTTCGATGGCGGTAACGCCTCTGCGCAAGCCGCTCGCGGCCTGTACGGTCGCACTCGTCACGACGGCAGGGCTAAGCTTACCCGATCAACCGCCGTTCGATACCTCGATACGCATGGGGGATAGTTCATTTCGCGAGTTTCCGGGCGATATCTCTCCTCAGGCGCTGCAAATGAACCACCGGAGCTGGGTAGTTGACCAGACGGACATCCTGCGCGACCGCAACCTGGTACTGCCGCTTGACCGCCTGCGTGAGATGCAGGCACGCGGCGAAATTGGCGCCATCGCCCCACGCCACTACAGCTTCATGGGGTCCATCATCGGCCCGGCCAGACTCATCAAGCAGTCAGCGCCAGAGGTCGCCAGCCGTCTGGTGGCCGATGGCGTCGACGTGGCGCTGCTCACCCCCGTCTGACCGATGTGCAATCAATCCGTGGGATTGATCCAGCGCGCCATCGAATACGCAGGCATCACAACGGTCTCCATCTCGCTGCTGCGCGAAATCACGGAGCAGATTCGGCCTCCGCGCGCACTGTTCGTGCCATTCCCACTGGGCCACCCCCTCGGCGAGTCGAATAATCCTGAGCTGCAAACGCGCATCATACGCGCCGCTTTCGCCCTGCTACCGCGCACTGATATACCGGTACTGGAAACGTTTGTGCCATAATCAAGCGCAAAACTCCTCGATGGTCGCAATCAGCACATCGGCGCAACGTTGCAATTGATCGAGGTCAGACCACTCGACGGCGGCGTGCGCGCCATCACCGCCGGGGCCGAAAATCACCGTTGGCATTCCGGCGGCGGCGAGCAAGGCCGAGTCCATCCAGCCAAATGCGCCGCCGATAGCGGGCCTGGCACCGAGCAGGCGCGTTGCCTGTCGCAGCAGCGTCTGGACAATGGGTGCGTCCTCGGCTATCTCAAATGGCTGCTGTACCAGCATGGTCTTCATTGACGCCTGAAACTGCGGATCGCTGGCAGCTATACGGTCAAGAATGGCGTCTATCTGCCGCTCGACCAGCTCTCGCGTTTCGCCCGGCACTGTACGGCGTTCCACGCTGAGCAGGCAGCGATCAGGGTAGCTGGAAAGCTCCTGGCCGCCGCTAATCAGAGAGGCATGCAGAGAGCCACTGCCCAGCAACGGGTGCCTTGGCCCTGAGCGCAGCGAGCGGTCTAACGCTTCCAGCCCGACCAGCACTTTGCCCATTTTGACAATGGCATCAACGCCCACTTCTGGCAGGGAGCCGTGCGCCGCCACGCCGGTCGTTTCGATGTCCAGCCAGCAAAACCCCTTGTGAGCAATACAGACATCCAGTTGCGTCGGCTCCGTCAAAATGGCGGCGTCGGCGTGCCAGCTTTTGACGATAGAGGCGGTGCCGATGCTGGCAAACTCTTCATCGCAGACAGCAGTGAGAATCACATCACCGCGCAGGGAGTGCCGCCGCGCCGCCGCCGTTGCCATCATGATCGTGGCCAGCCCGGCCTTCATGTCATACGCCCCACGTCCGTAGAGGCGATTGCCCTCAATATACGGCTCGTGCGGACGCTGCATGCCCGCAACACCAACGGTATCCATGTGGGCATTGAGCAGCAGAGAACGCCCCCCACCGGAGCCACGCGCGACGGCAACCACATTGGGCCGCCCCGGCGCAGCCTCCTCTATCGTGACCGTTAAACCGGCTCGCTCCAACCAGCCCGCCACGAAACGGGCAATTTCGCCCTCGCCCGCACCCCCTGGCACAAGATCGGGATTAACCGAATCGATGGCAACCAGCTGGCGCAGCAGTTCGCTAATTTCACTCATGCTTTCTATCTTTCACGGTAAGTGTTCTGATCGCGCAACAAGTTCCTGGGCGATATAACTGGCAACGGTTAGCGCCGTTGTGCCAGGGCCAAAACCGGCATCGTAACCCAGTTCTCTGGCAAAGGCGTGAGAGATGCGCGGGCCGCCGACAATGAACAGGTAACGGTCGCGCACCCCCTCAGCTTCGGCCAGTTCAATGAGTTTCGTCAGGTTATGGACGTGTACATTTTTCTGCGTGACCACCTGAGAAACCAGAATAGCCTCGGCCTGCTCTCGCGCCGCCCGACGCAGCAAGGCCTCACAGGAAACCTGCGCACCCAGATTAATGGCACGAAAGGCGGGAAAACGTTCCAGCCCATAGTTCCCGGCAAAGCCTTTGGCGTTGAAAATAGCATCGATGCCAACCGTGTGAGCATCGCTTTCGATGGCCGCACCGATAACCGTCACCTGACGCCTGAGACGCTGCTCAATCAGATCGTTGACGGCGTAAAAATCGAGTTCGTCATGCGCCAGCTCGTCAGCAGCCACCTGCTCAGGGTCGATAGTATGGCTACAGGCCCCGTAGACGACAAAAAACGAGAACTGCGGGTCAATGCTTTCCGCGTGCGCTACCAGAGGATTGCTGATGCCCATGAGCATCGCATACCGCCGCGCCACCTCGCGCGCCTTCGCCCCCAGCGGAAGCGGCAGCGTAAATGAGAGTTGCACCACGCCATCATTGGCCGTATCCCCGTAGGGACGTATTTGCATAGAAAGAACCCCTCTCCAGAAAAGAGAAGCGAACAATTGCTGTATGCCCAGTATAGCACGCCAGCCGCGAAAACCTCTACCTTATGTAAATTGATAGGTTTATTACCCTTATCATTATAGATGACTTGACAATTTTTGTTAGATAATATACAATTTTGTAAGAGAGAGCGAGCGAAACAGCGATGGAGGAGGAAGAGGCATTGTCCTGTGTCCTGGAAGCTCTCTGTACAGGATCGAAATTCGGCAGAACCATTTCAGAAGATTACGAGGAGGTTCACTATGGCACTATCACGCTACAATAATCCGGGCTACGGCTTGAGCCTGCGCAACGCGATGGATCAGCTCTTAACCCAGGCCTTTGTCAATCCGATGACGTTCATGGGGCCGCAGAGTATGGTTGCTCCGATGAACGTGTATGAGACCAACAACGGCTATGAAGTGCAGGTTGCCCTGGCGGGCGTCAAACCTCAGGACATCGACCTGACAGTCCAGCAGAACACGCTCGACATTAAGGGCAAATTCAGCTACACAATGCCGCAGACCGCGCAGGGCCAGCAGGCGAGCAATGTCGTTGAGTCACAGCCCGGCCAGCAGAGCAAGGGCCAGCAGGCGCAACAGACACAGGCACAGGGGCAGAGCCAGAGCCAGAGCCAGCAGGGGCAGGCCAACTTCACCACTCTGGTGCAGGAGATCCCGATGGGCAACTTTGAGCGCACGATTACCTTCCCTCGCGCCATCGATGCCAACCAGATCCACACCAGCTTCGAGAATGGCATCCTGACCATCTGGGTTCCCGTCAGTGAGGCGAGCCGCGCGCGCAAGATTAGCGTCCACAGCGGCCAGACAGGCCAGACCGCTCAGAGCGGCCAGCCGCAGCACGTCTCCGTCAGCCAGAGTTAATCCTTTTCGCCCGTTCATCAGAGTTCGTCCCTTTTCAGGAGAGGATCGTTTCATCGATCTTCTCCACCCACCTTGACTATTTCTCCGCCGCTTTCTTCCCTTCGCCTGGCCGCCCTATGGTGTTCTACCTTCTTTTGAGTGCAGAGGAACTTTTTCTGCCTCTTCGCCGTCATCTCTCTTGTAAAAGATGGGTCAGATGCCCCATGAAGCAAACGCGATAACCGTCTACACTTTTCTCTGGCACCTGTTCGTACTGAAATCGCTCTCTATTGAGAACTATCGGGACATCGACCAGAAGGAGCTACATTATGGTACAGGCGAAAAACCATTATCGACGCTTTATTCTCCTGTACGGTGGCCTTGTCATGCTGGCATTATTACTTGTGGCCTGTGGAGGCTCAGCTTCAACTGCCGCGACCAACTCGTCAGCCAGTATGCCGGGCAACTACCCTCAGTCATCACAGCATAGCAGCGCCAGCGGCCAGGCGAGCGGAAACTCGTCAAACCCTTCCAGCGCCTCATACGGGCCGCGCTACCTGGTCAAAACGTTGCAGGTGGATATGGCGGTGAAGGATACCGTGCAGACTGCCAGCGATCTGCAAAGCTGGATTCAGGCCACCGACCCACACTCTACCTCGGCTGGCCTCACCTACCAGCAAGACCCTGCTAACAACAACCTCTACGACATCTCGCTGACCTTCTCAGTCGAGGCAGCAGACTATGCCCAGATTGAAAGCTACCTGAGCAGTTATGCTACCGGGCATAAAGGCCGTCTCCTCAGCCTTCACGAGACGGTGCAGGATGTCACCACCAACTACATTGATACTCAGTCCGAACTGAAGAACCTGCGCGCCGAGCAGCAGCGCCTGCTGGCACTGATGGGCCAGGCACAATCGCTCAACGACACCCTGACCATCGAGCAGAAGTTGACCGACGTGGAGGGGCAGATCGAGCAGATCGAAGAGAACCTCAACGCGCTCAACGGGCAGATAACATTCTATACCGTCACCATTAACCTGAGTCCCATCGACGTTGCGACGCCCGTGCCGACGCCCACCGCATCCGGCTGGAATCCCGGTGCAGTCTTCCACGGCGCGCTCTCAGTCGCCATCGCCATCGGCGAGGCGCTGATCTCGCTGCTCATCTGGCTGGCCGTCCTCAGCATCTACATCGTTCCTGCCGCCATCCTGGCCTGGTTCGGCCTGCGCCTCAAACGCGCCTACAACCGCCGCACCATGCCAAAACCGGCAACAGTCCCGGCAGCCCCACCAAAGCTGCCTGTCGTGGATTAAGGTTCTTGAATAACATACTATTATGGGCGTGTCATGCCGAGCGGCGCTCGGCATGACACGCCCATGTCGATTTCTCATGGCATATTATGGCCGAACCCGCTTTCAACGACGTAAAGACATGGCATACTCATCTTTGCGGATGATATACTGTCCTCAGACGTTACACCATTTCGTTTACCACCCAAAGGAGTCTCACCATCATGGCAAATCAGAGCGGGCAATACGATGTTATCATTATTGGAGCCGGGCATAATGGTCTTGTCGCGGCTGGCTACCTGGCACGAGCAGGGAAGAAGGTCCTCGTGCTGGAGCAGCGAGACCGCGTGGGCGGCGCATGTACCCTGGAAGAGCCGTTCCCGGACTTCACCATGTCACCATGCGCGTATGTCGTGAGCCTGCTGCGGCCTGAAATTATTCGCGACCTGGAACTACATCGCTACGGCTTCGAAGCTTACGTCAAGGATCCGCAGATGTTTGTACCCTATCCTGATGGCAACTACCTGTTTTTCCGTGCCAGCACAGAGAAAACGGTAGAGGGCATACGCCGCCTCTCGCCACACGACGCGGAAGCCTATCCAAAGTTTCTGGAGTTCTTTGATCGCGCTTCGGAGATTCTCAACCCTGTTTTGCTTGAGGAACCACCCTCTGTAGCCGACCTCGCCGGGCGTTTCAGAGGCGAGGATGAAGAAATCTATCGCTATTTGATGTTCGGCAATCTGTACGATATGCTGGCCGATTACTTTGAGTCCGATTATTTACGTGCCGCTTTCGCGGGACAGGGAGTCATTGGCAGTTTTATCGGGCCAAAGACGCCGGGGTCAGTCTACGTGATGTGGCACCATATGTTTGGCGAGGTGAACGGGGAAAAGGGAATGTGGGGGTATGTGCGCGGGGGGATGGGACGTATCAGCTTTGCGCTGGCGGCTTCTGCCGAGGCGTATGGAGCGGTGATTCGCACCAATGCGCCGGTGGAGAAGGTGCTTGTTCATAACGGGCAGGCCGAGGGGGTGCGCTTAGAAAACGGGGAGGAACTGCGCGCCGCTGCCGTGCTTGCCAATACCGACCCCAAACGAACATTCCTGCAACTCTGCGCGGATGCTGGCCTTGATAAGGGCTTCCTCAAACGCATTTCTCAATTCAAGACGGAAAGCGCGGTCATTAAAATCAATATTGCGCTGAAAGAGTTGCCGAGCTTCACATGCCTGCCCGGCACAACGCCGGGGTTGCAGCATGCCGGTTCCTGCGAGATTAGCCCGACTCCAGACTGGGTGCAGGAGGCATACGAGGATGCGGCACGCGGCGAACTGTCAAAGAAGCCGTACATCGAGGCGTATATGCAATCGGCTACCGATCCGACGGTCGCGCCCGCCGGGTATCATACGATTTCTATGTTCTGCCAGTACGCGCCCTATCACCTGAAAGGGCGTGAGTGGTCGGAAGAGGTGAAGAATGAGATGGCCGACCGCATTATTGCGACGATGACGGAGTTCGCGCCCAATTTCGCCGATGCCGTGCTGTACCGCCAGGTTCTCAGCCCGGTCGACATCGAGCAGCGTTACGGCATGCCCAACGGCAACATCTTTCATGGCGAGATCACGCCCGACCAGCTCTTCTCGCTGCGGCCCTCCCCCGAATGCGCGCGCTATCGCACTCCCATTGAGGGCCTGTACCTCTGCGGCTCCGGCGTCCACCCCGGCGGCGGCGTCATGGGCGCGCCCGGCCACAACGCCGCAAAAGCGTTGCTGAGCGACTGGGCCAGACAACCAGCTTAGGCACACATTGCCATCAGACACGGAGAACGACAGGCACTGTAGCAGATTACAGCGCCTGTCGTTCTCATCAGGAACATCGTTCGCGTCTCATCCTCTTCTGCTATAAGAAACCTGTGTTCTTTCACGTTCAGCTTCTATCATCCCTTGCGCCTCAAGAGCTGCCTGCTTCCGGGCCTCTCTCCGCGCGCGCACGCGCAAGAAGATATCGGCGGCGATGACAATGGCAAAGGTGGCGGCAGGAACAGCATAGCGCGTCCAGGCATAGTGTTCAAGGATAGGACCGAGTCGCAGGTCATCCAGCAGCATGTTGGCAGCGGTCCAGGCAAGTACCAGCGCGGCAACATCGAGCAGCCAGGGCAGACGCCCGATCAATTCGGCGACGAGCGCGCTGCCAAGCAGCAGGAACAGAATGCTCAACACCAGCCCGATGGCCAGCACCGGCAGGTTGCCCGCCGCCAGCGCGCCAACCGCCAGCACGTTATCCAGGCTCATCGTCACATCAGCAACCAGAATGGTGAACAGGGCGGCCCATAGACCGCGCTCGCCGACCATATGGTGTTTCCCTGCCTCCGGCTCAGGCTCAGCAGCCGCTTTGTTCTCTTCACTTTGAAGATGCTCTTCCTTTTTGCGATCTGCCAGCAGTCGGATAGCAATAACGAGCAGCAGCAGGCCCCCTGCCGCCTGCAACAGGGGTAGTCGTAAGAGCAGAGTAGCAACGATAGCAAACACGATGCGCAAGACGATAGCGCCACCGCCGCCTAACGCGATAGCCATCCAGCGCAGCCGTCGCGGCAGGCTCGAAGCGGCGGCGCCAATAACCAGCGCGTTGTCGCCACTCATCACAAGGTCTACGAGAATGATACTTCCCAGCGCGCTTAACAGTTCTAGCATACTTCTCCTTCTTCCGCCTGTTCCCATCCGCATCCTTCATCGGAGTGGCAACGATACGACAAACGTACTGCCCCTGCCAGTTATCGATTCGCACCAGATGCGCCCTTCGTGTCTCTCGACAATCTCCTTACAGAGAGCAAGCCCGAGGCCGAGACCGGGCTTCACTGAACGCTGTGCGTCCGGGGTGCGATAAAACAGCTCGAAGATATGCCTTCGCTGGTCTTCGGGGATGCCCGGCCCGCTATCAGTTACACGAATCAGGGCTTCGCGTTCATTCACAGCAACAGTCACCCGAACAGGCTCCTGCTCGGGAGAATACTTCAGCGCATTACTGACCAGATTGGTCACAACCTGAGCGAGCCGGTTGCCATCGACCGGGAGCAGAACGGGGCGCAAGGGTAGCTCCAGTTCAATGAGCCGCCCGCTCACCAGCCGCTGTTCCTCAACCACGTCGCGGCAGATAGCCGCCAGATCGCCTTGCGCCCGGCGAAGTTCCATCTTCCCAGCATACACGCGACTCCAATCCAGCAGGTCATCAACCAGGGCATTCATCCGTCTTGTCTGGGCCTCAATCTTTGCGAGATTCTCCTGCAGGCGAACAGGGTGAGAACGCAGTTCCGGCTCCCTGCGCAGGCAACGTTGCAGTAACTGCGCATGAACCAGAATGGCCGTCATCGGCGCCTTCAATTCGTGCGAAGCGATGGACAGGAACTCGCTTTTGAGACGATTCGTCTCTTCCAGCCGCACGTTGTTGCGCGCCAGTTCATCGGCATATCTGAGCATTGCACGCTCTACACGGCTCGCTCGCTGCCGGGCCTGCTCCCTCTGCGCGGTAATCATGGCAACCAGCACTCCGGCTATAAGAAAAGGGAGCAGTTGCCATAAACCTTCCCCGGTGTGGATGCTGAAATCTCCGGTGGGTGGCAGCGCGAAGTAATCCAGCAGCAGCGCGCCAAGCAGCACAGCAAAAAGCGCCGGGCCAGTTCCCCACAGAGAGGCGACAACGATCACTGCCAGGAACACAGGCGCATCAAAAAAGACAAACTGAGGAAGCAGGCGCTGCCCCAGCAACATGGCCAGCAACGCCAACCCGATCAGTGGAATGCTGAGCAGATAGCCGACCCATGGCCGAAGCCCTGTACCCTGTTCATCACTGTATTTTTCTCTCTCTATCTCTCGCCGCAGAGAGGATAGCAGTGGCACATATTCCTGCTCATCCCCGGAAGGCGGTTGTCTATCGATGATACTCTTCATCTCTCCCTGTCTTTCTCCCATGTGTTCTACACGCACGTTTAGCCGCATACAGCAAGCATCGGCAACGCCTGCGTGTGATCAGGCGTTGCCGAATACGTCCCTGCTTCCTCTTTCCACTTTCCAGCCTACAGGGCCAGTATAACGGCTCAGTATGAGACAGGTCTGAACCTTTCCTGAGATGGAGCTGAGAATCTGCTCCATTTCGCATCATCTTTTTCCATGACGTTCTTCAGGAACCAGCCTGGCTGGCAATCCGAACAGAACGGGATGATTCATCACGCGCAGGGGGATGAGCAGGTTCAGGAAGGTGCGCGTGACCAGAATGGAGGTGAACATACTCACCAGCACGCCGATAAAGAGCGTGGAGGCAAAACCGACGATGATGCTGGCCCCAAAATTGCTGCCAAAAGCGAATAAGACGCCGCAGGTAATCAGCGTGCAGATGTTGGAGTCGCGAATGGAGGGCCATGCGCGTCTCCAGCCGAGGTCGATGGCGGCAGTGAGCAGCCTGCCTGAACGCAATTCCTCTTTGACTCGTTCAAAGATCAGCACATTGGCGTCTACCGCCATGCCAATGGAGAGAATGAAGCCCGCAATGCCCGCCAGGGTGAGCGTGACGCCGATGAGTTTGAAAACGGCGAAAGTCAAAGCGGCGTAGAGCAAAAGGGCAAGATCGGCCAGCACGCCCGGCAGGCGATAGAATAGCAACATGAACAGCATGACGAGGCCGAGGCCGACCGCGCCTGCTATCTCGCTCTTATAAATGGCCTCCTGACCAAGTGTAGGGCCAATAGTCTGCTGGCCGGTAATCTTCAAGGCGATGGGAAGCGCGCCATAGCGCAAGAGCGTTGCCACCTGCTGCGCCTCATCCAGCGTAAACTGGCCGGTAATGACGCCGGGGCCGGTAATGGCGCTTTGAATAGTGGCAGATTGAATCACCTTGCCATCCAGAGTGACGGTCAGAACCATGCCAATGTTTTCTCTGGTGAATGTGGCAAAGCGGCCCACCGCGTCTCCCTTCATCGCGAAGTTGATCTGTGGATGTCCCGTCTGCTCATCACGCCCGACGCCAATCTGACCGGAATCGAGGTCTTTGCCCGTAAAAACGGGCTTGCCGTCGGGGTTGTAGGCGCTGTAATTTTGCGGTTGAAAGGTGCTACCCGTCTGCACAATTCCCTGGGGAGCCGGACCGGTATTCCAGAATTCCAGCACACCCGTCTTGAGCAGAGAATTTACCGCCTGACTCTGGTTGCCGCTCGTGTAGCCCGGCAATTCGACGGAGATACGAGGCAGACCATTGCTGTTCTGGACGCGAATAATCGGCTCATTCACCCCCAGACCGCCGTTCACACGCTGTTCGATCTGCGCCCGTGTCGCATCGATGTCACGGTTGAGCGTTTCGGCATCATAGTGTTGTGCCGGATCGGGTTCCAGCAGAATGCGCACCCCGCCCTGTAAATCCAGTCCCTGCTTCACCTGCAACGAGTGATCTATACCGAGCCAGCCGATATGCACGCCGGGATTGTTCGGCCAGTCGATATAGGCCGCGCAACCCGCCAGCACCAGGATGAAGAGAAGCAGTGTAATGGTGTTTTTTCGCATACGTTTCATATCCTCTCGCCTGAAAAATCTGCTCACAAGTATACAGGCGGGACATGAAATAGCACTGTGAGAAAGCTGAGATGGGGCTGAGAAGAGCAAGGTCTACTTGCTCACATCCGGCAGAGGCAGACAGACGCTAAAGGTACTGCCTCTGCCGGGGGTGCTTTCGGCGGTGATACGACCCCCTAGCTGCTCTACCAGCATCTGTGCGATAGGGAGACCGAGGCCGGTTCCCTGGCGGGAGCGGGCGCGATCAGCGCGATAGAAGCGTTCAAAGATATGCTCCAGGTCTTCAGGCTCCATGCCGATGCCGCTATCGCGCACGCGCACTACCGCTTCCCTCCCTACACGCTGCAAAGAGACGATCACGCGCCCCTCGCCTTCCTCACCGGTTGGTGTGTACTTGATGGCATTATCGAGCAAAATGAGCATGAGCCGCCGCAGGGTTTCTTCGTCTCCATGCACGCGCAGCGGCTCAACGTGGCCCAGTTCAAGTTTCAGCGCCGAGCCTTCCACGGCCAGCCGACGACGAAGCTGTCGCACCAGTTGTAGCGCCACGTGATCCAGTTCGATCAGCTCTTCTTCCTGCCGGGCTTCTGTTGTCTGCGCACCCTGCGCCTCAGCGAGCGTGTTCGTGCTGGCATCGGCGCGAGCCAGTAGCAACAATTCTTCTACCAGTTTCGCCAGGCGCAGTGTCTCTTCATACGCATCGGCAAGCATGGTGCGGCGTTCCTCCGGCGGCAGTTCATCGTAATGACGCTGAAGAAAGGCCAGGTTGCCCTGGATGGTCGTCAGCGGGGCGCGCAGCTCGTGCGAGGCATCGGCAACAAAGCGGCGCTGGGCGGTCGTCGCGCTTTCCAGCGAAGCCAGCATCTCGTTAAACGTATCAACGACCAGGGCCAGTTCATCCCGCCCGGACGGCCTCGGCACGCGCTCATTGAGGCTGCCCAGGCGCGTTCCCCGCGCCGTCGAGGTCACAATCGCGCGAGCCGTTGTCACGATCCCTGCAAGCGGCCTCAATACGCGTGAAGCGATCAGCCAGCTTGCGATGAGCGTTCCACCGAGCGTTGCCAGTCCGGCAAACAGGAGCAGCGATTGCAGCAAAAGCAGCGTCGAACTGACATCGCTAAGCGATTTCGCGACCAGCAAGAAGCCAATCACCGGAGCAGAATCAGAAGAGGTAGGAGCGTAGACCGGCAAAATCTCTACCTGTACCCGCTCGCCGCCGATCGTGGTTTTATACCAGACCGGTGCCTGGCCGCTGATAACGGCGCGTCTGGTATCGGCGCTCAAAGGGATATCTTGACTGGCTGCCGTGCGATAATGTTCATAGCCCTGCACATCCTCAACCTCAATGGCGATGCCCGGTTCGCGGTAGGTGTCAACGGTGTTCAACGCCAGTCTGTTCGGCCAGTAAGGCGGATTCGGCAGTAACTCACGTTTCACATCCAGCGAGGCAATCCTGGCCTCCGCGCTGATGGCGCTCATGACACTCTGATTGAGCGCATCAGTTGCCAGTGTCAGCACCAGCAGGCCAAAGAAGCCGAGCGCGACCGCTAGCAACGCGCCATACCAGAGCATCAAACGAAGGCGAAGGGAGCGTGGCTGCCGTTGAACGGGCAAGACGCCACCGGTTTTACGTAATTCACCTGAAGACATAGCCAATACCACGCACCGTGTGTATCAGGCGCGGCTCCCCTCCAGCTTCTAGCTTGGCACGCAGATAGCCGACATAGACCTCCATCACGTTGGAAGAGCCTTCAAAGTCCAGTCCCCAGACGCGGTCAAGGATCACTTCACGGGTGAGAACCTGACGCGGGCGGCGCAAAAAGAGGGCGAGCAGTTCGTATTCGGTTGGCGAGAGCGTAATCTCACGCGCGCCTCGATGGGCCACGCGCGTGCCGGTATCCAGTTCGACATCGGCGTAGCGCAGCACCTCCTGACGCTCCTCCTGGCTGCGTCTGAGCAGGGCCTTGACGCGCGCCAGCAACTCTTCCGGCGCGAACGGCTTCACCAGGTAGTCATCCGCGCCCGTCTCCAGACCCACCACGCGGTCGGCTACGGCGTCACGGGCCGTCAACATGAGGACAGGAACGTTATCGCCAGCCGCCCGCAGCCGCTTCACCACTTCCAGCCCATCCAGCCCTGGCAACATGATATCCAGTATGATGACATCAGGTGGACGTTCGAGCGTGCGTGTCAGCGCCTCATTCCCGCTCACCGCTATCGCCACACTGTAGCCTTCATACGCCAGAATACGGCGCAATAACTCGGTAATGCGCGGGTCATCATCAACCACAAGAATATGTGCCTTCATCGTCCTTTTTTATCTCTCTATTAGCAGGGCCGTCATCAATCACGTCGCTGCCGACCCCTCTCGCAATGTTTGACGTCAGTATAGCACCATTGTGTGAGGCGGTACTGAGAGAAATCTGAACTGAAGCTGAGAAGCTCAGAAAGCACTTTCTCGTGGGCTGCGCCAGTGCAGCTCTCCCCGCACAAGGGCGCGCGCAATAGCGTTGTGACGGCTGACGAGGGCGGGCAGATCGACATCGAGCAGAGTCTGGTCCTGCACGCGCACGCGGCCATTAATGACGCTCAGGTCAACACGCGGCGGATGACAGAAGACAAGCGAGGCCAGAGGATCATGCGGCGCGCCGCCGGCGAGTTCCAGCGTATCGAGACGATAGCCGATGAAGTCAGCAGCCATGCCGGGTGCGAGGTAACCGATATCGTCGCGACCCAGGACGGATGCGCCCCCGCGCGTTGCCAGCCAGAGAGCTTCCCTTGCGCTCAACGCCGCCGGGTTGCCCGTGACGCGATGCAGCAACAGCGCCTGCCGCGCCTCGGCAAGCATGTGCGAGCTATCATTGGAAGCGGAGCCATCCACACCGAGGCCGACCCGCACGCCCGCCTGCCGTAATGGGAGCAGCGGGGCAATACCGGAGGCGAGACGCATGTTGGAGCTGGGGCAGTGCGCAACGCCGGTCCGGGTCTGCCCCAGGCGCACAACCTCGTTCGGCGCGGGGTGAACCATGTGCGCGTGCCACACATCCGCGCCCATCCAGCCCAGGTCTTCGGCCAGTTCTACCGGAGAACGACCAAATGTTTCGGCGCAGTATTGAGCCTCATCGAGCGTTTCAGCCAGGTGCGTATGCAGATGCACACCGTAGGCACGCGCCATCTCCGCGCTCTGGCGCATCAACTCAGGGGAGACCGAGAAGGGCGAGCAGGGTGCCAGCACGATGCGCAGCATGGCGTAGCGACTGGCATCGTGATATTGCTCAATGACACGCTGCGAATCGCGCAGGATGACTTCCTCATCCTCAACCACGCTATCCGGCGGCAGCCCACCCTGCGACTCACCAACCGACATGGAACCGCGAGCGGCATGGAAGCGGAACCCCATCTCTGTAGCTGCTTCAATCTGATCGTCAAGACGGGAGCCGTTGGGCCAGATATAGCAATGATCGCTAGACGTGGTACAGCCGGAAAGCATCAACTCGGCAATGGCTGTTCTGGTGCTGACAGAGATAGCTTCGGGTGTCAGGCCAGCCCAGATGGGATAATGGGTGCGCAGCCAGTGAAACAGGTTGGCGTCCTGCGCTTCCGGCAGGTTGCGCGTGAGCGTCTGGTAAAAATGGTGATGCGTATTCACCAGACCGGGCAAGATAATCATATCACGCGCGTCGATCACCCGGTCAGCCTGTGATGGTAATTGCTCCATTGGCCCGATCTGCCGGATGACATTCTCCTCCACGTAGATACCGGCCTCCTCCCAGGTCGTACCGGCATCGTCCATCGATACAATCTGTGCAGCGTGCTGAATGAGCAGCGATGTCATAACAAAAAAGCCTCTTTCGTAGGTGGTGTAAGGCAGAAAGCCTGGATCAACAGTACAAGATCATTTCAGGATGGTTTCTGCCCCCATACGGTAAGCAAATAAAAGATGGCGGCAAATTCTTCATCAAGCATTTCGGCCAGCATCAGGTTATAGAGGTAGTCCAGTTCCTCCTGATCCGGCATGCCAGCATCAGGGAACTGAGAACGGAGGCCCAGCTGGAGGGGCTGAATGAGTTTGAAGAACACGCGCAGTCATTGAGATAGGTATTGGTGCGACTTTCTCGAGGGTTCGTTGTCATATACCCGATTCCTTTCTCAGCAATGGCTGCTATACCTTCGCCTGCTGCCTGTCAACACTCCTGGCACTTGAAATACAAGCCACATCCTCTTGAAGGCAAACATAGCAGGAATCCATACAAAAGTCAACTGTGTGCAGGAAAGACGCCTTCAACGGCATACCGAATAAAGCCGCTATGCACCTCACCGGGATGGAGTTCGAGCAGGTGAGCAATCTTTTCCAGCCCTTGAGCAGCGAGGTTGACGGCATCGGTCGAACAGGTCTGATTTTCCAGGCAAAAGTAGGTAGCAACTTCTTCAGGCAGCGTATAGATCACTATATGCGTAAAATCTTCGGAGGTGGAGATACGCAACCGCAACCCATGTTTCCTGTAATCGATGAGCGCGCTGGCATGTCTCTCTATCTCTGTGTACACGTGGTCGAGCTTGAGGTTGCCAACTGGCACAGGCTCGCGTAAATCGAACATGGCATACATGACACCTGTGACATCCAGCACCCTGCCCGTTGGAAGCAAATCCTCATCGGCCTCCATCACCGCCCTGGCTGGAAGACTGACCAGCGTTTCATCCTTGCCTGAGAGAGTAGAGAAATAGGGATGTAGCGCGAAGCCAAAAGGCATATCCTGCACGCTGATATTCTCTACCATATAACTGACGGTCACCGCATCTTTTGTCAGTTTATAGACCAGCGATAACCGGCTCTCAAATGGATAGCCCTCATAGCAAGGGCTCTGCGACGTGATCTCGATAAACGTTTTGACGCTGACGGCATCTTGCTCAACAACCGGCTGCTCATACTGCCATTGCCGATCAAACACCAGCCCATGAATTAAGGCAGCGTTGCCGCGTGGCCGCTTTAATTCCGCCAGCGAATACCTTTTCCCCTGGTAGACATACTGCTTACCCCTCACCCTGTTCGGCAAGGGCCAGAGAACAAAGTTGCCGGTAAAATCTCTTTGCCTGAGCAAAGCGGGATCAGCATAGATCAGATCATGCTCGCCGACACGGAAACGAAAGAGATTACTACCCAGATCAGGAGCAACACCCACCTCAATGCTTCTCGCCGGATTGTCGCTATCTCTGTAGAAAAGAGAAATCACGGTTGATTCTAGCTGACGGTCGAAATCGATCTGTGCCGAGAATGGCCCGTTCTGTGATTGCCGCTGGTTCGTCGAATCATTATCTTTCACGTGGCTCATTACAGCTTCTTTCCCCGAATCAATAATAGCACGGATGAGATATCCAGATACCCCACTTTCACTACTATCATTGTATCTCCACCTGCGAGCGTTTGCATACTCACCGGCTCAGAATGGTTCTCGCCCATCTCATACGGAGCGAGAGCGAAACATCTGCTCTTGTCATGCTCTCTACTTGCTGACCGCAGATGTTTCGCTCTCGCTCCGTATGACACGTCCACGATGGTTTCTTATGGCATGACAGAAGAGACATTATATGCGCACGAAGGTCAGACGCGCTATCACGATGAAGAGGGCCAGCAGCAGCAGTACAACATTCAGACCAATATGGCGCGTTTCGTGGCGCGAGACATTGAAAATGGCGGCGCTAACCATGACTATTGCCAGCCCGATAGCCGCCGCTACCGTCAACCAGGGCGCGATGCCGGTAGCCAGAGGCAGAATCAGCCCTATCGCCCCCAGTATTTCCGCGATGCCGATAAAGCGCACAAACGCAGCCGGAACGCTATTGACCCATGTCATATTCTTCTTCAAGGTAGCAAGAGGGGCAAAGCCTTTCATAAAACCGGCGAGGAGAAATGCCAGAGCCACCAGGCCCTGCACAATCCAGACAACAATGTTCATCATCTTTGTATCTTCCTTTCGTTCTCCATCTCAGAGAACAAATCTTCTTTTCGACAACCGTCATGTATGCAGTAGCTATTGCCTAAACAACATATGTTGTCTATACTATAATCGATGGTGAGAAAGCATTCAAGAGGCAATCAGGTACTTCTGTTGTTTAGGCAACAGAGCAGGGAAAGTGTTGGGAAATTCGGCGGCCAGCGTCTCTTCCATCCGCTTCAACCGTCATGAAGAGAGAGTGAAAAGAGACTAAAGGAGAGTTTTCGATGGTGACAGCAGCAAAACATGTAGATCCGCGTGTCAAACGGACACGCAAGCTCTTACAGCAGGCATTTATCGAACTTTTTCAGGAGAAAGGCTTTAGCGCGATCAGCATTCAGGATATCACCGGGCGGGCAACGGTCAACCGCGCCACCTTTTACGCGCACTTTACCGACAAATATGATCTGATGGATTCTGTTATTCGCGAGGAGTTTCAGCGTGCCGTTGCCGACCAGCTTCCCTCGGATCCCGGCTGGAATATCACGAGCCTGCGCGCGCTCATCCGGGCTACTTTCGATTTCCTCGATCGGTTTCATCACGGCTGCAAACCCACGAACACACCGTTCCCCTTGATGGAGCGAGCCATACAGCAGGAACTGGCGAACATGCTCCTCGGCTGGCTAAAGCAGGCAGTTCCGAGAAGCGCAGCAAATGCGAGTCGAGGGGTTCCGGCGAAAACGCTGGCCTCCGTTCTCAGCTGGGCCATTTTCGGCACCGCTGTCCAATGGAGCCACAGTGAGCGAACGACAACAGTAGAAGAGATGACAAATCAGGTAGTGGTGGTACTCACCGAAGGGGCTACCCGTCTCGCCCCGGGCCTCTCACCTGCATAGGAGAAGGAGACGACAATGATTGCAACAGCCGCCCACCTGGCGCGCGTTTATAACCTGCTCATTGAAAGCTATGGCAAACCCGAAAACGAACCCGATTTTGACCCGCTTGGCGGCCTGATCGGCACCATCCTCTCGCAGCACACCTCCGATATCAATTCGGAGCGCGCCTACCGGCGACTGGTCGAGGCGTTTCCCACGTGGGAAGCCGTGCGCGATGCGCCCACCTGCGAAGTCGCCGAGGTCATTCGCTGCGGAGGGCTTGCCAACACCAAAGCCCTGCGCATTCAGGATGTGCTGCACACCCTCACCGAGCAAAAAGAGGCCGAAGGTTATAACGGTTCCCTCTCAGCCTATCTTTCCGCTAAACTCGCTGACATCTCACCCGAAGAGGGCTGGCACTACCTGCGCTCCCTGCCGGGCGTTGGCCCCAAAACAGCGGCCTGCGTGATGATGTTTAATCTCGACCAGCCGGTTATGCCCGTAGATACCCACGTCCATCGTGTGAGCAAGCGGCTGGGCCTGATCGGCCCCAGAGTGAGCGCCGATCAGGCCCACGAGATTTTCGCAGAGATGGTCCCCCCGGAATGGGTCTACCCGTTCCATGTCAATCTTATTCGACATGGAAGAAGAATCTGCCATGCTCAGAAACCGGAGTGCGATAAGTGTCCGCTCACCAGCGAATGTGCGTTTAACGGGAAGTAGTACGGCTAAGCGTTGAACCTATAAGCCAATTCTTTACAGGAAAAAGCGGGGAGTTTCCGGGTCACCTTCGCGTACCGCAAGAAAGGCTGTATAGATGTTGCTTCCACAGCGCGAGCAGTCCGCCTGCGGGCCAAAGATACAGCGTTCAATCGGCTGGCCATCAGCGCGAAGGGAGCGGGCAATATATGCCGGGCAGCATGCAGACCAGCGCGCAACTTCCGCCGGACGTAACAACTCGATCGTCCTTGTCCCCATTGCAATGAAAGCAGGAAACTCGCGTTTGAGACGCAACAGGTCCTGTACTGCCTGTTCTCGGCGCTCAGCCGAAAGGTAGAAGGATTGCCTCTCACCTACATTGGGAATGGCAAAGGAGAAGGCGATTCCTCCAATGCCCCATGTGGCCGTTTCCCGGACAAAGGCTTCGATACAGTCGACGTTGAGCTTGCTGATGGTCATTGCCAGCTTCACATCCTTGCGCCCAGAGGCCACCTGCTTGACCTGCTCGAAGAGAGGCCTCCGATGCACCATGTCAAAGCCTCGCACACGGTCCATGCCCACTTTGTCTCCATCGCAGGAGATAAAAAAGCGTGCGTGGCCATTCTCCAGGGGCAGGCAAGCCGTAGGTGCCGTTGGTGACAATGATAGAAATGCCACGATGTCTGCCCACCTCTCTGACCCAGGTTGCGACTTTCTCCCGTTCGGTCATCGGCTCGCCGCCGATAAAGAAGAAATGCCGTATGCCCTGTCCCCACAGGTCCCCAATAAGTTCCACCCCCTGCTCAAGAGACAGTTCGTTTCGCTCTTGCTCCCGCTCCGATTTCGTCCAATAGCAACCCGCACAGTGCAGGTTGCAGCGATTGTAGCAGATTACGAAACAGGTTCATGAGAATATTCTCCTTCTTAAATTTAGCAAACTGGTTTTCATCATTGAACAGACCGATCGAGAAATGCAGGCCGATTAGCTCTGTCAGCTTCTCTCTTGCGTTCGCTATGAAAAGGGTAAACTATTTTTCTTCAGGAGATATCCGTGAAACAACGTATTCGAGATACGTATCTTTTTATCTGCAGTCCATATCGTGGGCTGTCCCATTGAAGGGAAAGGTGAAACAACGTATTCGAGATACGTATCTTTTTGTCTGGGAGCGCAGAGTGGAGGCTGGTGTGCGAGACAGGCACGCTCTACTGTGAGCGCGCCTATGTGGAAAGTGTAAATGCTCAAGAAAGGGCTTCGCAGAGTCTAATGCAGATACTACAGGTAGACTCGCTCCCTCTTACGCCTGTTGCGGTAACGCTCGAAGGCTTTGTGTTCGTTTTCTAAACCAGGAAAAGTCAGGAGGGTACTTCCCCGGAAGTGCCATGCGGCCAGTTGCGGCAACATACGCAGCGTGAAGAGTGGGGCATGGGCGAACACCACCGGGACGTGGCGAGCTTTCATCCATCGCTCGGCCTGCCAGCGCATGAACTCCACTTCCTGAGAGGTCAAATGCTCGGTGCGGATCACGGAAGTCGTGCCATCATACTCCTCGACCTGCTGGTTGAGGATCAGCTGACACTGTTACAACCCGGACGAGGCACGCTACTACCCGCCATCAGACCAGTGGCAGACAACGGCATTTACGCGGCATGACGTAAAGACGTCGGGCATTACCGACTCCACGCGCTGGCAGTATCAAGAGCGGCCATTTGCTCCTTGCTCAGTTTCAGACTGACCGAGCCGAGTAGCTCCTGAACCTGATCGACGGAGGTGGCGCTGGCAATGGCGGAGGTGATACCGGGCCGGGCCATAATCCAGGCAAGCGCGACCTGTGCATCCGTCGCGTGAGAGGCTTCCGCTATGTAGTCGATTTGTTCAAGGACACTGAAGCCGTTCTGGTTCATGTAGCGTTCTCGGATGCGCTTTGCTCGTGGGCTGGAAGGCAACGGCAGACTCGGACGATACTTACCGGTGAGAAAACCGCTTGCCAGCGAGGAGTAGGTGATGACGCCGATGTCCTGTTCAAGGCAAAGCTCTTCAAGGCTGCCTTCGTACTCCCCCCGGTTGACCAGATTATACGGTGGCTGCACGCTTTCAAAGCGAGCAAAGCCATGCAACTGGCTGATTTGCAGCGCCTTGCGCAGGCGCGTGGCGCTATAGTTGGAAGCGCCAATGTAGCGCACCTTGCCCTGCTGCACCAGCTCTGTCAAAGCGGACAGCGTCTCATCAAGCGGCGTATTCTGGTCGTCGCGATGCGTTTGATAGAGGTCGATATAATCGGTCTGCAGACGTTTCAAGGAGGCCTCAACTTCGCTGAGAATATAGCGACGCGAGAGGCCGCGCATCTCAGGATTATTGTCCATCTGGCTGCCCACCTTCGTGGCGAGAATGATGCACTCGCGGTTGTTGCGTGCCTTCATCCACTTGCCGAGAATGGTCTCGGAGGTGCCATTCCCATAGACATCAGCGGTATCAATAAAGTTTCCCCCACCATCAACAAAAGCATCAAGCACAACGAAGGCATCTTGTTCGTCCACAGTCCATCCAAATACATTGCCACCGAAACAAAGGACCGACACGGAGAGGTCTGAGCGACCCAGTTTGCGCTCTAACACAGGCAAATTCCTCCTGATTAAGCTATCTTTCGCTATTCTCGGCCTGGATGTTGCTTTATTCTAGCAAATATTTCGCCAGGGTAGCAAGCGGTACAATAACGCTTCGCGACAACTGCACCGTAATCCCCGCTCTATTTTTCCCGTTTTTTATGAAAAATAGCCGCTATTGCCCTCCCAAACACATCGGTCTCATGGTATACTATGCAAGTAGCAAAGAATCTCACTCAAGACACTCACAGGGAACATCGTATTGGGACAGAGGTATTGATATCTTCACTTGCGAAAACAGCGCGGGAAGGAATTGAGGCACAATGGGTATTGAGAAGGATCTCAGCAGGCCGCTCAGGAGGCAGAGGGGGGCCTCAAAGGCAAAGGTGATCCGCGAATCTGAACCGCTGTATGAGCCTGATGAAGCAAAATCAAAAGTTGAAGACGAGGGAACTGACCTGTCGTCTCTCTCCGATAGCTCTGGGGCGCATACAGTATCTTCTCTCTCTCCTGTACAGAAGACAGAGAATGAAAATGGACAACCTGTTTCCTCCGGCGAAGCATCCCTTTCTCTCTTCAGCACAACATTGCGCACCCTGCTCAAAAATCATCATGAGATTGCTACCTTCGCTGCCACGCTAGGGGTAGCCGAAAACACTGTCTATCGCTGGCTTAAGGGCGATACAGACCCACGACCGGTTCACCTGCAACGCATCATGCAACTATTTCCAGAGCATTTCCAGCAACTCTCTACCGCGATCCAGCAAAGCTTTCCCGATGCGCTTGAGCTGCCTGCCTCCACCTTGCAGGAGATACAGATAGAGCTGTATCGCCAGGCGGTCGAGCTGCTGAGCAACACAGTGGAAAGCGAGATACGCTGGAAAATTATGCAGACTATTTTTGACGCCGCTATCGCTCAACTGGATAGCGAGCGTCTGGGGCTGGCGGTCATGTTCGCCCAACTGATGCCGGAGCGCGAGAATGGCGTTCACTCACTCTATGAAGTGATGACCTGCGGAACGCCGCCCTGGCTTCCCACCTCTGAAAGCCATGTCTATCTGGGCAGCACCACGCTGGCAGGAATGGCAGCGATGTCCGGTCGCACGCAAAGCTGGGACGCCCGGGATGATAACGAGCGCGCACAGGTCGATGTTGATATCTACGAACGAAGCGCCTGCGCCCACCCGGTGACGCGCGGCGGTAAGATAGCAGGCGTGCTGGTCATTTCCAGCACACAGCCTGCCTTCTTCGATGACCCCATCGCCCGCCAGTCCGTCATCGAATACGCACAGCTCATCGGGCTGGCCTTCCGCGATGATGATTTTAAGCCCTACACGATCTTGAATCTGTTGCCATTTCCAACCGTGCGCTGGCAGCGAGCCGAAATCAACAACTCCTACATCAACCGTATCGTCGCCTGCGCTCGCCAGCGCAAAATGAGCCGCCCGGAGGCGGAGGCCATCGTGCGCCAGGAAATGGAACTCGAATTCGAGCAGCGCATGCAACACGAGGGCTTGCAGATTATTAACGACGATCTTGAGTAGGGGTGGAAACATATCCCCGTCAAGAGAGCAAAAAGCCGCGCCCCAGCGCATCGCGCGGATTCATTATCCATTCATGCCGTCCGGTGATAAAAGCCCGGCCACTGACTTCGGGTACAATCGCCGGATACGGGCCAATCTGCGCTGAACCGGCGACACGCCCGCCAAACGCGCTGGCTGCCCCCAGAATGCTCTCGATAACGATGTCTTGCCCTGCTGCTATTTCCCCTTTTGCGTGATGCAGGGCAAGACGGGCCGAGACCCCCGTACCCGTAGGCGAGCGGTCAACTTCCGCATCAGCAAAGATGCAAACATTGCGGCTATGATGGGATGGATCTTCAGGTGGCCCGGTGAAAATAGTGCCATACAGAAAGCCGAGGTCTTCTTCAAGCGGGTGTTTGATAGGAAGGACGGCGTTGACTGCTCGTGTAACGCTATCTCCTGCCGCCGCCAGTTGATATGCCTGTTCCGGCACAATGCTCAGCCCTACCTGTGCGGCAGGGAGAAAGGCATAGAACGCGCCCCCGAATGCCACATCAACACTCAAACGCCCGCAGGCAGGCACATCAATTTCCACGTCCCGCGCATAGAGGAACGAAGGTACGTTCAGGAATGATACATACTCGACATGTCCATCTTCATCCAGATGGGCCGTAGCGCGCACCAGCCCGGCAGGCGTATCAAGGTTGACAGGCGTATGCTGGCCCTTCGCAGGCAGCGCACCCGCCTCAAGCAGCGTCGTCACCAGCGCAATCACGCCATGCCCGCACATCGTGCTATAGCCTTCGTTGTGCATAAATAAGACGCCAAGGTCTGCTTCTGTCGTCACTGGCGCGGTCAGCACGCAGCCATACATATTGCGGTGCCCTCGTGGCTCCCACATCAACGCCTTACGTATATGATCGTAGTGCTGCTGCATATAACGGCGCCGCTCCAGTATCGTCTTACCCGGCAGCCCGGGTAAGCCGCCGGTGACGATGCGCAAAGGCTCACCCGCCGCGTGCGCATCGATGGTGGTGATGATGGCTGTATGCTCGGCCAACGGGCGCGCATTCCAGTTCAATTCCATACTCTTTTCTCCCGATCCTGAACATCTCCCCTGCTTCGTGAAAAGCAGTTGGTGATACAATGAGGAAGGTAGTAGATTATATCACCCGGGAGTAGACATTCATGGTTGTAGATTTACGCAGCGATACCGTCACATTGCCAACACCGACGATGCGCGAGGCAATGTACCGCGCGGAGGTGGGCGATGATGTATACGGGGAAGACCCGACGATCAACCGGCTGCAAGAAATGGCGGCGGAGCGACTCGGCAAGGAGGCCGCGCTCTTTGTCCCCACCGGCACAATGGGCAACACCGCCTCTATCCTGGCCCATGCCGGGCGCGGAGAAGCGATTATCGTCGGCGATCAGTCCCATATTTACCACTACGAAGTCGGCGGAGCTTCCACCCTCGGCGGCTGCCCCATGCTGGCCGTTCCCACGGACGCCAATGGCATGCTCGACCTGCAGCGTATCAAAGCGAACATCAGCGATGGCAGCGACGAACACTCGGCCCCCACCGTCCTGCTCTGCATCGAGAACACACACAATCGACGGGGCGGCGCCGTCCTCAGCGTCGAGCAGGTCGAGGCGTTGAGCCAGCTGGCGCACGCGCACGGGCTGGCCGTTCACATGGATGGCGCGCGCGTCTTCAACGCCGCCACCGCGCTTGGCGTGCCTGTCAGCGCCCTGGTGCGCAGCGTCGATTCGGTCACATTCTGCCTGTCAAAGGGCCTGAGCGCACCCGTCGGTTCTGTCATTGTCGGCGGCAGAGAATTTATTCGCCGCGCCCATCGCATGCGCAAAGTCCTCGGCGGCGGCATGCGCCAGGCAGGCGTTCTGGCGGCGGCAGGCATCGTCGCCCTGGAGCAGATGGTCGACCGCCTGGCCGAAGACCACGAGACCTGCAAACAACTTGCTCGCGGCCTCGCCGACTTCCCACAGATCGAGATCGACCCTGAGCGCGTCGTTACCAACATGCTCATCTTCTCTGTCCTCGACGCCCACCAGCAGCCGCTTGACGACGCAGGCATCACGCGCTTCCTGCACCTGGCCCGCCAGCACGGCGTCCTCATGGGCGGCATCGGCGAAGGCAGAATCCGCGCCGTCACCCACTACGGCATCGAACCCGCAGACATCGAAACGGCCCTTGCCGGTATTCGCCGCGCTCTGCTGGAGATGCAAGCCTGACCTTTCTTCATCATGCAGCCATTTCTGCAAACAGCGGGATGGCTGCATGACCTCATTTCTCCCAGACAACAACTCGTTCACCTTCAGCCTCACCGGCGCCATCAGCATCCTCAACCGGAGCCACATTCGCAGCATCAACCGGCGCAGGAGTTGTACGCATCAATGGTAGACTGCGGCCCGGCAGCGCAAAGAACAGGGCAAGCAGGAAACAGAAAATGGCAGCGGTAAGCGTCCAGTATTCCTGGCAAACGCTTATCACCCGCTAATTGGCTGAGAGGCAAATCTAACCCCGGTATCTTGATATTCAGAACCAGCAGGGTAATCGCAACTGCAAATACGCCATCGCTAAAAGCTTCCAGACGGCCAGTTTCTTTCTCATCCATACGCCATCATTCCTTTCGTTCTCGTCACCAGTATATACGCTGAGTCGGTGACTGAACACGGAGAAATTGACAGGGAAGAGCCTGAGAAAACTGGCAGGAATATGCCATCCATAACTTTCGTTGCCTCTCTTTCGTAGACATGGGTGTATAATGAGCATCATACACAGGAAACGTACCTTTCGACATCAAAAAGGAGTGGCTATATGATACCTAACCCGATACGAGGCATTACGAACGCGATCTGCGGCATTCTCGTGCTTGTAGCCATTGGGCTGGCCTTTCTGCTGGGTGGAGGCGGCTTCAACCTGGCCATCTTCTTCTTTATGATGGCCTTCGTCGTCATTGTCGGTTCGCTCGGCACATTGCGACCGCGTGCCATCTACGGCAGCCTGTACGGGGCGATGTGGATGATTATGCTCGCTCTCTTCTTTCTGACCGGCTCCTGGCTCTGGTTCCTGGTCGGCGTCATCCTGAGCATTGTTCTGAGCGCGTTGATGAAGCCGTTGCTGGGCGCGCTGCTTGGCATGGGCCTGTTTGCCGCGCTCTCCGGCAGCCAGCAGCCACAACCGCCCTACCAATCCTATCAACCCTATCAGCAACCGTACCAGCAGCCCTATCAACAGCCCTACCAGCAATATCAGCAGGGCTATCAACCCCCGCAACAACCGTCAACCTATCAGGAAGGCGGTCAGCAGTACCAGTATCCCGGCCAGCAGCAACCGTATTACGAGCAGCCACAGAGCCAGTATCCACAGGAGATGCCGCCGCAACAATAAAAGGCGAAGCGCATTTTCGCCAACCTGTCAAGGTTTCGCGGCACCGCTCGCGTTGACACGCACCCTTCCAGATTATAAGATCAGGTGGTATATAAAAGCTGTACCACCTGATCTTCTTTGAGAGGAGCCAGATATGGCATTGACAAACTTCGCGGGAGCGGTCGCGGTCATCACTGGTGGAGCAAGTGGTATCGGGCTGGCAACGGCTCGCGCTCTACACGACAGGGGCGCGCACGTGACGCTGGCAGACATCAATCGGCAAGGCTTGCAGGCGGCAGAGCGGCATATCCGCCAGAGCCGCGAAGCGGCGGGAGACGTGCGCGCGATCTATACGGATGTTACAGATGAGGCGTCAGTACAGGCGCTGATGCAGCAGGTTATTGAGGCTCACGGGCGCATCGATCTGGTCGTGACCAGCGCAGGTATCGGGCGCGGCGGCTCGATTGATACCTTCACCACACAAGAGATGCAAACCATGATGAATATTAACTTCATGGGAACCTTTAACTGCGTCAAGGCGGCACTGCCAACCATGCGCGAGCAGCACAGCGGCCATTTCGTCTTCTTAAGCTCTGTCGCAGGCAAGCTGGGCGCGCCACTGCTCAGTGGCTACTGCGCCTCGAAATGGGCCGTGCGCGGCTTCTCCATTGCGTTGCGTATCGAACTCTATGGCAGCGGGATAGGGATCACCACCGTCTATCCCGCCTGGGTGGATACGCCGATGATTCATCAAGAAGCAGACCCGATAGCTCATCTCAATATTCAGGCGCTGCTCACACCTGAGCAGGTAGCGCAGGAAATTTTGCAGGCCGTGCAGGAAGACCGCCGCGACCTGACGCTGGCACCGAATCCCGATATCGCTTTTGCCCTGCAACTGATGCGAGAGGACCCGGAAAAGGCTGAGATACTGGCGGGCAAGGCGTATCTGAGAAATCTGGAGCAGCAGCGACAAACAGAGTAACAAAACGCTGATAGGGCGAGAGATAACGAACATCTTAAGGAAAGCGGGTGACTCATATGCCAGATTCCCGGTCAACAGCAGGAAGCGTCACCTGGAGAGTCGCTCAGGAAGCGATCATCAATCTCGGCGGGGCAAGGGCCGTGCTGATGCAACTGGCCCACCCGCTCGTCGCAACGGGGGTAGGCCAGCATAGCAGCTATCTGCGCGACCCCATCGGCAGATCAGACCGTACCTTCGTGCTGGGCCAGTTGCTCACATTTGGCAACACAGAGAAGGCATTCAAAGCGGCGCGCACCATCAACCGCCTGCACACCCATGTCCACGGCTTCCTGCCAACCGACGCCGGTGATTTCGCCAGCGGCACCCCCTACCGGGCGCGCGACCCCGAACTTCTGCTCTGGGTGCATGCCACGCTGATCGATACTATCCTGCTCATCTATCCCCTGCTGGTCGGGCCGCTCAGTGAGGAAGAGCAGAACCAGTACTACCAGGAATCGAAAGAGTTGGTGCGCCTGCTCGGTCTCCCGCCGCACGATATGCCCGCGACCGCCGCCGACCTGCGCCAGTATGTCCACGATATGGTCTACAGCAACAAACTGGCTGCCACTGCCCAGGCGCGGCAAATCGCCCGCGTCGTCCTCTTCCCGCCGGTTCCCAGAGTACTGCATCCCCTGCTGCTGTTCAACCTGTACTTCACCATCGCCATCCTGCCACCGCCCGTGCGCGAAATCTATGGTCTGGAATGGAGCAAACGGCAGCAGGTCGCTTTCGATCTCTCAACGCTCGGCATTCGTACCGTCGTCCCTCGTCTGCCCTTGAGCCTGCGCGTCCTGCCCATCACCCGGCGTCTGATGCAGGAAACGAGTATGTCCTGCTGAGCGCAGCGAAGCATCTGATCGTCGAAATAGTCACAGGTAGGTCGCCGGATGCTTCGCTGCGCTCAGCAGGACATACGAACAGCGCATAATGTGCTAACTGGAGCCTGCGGTTTAAGAACGGTCTATTCGACTTTCCAGTAGTTCGCAAACATCTCACTTGCTTTTGCTACCTCGACTCCCAGCGCGTGCAGCCGTTGTCGGATAGTCGCATCTCTGGGCTGCCCCTCTTCATCAAAAGCGTTGGGGCTGTTGGAAACGGCGACCATTGACGGGGCAACCCAGGCGCGCATGGCACGAGCGGCCAGAATCATCGTCGTCAGTGTATTGTTGCCCGTGCCGGAAGTGCCAAGCTGCACCGAGATAACGCCCACCACTTTGCCCTCAAGCCGGGGAGGGTGGTCATTGTTCAGTAGTTCCATATAATCCAGCGCGTTTTTCAACGAGCCACTGATGGTGTTATGATAGGTAGGAGAAGCGAGGATAAGACCATTGGCTTCGCGCGTCGCGTTCAACAATGTGAGAATAGCCTTGCGCCCTTCGGGAGTGTAACTATCCAGTTCATAGGTGCCATGAAACATGGGCAGGGGTAACTGCGCCAGATCGATGGTGCGCGTCTCTGCCCCTACGCTTTCTGCCCCGGCCAGCGCGACCTGCAAGGCCAGCGCGGAGACCGAACCGGGGCGCAAACTGCCGCCAATACCAAGAATAATTGCCATAGATACTCCAGATAATCGAGTGATATTGTTCGCTTCGCAAATGTGGAGCTTGTATGATCTCAGCAGAACAAACCCCACTATAGTTATAGAGCATCTTGAGCGATTCATGCCAATCCTCAGGACTTTACCCTTGCACAGGGTCGGTTTCTATGCTATAGGTCATACGGAAACATTTTCTCAGCAAGAGACAAAGAAAGGATAGGCAGGCAATGGCAAATCAGGCACGGCAGCAAAGCGAGCAGACGAATACGAATACGAATACGAATACGACACGCACACTCCCTTTGACACTGGTGGTCAACGGGCAACCATACGAGGCGGAGGTCAATCCACAGGAGATTTTTCACGAGGCGCTGGAACACGCCCTGCCGGAGGGTTTGCTGGTCGGACATCGCATCCGTATCAGCACGCCGAATGGAGATGAGGTCTTTCCCGATATGTTCATCGGCGAGAGCGTCACGCACTTCAAGACGAATACATTTCACGTTGAGGCAAAACCATTAAGCGAGGTAACGGCCACCGGTCAGCAGGGCATGTGGACAAACTATGGTTTCGATCATCTGGCAATCACCGTTGCCGACCGCGAGGACGCGAAAAACTTCTTCAGCGAGGTACTGGGCATGACCGTTGTGCGCGATGACCGCCACCAGACCGTGCTGACGACGGGCAATACAGCACTCTTCCTCTTCGCTGCCGAGAAAGCGCCGCTCTCGGACGGTCTGCCCAGTCGCTGGCACCATATCGGCTTCGTCGTTGACAATCTGGACGCCGCCTATCATCACCTCGCCCGCCACGCGCAACTGCGGCGCGAACGCAACGGCAACGGTTCCGGCTCCATCTCATCCGATTTCACCCTGCTGGAACGCAACGAACGCTGGTCGCTCTACTGCCATTACCGCAACGGCGATACGCGTCTGATGATCCAGCTCTCAGAAATCAAGCCTGAGAATCGCGGCTTCATCAACCCACACCACTTCGCCGATAACATGTATGACTACCTGAGCGGGCGTTACGGCGTGCGCTTCGAGAACGAAGAGGCCCTTGAGCAGAAAGAACAGCAGGATCAGTGAGCGACGGTGGCGAAGAAAGCGAACACGATCAGCCAGCTAATCACAAAAGCGATCAAAAGGCGCACGACCAGACCAGAAATATAGACGCGAGGGCGTCGTGAGTGAGTGTGTACAGTCGGCATTTTTGCGCTGATACCATTCATAGCCATAAGCATTGCTCCCGTTTTTAACGGAAGCTTCCTGAATGACCTTCAATGCAGGAAGCTTCCTCTTTTTTCATCTTCAATTACATATAACGGGATTTGTAACGGTTGTTAACATGGGCTAGGGCATAAATCCCTGTCGCTTGCGGCACTCGTCACATTCGCAACTGGCACGCAGCTTTTCATAGGTGTAGATGCCCGTGTGGTGGCCGTCTTCCCAGACAGGGGTGAGGCCGTAGCGGCCAACGGGTTCGATGTTGACCAGCGTAGTCTCTTCAATACTCAAGCTCTGCTTCTTCGCGAGCATGCCGGGCAGCCCGCCCTCGCCCGCGCACCAGGCACAGGGGCAGGCCCAGCGCAACGCCTCCCAGCTATGGATGCTCTCGTGTTCGTCACTCCAGGTCAGAATAAGCTTCCGGTTCTCTTCATCCAGCAGAAACGAGACCGGCGATGGATGATCGTATGGCATATGGGTCTTTCCTCTTTACATATCGCTATGGCAATGCCTGTTACACATACCAGGAAAACCGGATAACAGGCTCTACTGATAAAAACACCGAGACCATTATATGCCCATCCCTTGCAGAAATCCATTATATCTTCTGACCATCCTGCATATGAGGGAATATGGTGAAAAGTTACCTGCCATAGCTCAATCGCGTTATACAAAGCATAGAGAATGACGAGTTTTTTTTCATGAAGACGTATTTGTATCGAAGAATAGCGATATAACAGCGGGAGACAGGGATTATGATAGGGACAGTGATAGTATCCGCCATCATTGCTTTACTGGCCGGTTTTCTGGGTACATTGATCGCGCTCAAAATACACTACCGCTATTTACAGAGAACGCAGGCTCAGCACAGCGCCTGGGAAAACGCGCAGGAGAGCAGGCAGCGCAACTGGGAAATGAAGC
>Ga0209810_1001213_pt1 | contig 41715 bp, 31 predicted proteins | sample Coa_R1_7_FD_187159 | JGI IMG/M metagenome (GOLD analysis project Ga0209810, IMG submission 187159) | Surface soil microbial communities from Centralia Pennsylvania, which are recovering from an underground coalmine fire - Coalmine... | ecosystem: Environmental > Terrestrial > Soil > Unclassified... | reverse complement strand
ACATAGCCCGCCGTGAAATTGAATTCGTCCAGCGCGTCGAGCGCCGTCCTGTACTCGTTCCAGGTCAGACGGCGATTGAGGATGGGGTCGTTGACCGCTTTCCAGGCGGGGAAGTATTGATCCATCAGGCTGACAGGGGTATCGGATCCGAGTTCTTCGGCGATCCAGCGCAGCACTTCGCGTGTGCCGGAGATGTCTTCTGGCATGACGAGATGGCGGATCAGCAAGCCGCGCCGACCGATGCCTTCCTCGTCCAGTTGCAATGGCCCGACCTGCCGATACATCTCCTTGAGCGCGGCCTGATTGTGGTCGACGTAGCGCGGCATCTTGGAGGTGCGCAGGGCGTTTTTGTTATCAGCATATTTGGCATCCGGCAGATAGATATCGACCACGCCATCCAGTAACTTCAGCGTCTCCAGATTCTCATAGCCTGCGCAGTTGTAGACGAGGGGCAAGCGCAGCCCCTTCTCGCAGGCTATGACGAGCGCGGCCAGAATCTGCGGCACAAAGTGCGTGGGCGTGACGAGATCGAGGTTGTGGCAGCGTTTCTTTTGCAGGTACAGCATCATGTCGGCCAGCCGTTCCGGGCCGACGCGATGGCCCAGGCCGCCCTGGCTGAGCGGGAAGTTCTGGCAATAGGTGCAGCGCGCCTGGCAGTAGCCGAAGAAAATGGTTCCCGCCCCGCGCGTGCCGCTGATCGGCGGCTCCTCGCGGCGATGCACGTTCCACGAAGCCACAATTGCCTCGGTGCCGGAATGGCAGACGCCGGTCTTGCCTGCGATGCGGTTGCAGCGGCAGTTTTGCGGGCAGATGGTGCAACTGCGAAGTATCTCCCACGCCGCTGCTGCCCGTTCCGCCAGCTCGCCCGTTTCATAAAGGTTGAGATAACTTGGATAAAGCATGGTCAATCACCCGGTAATGTCAGTAAACGCTTCGGTGTCTCCACCAGTATGATACGCAATTCCTGTTCTGACACGCCTGCATGACGCAGGCGCGGCACAATATTGGTCAGCACGTGATCCCAGCCCCAGCCGCCGTAGCGATGGAACTGGATGCGCGTGCAGATGTCATGCGCGAGGGTGAGCTGCGCGCCGTAGCCCTTTTCCAGCAGGCGTAGCGCGCAGGCGATACGCTCGGTGTCGCGAGGCTCCTGCGCAAATGAGCGGTCGAAATAGGTCTCCGAGCCAAATGTATCGAACGAGAGGACTGCCCCGCGTTCAGCTATGCGCGCATGCCACTCCGGTTCGGCCAGCTCATCGCAGTGGCTGATCGCTACCCGCGTCAGGTCCGCGCCTTCCTCTTCCAGAATGTCCAGAATGCGCAGGTGTTCGTGGCCCCAGATGAGCGGGTGGACATTGATACTGGCCCCCGTCTGTTGCTGCACGCGGGCGGCGGCTCGTAGCTGGCGTTCCTCGAAGGGGTAGATGGGAGAACTGGTGCCGAGTTCTCCCATCAAACCCGCCCGGATGGATGTGCCATACATGCCCTCGTTCAGCCAGCGCAGCAGGTCGTCGGCGATGGCTTCGGTACTGCGCTCGTGTAGCTCTGCTGGCAGCAGCGGCTGGCGGTAGTAGCCACAACCCGCGATAACCTGAATGCCGCTGCGCTCGGCAATGCTGCGCAGCTTCTCCGGCTGCGGTTGGATGCCGATGGTGGTCAATTCAATGATCGATCGACCGCCTGCCGCCCGGTAATGCTGCAATTCCTGAATGCTGAGTTCAAGATCATCGATGAGCAGGTTCGGCTTTGAGTCATACGGGTTGCGCAGCAGCGCGCCCAGGTTTTCCAGCGTTGGCTCCTGCTCAACCAGATAGGCGCGCTCTGCTGGCGGCTGCTCCCACAGGCCGCGCAAATCAATGAGCAGATGTTCATGCCCCAGCGTGATGCCTAACTCGTCCGCCGCAATCGGCCCCTGTACCGTTCTGATATGCATACGTGTTGCTACGGCTGATCGCCTGTGGTTTCAAGATCAATCAATCGAAAGGAGCCTATTCTTCCGGCTCTGGCTCTGTCCGGGGCCACTTGAAGCCTCGCTGCGATGGACGTGGCACGTTGTCCCCGCTGGCTGGTGCGGAACTCGCTTTTCTCTCGCGCTTGCGACCTGCCGCTCTTTGCGTGCGTGCGGCCTGCCGGTTTCCATGAGGATGAGGGACAAGCGCATCAGTATCTTCGGCGATTTCCGTCCAGAACTGCGCGTTTTTGCGTTGTGCCGGGCGAGATCCTTTCAGCACGCGCCCATCGGGGAGGCGGGTGACGTGCCTTTCCTGTGCTGGCCTGCGCTCAAAACGTTGTGCGCCTGCCTGGCTGCGTGCAGGACGTTCCTCGAACGAGTGGAAGCGTTCATAATCGCCCTCGAACTGTTCCTGTTCGCGTGGTCGCGAATAGTTCCGGCGCGGAGTGCGCGTCTCATATGGCGCGCCGCCGGAAGATGGACGCTGGCCTCGCCCATTGTAGTGGGATGAGCGAGTGTCGCGTTCGCCATAACGTGAGGAACGACCTGTGTAGCCCTGTTCGCGCGTTTGATATGAGCGGTCATAACCCTGCTCGCGAAAATCGGGGCGGCCATCGCGTTCTCGCCGCTGGTAGCCGTTGGAACGCGGCTCATCGAAACGACCGTTGTTGTACGACCGGGAGCGTTGCCCGCCATTGCCGGGAGAGTAGTGGTAGCGGTCGTTGCCGCGCCCTCTGTCTTCCTGCTCGCGCTCGAAGTGGTTAGACTCGTAGTCGCGACGGTAGCCGGAAGTGGAGTTGTTGCGTCCATTCTGGTCGGAGAAACGCTGTCTCTGGCCATATGGACTGCCGGGGCGGCTGTTCCCGGTCCGTGTATGGTAGTCGGCATGGTTGACTTGAGCGCCATTTTCCCATGCACGATCGACTGTCTCGCGGTTGAGGCGCGGGCGATCCGGGCGTGCAGAACGCTCTTCACCGGGCCTGCGAGGTGGCTGTTTGCGAGCGTATGGGCGCATATCGTCTCGCTCTCGCCGCTGTTTGTTAAAATCTCTGGTCATGTTTCCTTTCACAGGGCTGTCCCTTTGAGGGTGTGTTTTAACGTGGTGGACAGATCGGATTCCCAGGATGCCTGTATTGTATACCTCCCGTCGGTCTTTCCGCACCCACTGTGTTCTGGTGACGCGCATCTATATACAGGGCAACTGCGTGGGGGCGCGTCTCTGATAGTATATCACAGATTGTGCGCTATACAATATGCTTGCTTCCCGTATTCCTACAATTTCACGAAGGCGTCGGCGTGATTTGCGGGACCGGGCCACTGAAGAGCGGCACCGGATTGTAGCTTAACTCCCCGCTGCCGAACATGGCAAGTGCCTGACCCGGCAGTTCATCGGGTAGCAAGGGGCGCAGGTTGACCGCGTAGTAAAGTCCCTGCTCAACAAAGACGCCGCTCTGCTGTCCCTTAAGCAGGGCCATGATTGCCTGCTGCTGATGCGCCGATAACAGCAGGGCGTGCTGCGGCACAGTGTAGGTCAGGCAGCCGGTATCGGCGTTCGGGCCGGTGATATCCTGCGGGATTGCGCCGCATTCGTAGGTGGCAAGCTGATCGAGCGTGAAATCGGGCAACGTCCAGGCAGGAATGTTCTGCGTCAGATCAGGGCTGAAATCCTGGTGGACGAGCAGGGTCATATTCTGGCCTCTATAGGGGTGTGTTGCCCCGTTGAGCGCGCCGGTGATAGCTGTGAGCGCCGCCTCCAGATGATGGTAGTCACTCATCGCCTGCTCGCTCTCAGAAAGCGTCCCAAAAGTCCCATACACATACTGGTACTGCTTCCCGTTGAGCGAGAGTTGCAGCAGGGTAAAATTCTGATCGGGCGTATCCGAAAATTGCTGCTGGCTCAAATTGAGCAGGTGATCGCTGTCGACCAGCGTGTGCAGCAGTTGTTGCAGCGCATTCGTGGAGAGCGTTCCTTCGCGCATCTGATAGCCGGGGCCGAGGATGTAGCTGCCATCTCCATAAATGCTCACCTCCGGGCTGACCTCCAGCGTGCCGAAATTGCCCCCACCGCGAAATGTGCGTATCAAAACATCCTGCGCTCCGGCGCTATAGGTGATCGACCCATTGCTGCCCGGCAGCGTCTGCCGCACACTCCCCGTTTTCGACGTGCTGTTGTTCGTTGTGCCTGTACAGGCAGCGAGCAACATTACCAGCAAGGTAAGAATAAATAACGCGCTTTTTTTCATGAGGATTTCCCTCTGAAAGACCAGTATTATGTAAGTTAGCTCTATCCTATTGTACATCCTCGAATATATTGTAGCAGAGAGACCTATATGGTCTAACATGGTCAAATCTGATAGAAAGTGCCAGGAAACGCATTACTGTTTCAGTGCTGCGCTTAACAGCTTATCTTACGTATTTGATTTCGGATTCATGCACTTTGCTCTCTATCTCGCAGGGGAAGCAAATGCGGCTCCCTACAGTTGATCGCAGAAGCGGTAGCCGATCAGTTTGTAGACGAGTCTGGCGGCCAGGAAATCGGCGCGGGTCTGGCCGGGCATGGGGCAGAGTTCGACCACGTCCATGCCGACGACGGTGGTGTGGCGGAATATCTCGCGGACGAGATCGAGCAGTTCGTACCAGTGCAGGCCGCCGGGTTCGGGCGTGCCGACGGCGGGCATCTCGGATGGGTCAATGGCGTCCAGATCGATGGTGAGATATGTGTGGTTCGAGAGGCGTTCCCAGGGGATGCGCGCGCTGCCCTTCGCCATCTGATAGGCCCAGACGATGGCGACATCGGGCTTTGTCTTCATGAATTCGGCCTCTTCCGGGCTGAAGCTGCGAATGCCGATTTCGGTCAGAGGAATGCCCATATCCACCACGCGCCGCTCGATAGAGGCATGCGAGAGGGGCGTACCCTCGTATTCGTCGCGCAGGTCGCCATGCGCGTCGATGTGGACAACGGTCAGATCGGGATAGAATTCGCGCACGACGCCAATGGGTGGCGCGGACAGCGAATGCTCGCCGCCGAGGATCAGGGGAAGTTGGCCGCGCTCCAGGACTTCGCGCACAGCCTCACCGGTCACTTTAAGGGCGGTCGCGTGATCCATGCCGTGGTAATCAAGCGCCGGGCGTGTGTAGACGCCGACTTCGATGGGGCAACAGTCCAGTTCCTCGTCGTAGAGTTCCATCTGACTGGAAGCGTCCAGAATCGCCTGCGGCCCATGTTCTGTGCCTTTCATATAGCAGACGCTATACTCAAGCGGAGCCGGAATAATCGTTACACGGGCCGTTGCCGGGTCGCAATACGGGGCATCAGGCGCACCAAACTGGGTCACAGGCGATTCTGTCATAGTCACTAAGTCCTTTTTAGCGCACCCCCGCAGCAGCTTTACGATTGCGGCGCTCTTCGAGCGCGGCAGCCAGCCGCTCAGGGTCAGGCGTTTCCGGGCGCAGGGAGCGATTGCCGCGCACCACGAAATGCACCTCTACATCGTCGGTCTGAAACATCTCTTTCGCGAAGTTGATGGCATCTTCCTGGCTAAACTCCTTACAGGAGCAGATGTCGATATCGACTTCGCCATACTCCGGCCAGGCATGGACGCTGATGTGGCTCTGTGCGATCACCACAAACCCGGACAGCCCGGCGTCCAGCGGGTTTGACGTTTCAATATCATACAGGTGTACCGGACTGACCTTCTCCATATCCACGCGAGCGGGGTATTCATCCAGTACGCGGCGTACCAGCGCCTCGTTGCTCAGCAACTCACGGTCGCAACCGTAGAGTTCCAGCATCAAATGGACAAGCATCGAAATTTCCTCCTTATTGATTGTTTGTGCGTCTGCCCGTTATTGTATCGTGCGGGCCGCCTTCAAGGTAACATCGTGGTGCCGCCTGGCATTCCCCTGAAAGAGAAGGCAATGTGCCTTAAGCCGACGAGGGAATGTTTGTTGCACACCGAATGATATTATACATTAGGTTGTCAAGCTAATGCAAAGGGTAATTTCGTCGCTTGTACCTAATAGCCAACCAGCTTCCACCTAAAACAAAAGGCTGCCGTCCATCTAATGTCAGATAGGCAGTTGCCATTAGGTAGAAGAAAAGATCAGGGGCGTATCTCCTTACCAGACTCGAAGGCTTGCGTTAGCTCCTGGAGCAGCTTCTCACGCTTTGTGTACAATTCTTTTCGCGGTCGCGGTTGAGCTTTTGTCACTGCGTATGCAGTCATCAGGGGTAAAGCAATAGTGGAATCGCCATAAACTACGACCGTACTATTCAACTGATCCGGTTTGATTTTGCCCCAGGAGACAGCTTCTGAGGGAGTGGCGCCGGAAAGGCCGCCCCAGTGGGGCGCGTCGGTAGTGATCTGGATAAAGTAGTCATGGCCCCCTTTGTGGATACCCAGCACTTCCCACAGTTGCGGCTGCGTTTGCAGGTAGAAGTTCTTCGGGCTGCCGCCGCCGAGAATGATGACGCCATTGCGTGTCGCGGCATGCACAATCGCTGTCGTCTCGTTCACATCGGCCAGCGGGTCGAGCGTGAGTTTGTGGCCCTCCAGCGCGTAGCGGGCGAGGTTCATGCCAATCGACGAATCGCCGGGCGAGGAGGTGTAGATCGGCACATTCCATTGCGCCGCCTGCGCCAGCACCGAATATTCGGGCTTTACCCCGACCTTGAGCAACTGCGTTCCCAGGTGGTGATGCAATTCCGAAGTTGAGATGGGTCGCTCAGGAAGGGTTGTCAGGCATTCGCGCACAAAGGCGTCGGTATCCAGCAGCACTTTGTCTTCAAAAAGAATGTCGTAGATGCGAATGACGCCCTCTTCCTGCAATTTTGTGTCGTCCAACCGGAAATCGCCGCGATGCAGCGACATGGCCAGCGCGTGGTGAATATCGTGATAGAGGTTCGCGCCGGTGCTGACGATGAAATCGACGAAGCCGTACTCCATCAGCGTGAGGATGCAGCCGCCCAGCCCGGCGGGGGTGAGAGCGCCTGCCATCGTCAGGCCAATCGTCACATCTTGCTCCGGGTTGAGCATCTCCTGCGCAAAGAGCCGCGCCGCCTCATTCAGCCGCGCCGCGTTATACGCCTGAAACTGCTGGTCAATTAGTTCCGCAACCGTCATGTTCGGCTGCACGCGGTGTGGCAAAATCTGCTCTCCGCTCAGATACTCGCTCTGAGTGAGATGCTGTTTGTCTTCGTGGCTGTCGTGGTCGTGTGCCATATGATGAGAATGATGATCGTGCGTCATGAGAGAATAAGGTCCTTTCCACAGGGTTAAGATAGCGTTGGATAAACCAACGGTTACTATTTTATCACCTTTGTTAAGGGTTCAACGCGAACTTCCTCCGTCTGTTCCTGTTTCACCTTGCGCGTCGCATAGGCAAAGAGCAGCAGGACGGGCGAGAGGATGATGCTGACGGCGGTCAGGGCGGCGCGCAGGCGCAGGAGCCGAATGCCGTGGCGCAGTGGTGTGAGTATTGATGCCCATGTTGGCCGTTCCTCCTTCGCGGCTGGCCGGAAGGAATGCTCCGGCATAAAGAGCAGCAGAAACACGCCAGGCCCGATGACGAGGCCACTGCCCAGCACGATGGGCAGGTTGAGCCGGATGCTGGCAAGCCCCACGCTGACCCACGCGCCGAGCAGGCCACCCACGAGCCGTAACTGTATGCTGCGCGCAAAAACGGGGCCAATCTGCTCTCTACTCACCTCGCCGCTGATCCAGGCCTCGAGCGCGCCGTCGGTGAAGGTCGCGCCAACGCCCCAGAACACCTGCGCCAGCAGGATAAAAATGAAGTGCGGCAGCGAGCCTTCCAGCATGAAGCCCGCGCCGATCAGAAAGGTGCCGAGAATAATCGCCGGACGTCGTCCGAACACGTCTGCCAGCACGCCAGTAGGAACCTGGCACAGGAAACAGACGATTTCCAGAAACGTTCCCACCAGCACCAGGTGCAATGGCGTCAGGTGCGCGACCTGCACCTGGTAGACAAGATCAACTGTGAAAATCGTACTCAGAAAAAGGGAGTTGGCGATCGAATACAGCAGAAAGACGCTGCGGGCGCTCAAATCCCATTTGTGCAAAAACATGTATCATCCTCTCCTCAATGCTGGCAGGCAGCATGTAGACAGCATGAACGTCATAAACGTCGTGAAAGACCCTGAGACAGGGCATAATCGGACAAGAAGGAAGAAGGTTGGGGGAACGCAATGAGACTGCTGCTACCAGGGGTAGTGTTGGAGAGGCTATTACTGAGAAGATGTACTCTAGAAGACGATGTAAGAGGTTTTTATCCTAAAAGGATAATTCCAAACTTTACAGGTTTGGCAGCTTTTTTTGCTTGTTCTTACTCGTCGGAAGACGGGCCATCTACCAACATGCAGTTCGTTGCGCGGTACAGGATGTTCATTGTCATGAAAATCACCTCTCATTTTTCTATGGTAGTGAATACCTTCATCGCAAGGGGAGTATAACCGGTCTTGTGGGAAAAATCAAGGAAATTTTCACAGAGCAATCCCTGGAACTCTATTGACGTTCTGACCATCTCATGATACCTTAACTATGAGAAATCAGCCTGCAAAGGTGATTGGAGCAAGCAAAGGGTAGCAGATATGCCAGAAGGAGCAGGAAATGGCTGCTGAACCTCATCACGTTATGATGAGCGTTGAGGAATATCTGGATTTTCTTCGTAACAGTCCAGATGTTCGCTATGAGTTTATCGACGGGCAAATCTATATGCTGGCAGGGGGAACGACTAATCACTCGCTTATTGCTGCAAACATGATACGAGAGCTGGGGTTCTTGCTGCGTGGTGGGCCTTGCCGTGTCTATACCTCTGGCATGCTTGTGCAGGTCTCCGAAAACCGCTATGTTTTTCCAGATGTTGTTGTCAGTTGTGATGAACGAGATCGTGGGGTTTCCGATATGCTGCACTATCCGCGCCTTATTGTGGAAGTGCTTTCTCCCAGTACGGAGCGCCGTGATCGAGGCAAGAAATTCAGTTATTATCGTGCCTGTCCAACTATCCAGGAATATGTGCTGGTAGAAACTGATGAGCAGGCTGTAGAAGTCTATCGCCGAGCCAGTGAGAAGCTCTGGACCCTGCATTTCTTTGAAGCCGGGGACTACATCGAGTTAGCGAGTCTGAAAGTAAGTTTTCCTGTTGCCGCTCTCTACGAGAATGTAGAGTTTTCCGAAGACACTCCTGACGACCCACCTGCATAAATCACAGATCGCGCACATACCACTCTGAGGCGATAGAAAAACCCGACGCCGCCAGCATGGTTCGTTTGGGTGCATCTCTATGCGCGCAGACTACCACCACTTGCGCCGCGCCCTGTTCCTTTGCGATCCGTTGCACCTCATTGAGCAGGGCGCTTCCGACAGCTTCCCACTGGCTTTCGCTGGCAAGGCAGAAATCATCGACGTGACACGTTGGGCCACCTGGATCATACACGGGCGGCGCATTGACGAAATCGGCAATGGCGAAGCCCTCAATCTTGCTTTCTTGCTCGTACACCAATGTAATCACATCATTCCGTTCGATCAGATGCTTAAAAAACGAGAGTTGCTTTTCCCGCGCGTCAGCAGCTTTGTGCCAGAACGTCGGCTGGTATTGCTGGTACTGCGTGCGTTTCTGTTCGGAAAGATCGACTATAGCTGGTGCATCGGATAATCGGGCTTGGACGGATGTTGATGCTCATTTTTCTGAATTCAAAAGACCTGGTAGAATGGGAATACCAGCAAGGGCCATGTGATGGTCGAAAGCAAATATTGCATCGATATCTGGACGAGACTGAATTATTGCAATAGAGAAAGCATCTACATACGAGAGTGTTTGATCGTGATAGCGACCAAGCACTCTCCGTACTCTTGCCTCCATTTGATAATCTGGAAAGACTACCTGGAGGATGCCCTGTTTCTCCAGGGCATCCTTCAAATCAAGCCACCGTGAGGCTTCTCTCTGCCCAATATGGTAGAGTATCCAGGTGAACGTTTCCGCTACCACTCCCCAGCTTGTGATGCGAATAGTCGAAGGGTCCAGGCTTTGATGAAAGGTTAGGGCAGCTGCATAGTGCTGCTCTTTTTTGTTCATCAAGGCAATCCATGCTGAAGTATCGATGAACAGACGCTTGATTTCATCGGTATATGTCGTCATGATCTACCTTAGATGGACCTTCAAACATCCCGATCATTTCAGCAAATGGATCCGAAGTCACTACTATGCCCTCTTTAATGAGAAACTCATCGAGAGCCCTGCGCAAGATCTCTGCCTCTGTAACTCCCTGCTGCTGAGCCAGACTTTTTACTGCCCTATCCTGTGCCGGAGTAATATATGTTTGTTTGCGAACGAGTTCCATAGCTAAACCCCTTCATGATGTTGTATAACAACTTACCTCCATGATGTTATTATACAACATCATGGAGGTGATAAGCTCTACTAATTTTATCTTTCGCTGCGCTTATATTACTCGATCATCGCTCTGCGAATCTCGATGATCTGGTCGCGCAGTTGGGCGGCTTTCTCGAATTCGAGTTGTTTGGCGGCTGCGCGCATCTGCGATTCGAGGTCTTTGATGAGGCGCAGGGCTTCATCTTTCGGGATTCCTGCCAGCACTGCCGCCACAGTCTTGCCCTCGGCAGTTTCGGCGGCCCCGCTCATCTCTTTGATGCGCTCGGAAAGTGTCTTCACTTCCTTCTTGATGCCGCGCGGCGTGATATTGTTGCGTTCGTTGTAGGCCATCTGAATCTTGCGACGGCGGTTCGTCTCATCGATGGCGCGCTGCATCGATTTCGTTATCGTGTCGGCGTACATGATGACGCTGCCTTCGACGTGACGCGCCGAGCGACCGATGATCTGGATGAGCGAGCCTTCCGAGCGCAGGAAGCCTTCTTTGTCGGCGTCGAGGATGGCGACAAGCGAGACTTCCGGCAGGTCGAGACCCTCGCGCAGCAGGTTGATGCCGACCACCACATCATAGACACCCAGGCGCAGGTCGCGCAGGATATCGACGCGCTCGATGGTATCGATCTCCGAGTGCAGGTAATGGACTTTGATGCCAAGTTCTTGCATATAGTCAGCCAGGTCTTCGGCCATCTTCTTGGTCAGTGTGGTGACGAGCGCGCGCTGGCCCTTTTCGACGCGCTTGCGAATCTCGGCCAGCAGGTCATCGATCTGCCCCTTTGTCGGGCGCACGCTGATCTCTGGATCGAGCAGGCCAGTCGGGCGAATGACCTGTTCGACGATGGCTTCGCTGTGTTCGTACTCATACGGGCCGGGCGTGGCAGAGACGTAGAGGGCCTGATTGACCATCCTCTCGAACTCGGTGAAGGTCAGCGGGCGGTTATCCATCGCCGAGGGCAGGCGGAAGCCGTAATCGACCAGCACCTGCTTGCGCGAGCGATCACCGGCGTACATGCCGCGCACCTGCGGCAGCGCGACGTGCGATTCGTCGACCACCAGCAGGTAATCGTCGGGCATGTAGTCCAGCAGTGTCCAGGGCTGCTCGCCCGCGCCGCGTCCGGCAAGGTGGCGCGAGTAGTTCTCGACGCCGGAACAGAAGCCCGTTTCGCGCAGCATCTCGATATCGAAGTTGGTGCGCTGCTTCAATCGCGCCGCTTCCAGCAGCTTGCCCTCAGCTTCCAGTTCGGCCAGCCGCTCCTCCAGTTCGGCCTCGATCAGCTCAATGGCTTTGTTGAGGCGTGCCTGTGTTGTTACCCAGTGCTTGGCCGGGTAGATGTCCAATCGCTGCCGCTTGCCCAGCACCTCGCCCGTCAGCGGGTCAATCTCCGTCATGCGCTCGATCTCGTCGCCGAAGAACTCGATGCGCACGGCTACATCTTCATAGGCGGGGAAGATTTCCAGCACGTCGCCGCGCACGCGGAACCGCCCGCGAATGAAGTTGGAGTCGTTGCGTTCGTACTGAATCTCCGTCAGGTGGCGCAGAATCTTATCTCGGCGGCGCTCCTCGCCCACCTTGAGCGTCAGCACGACCTCGCCGTACTCTTCCGGGCTGCCCAGGCCGTAGATGCAGGAGACAGAAGCGACAATCAACACATCGCGCCGCTCGAACAGGCTGCGCGTTGTTGAGAGCCGCAGCTTCTCAATCTCCTCGTTGAGCATGCTCTCTTTTTCAACATAGGTATCTGTGCGCGGGATGTATGCCTCCGGCTGATAGTAATCATAGTAAGAGACGAAGTATTCGACGGCGTTATTGGGGAAAAACTCTTTGAACTCGCTATACAACTGCGCGGCCAGCGTCTTGTTGGGAGCAAGCACCAGCGTTGGCTTCTGCACCTGCTCGACAATCTTTGCGACGGTATATGTCTTGCCGCTGCCCGTGACGCCAAGCAACGTCTGCTTCTTATAGCCCTTCTGGATGCCTTCCGCTAACTTTGCAATGGCTTCCGGCTGATCCCCGGTTGGTTGAAATGGCGCCTCGACCTTGAATTCTGGCATGGTGGTCTATCCTTGTAGAAAATCTGCCCGTAGAATATCTTTTCCAATCGCCTCTTATTATATCATCTTTTTGACCGCCGAGATAGGGGATATGGCTATCAACATTGCCAGCAATGTGCAGCACATATGGACTGAACTATATACAAACGATAAACACTGCTATATAATGCTCTCGGCACTGTTCGTGATGATCCTTTCAGCCCATCAGGAAAACTCATGCTGAAAAAAAACGCTTGCATATCGTCAGTAGTACAAAGGTGCAGGTTCGTAGCATGGAGAGGAGGAGGGTTACTGAGATGCTGCCGTTTTTTGTTTCTGTCCCTCAGTGTAAAAAGTTTCAGGACGTTCACAGAAAAAATGTGAGCTGAACCATATGCAAATGATAAGCATTTCTGTATACTATTCTCAGTAACTTTCTTTAAGACTCTTGCGGGTCGTTTTTCAGATTTTATAGAACGGAGAGTTCTCATGCACAGTCCGCAATCACGCCCCACGTTTCCACGTCGCCTCTGGCTCTCTCTGGTAGGGATGGCGCTACTCCTCGTCCTGGCAGGCTGCGGCGGCTCCTCACAGACGACCAATCCCACGCCGACGCCGTTGCAGTATACGACGCTGAATCTGGGCATTCCGACGGCGGCGCTCAACTCGCCGGTAGTGGGCAAACTGGCCGATAGCACGAAGATGCACGTGGGCATCACCTTCAAGGTGAACCAGTCGACACTCAACGGGCTGGGTCAAAACAAAGTGAAGTCTGGCCAGAGCAGCGATCTGGGGACGGTGGCCAATCAACTGGGCATCAGTGACGCGCAGTACCAGCAGTTCAAAGAGTTCTTCGGCATCGAGAACGCGACGGTGACGCTGGGCAAGCTGCACACCTACCTGAGCGTCGATGCCACCGCCGCCGCTTTCGGGCGATTGTTCCAGACGCACTTTGTGCTGCACCGCTACAACGGGCGCACCTTCTACGCGCCCTCGCCGGCGCCGAAGATACCGAGCGTGCTGGCCAGCCAGATTCTGGCCGTCACCGGCCTGGACAACTTCACGCCGCCTCCGCACGAGATGTTCTCGGCCAGCCAGCGCGCTTTGCTGACAGCACAGCACGCGCATGCTGATTGCACCGTTGATAACCAGGCCGTTTTGCCGCAAGACATCGCCCATACGTATGGCTACGATGCCTTCTGGCAGCATGGCTGGCATGGCGAAGGTATCACCATCAACCTGGTTGAAGGCGGAGCCGTCGATCAGAGTGATATCCAGAACTACTTCGACTGTGTAGGCTTCAAGGGCAAGTTCGGCGTTGTCAACGTCGGCCAGCCTGCCGATACGGCCAATCAGGATGCCAGTGGAGAGGCGACGCTGGATATCGACATGATTGCCGGGCTGGCTCCCAATGCCACTATCCTGGATTATCAATCCAATACCGACAATGTCGGCGACAATGATTTCTGGGCGATTACCAACGCCGAGTTGCAACAGATCATCGATGATAACTCGAAGAACACCGGCTCTGGCAGTATCGTCAGTATCAGCCTGGGCGAGGCCGAACCCTACTTCACCATCGGCGATTTCCAGTCGCTCAATCAGAGCCTGGAGATTCTGACGCAGGCGGAACACATGACGGTCTTTGTCTCCAGCGGCGACTGTGCGGCCTATGGCGGCGGCCAGTACAAAAGCCTGGCGGTACAGTTCCCTTCGACCAGCCCCTATGTCGTTTCGGTTGGTGGCACCATGCTGCAAACAGATAGCAAGGGCAACCGGGTGAGCGAGCAGGCCTGGTCGGATAGCTCAGCCGATACCAGTCAGTGCCAGAACTCCTGGGGCAGCGGCGGTGGGAACAGCATTACCGTCTCGGAGCCGAGCTGGCAGACAGCGCCGGGCGTGAAGAACAAGTATTCCGATGGCGAGCGGCAGGTTCCCGATATCGCGGCGGTTGCCTATAGCGTGCCGATCTACTGGCAGGGGTCATGGCAGGATGTAGGCGGTACCAGCGCGGCTGCCCCCATCTGGGCCGCAGGGCTGGCGATGGTCAACGAAGGGCTGATTAGCTCTACGAAAGAATTTTTCTACGGCCCCGCCACTTTCTACACCGCTGATGATTATAGCAATGGCCTGCACCCCTACTACGATATCACGCAGGGCAACAATCTCTACTATCCCGCGACTGCTGGCTGGGACTACGCCACCGGTCTGGGCGCGCCCAACCTGGTCGACTTCTACAACGTTCTGCTGCGCATCATTACAAAGGGCCAGTAGGACGACCGCAGGCGCCGGTTGATCGCATGCATCGCCGATTTCCCGGCCCACGTGGCTCTACAGGCTGCGTGGGCCGATAGTGATTTTTACCGAACAAATCCGGTAATGGGAGGACTGTAGGGCCAGGGAAGAGTTCATAATAGACGATGCATGCGATCAACCGGCGCCTGCAGTTTGTCCTATAGTCTGAAAAGCAACCGAAGCGAGTGAACTGATTCTCTACGGTAGCACGTGATGATAAAGAGAGGCATGTATAGAGCATGATCTCTGCTGCATAATGATAGGTTCTGTCGTGGAGGTTGTACCAGCAATGTTTCACAATATACGCACACGCCGCCTGTATGCACAGATACTGGGCGGTCTGCTCGCTATAGTCCTTTTTATCGCGCCGCTATCGAGTTGCGGCGGTTCTAATCCGATCCAGTTTGTGCCCATCAATCTGGGTATTCCATCTCAGGCGTTAAACTCGCCTGTCACCGCTAATTTACCTGATGCAACGAAACTGCATGTTGGCATTACGTTTAAGATTAGCCAGAACCTGCTCAACAAACTGAACAGCCAGCACGGGCAGCCGGGGCAGCCCTCTCACCTGGAACAGTTTGCGAATCAGCTTGGTATTTCCGATGCCACGTACCAGAAGATCAAGGGCTTTTTCAATTTGCAGGGCATCGCGCTCAAACTGAGTAAATTGCGCACGCACCTGAACGTTGATGCGACCGCTAAAACCTTTGGCAAGATATTCCAGACGCACTTTGTCATCCATACCTACAATGGCCGCACGTTTTACGCGCCCGCCACGCCGCCGAAGGTGCCGCAGTTCCTGGCCAACACCATTGTCGCTATCACCGGGCTGGATAACTACAGCCATCCGCCGATTCATGATTTCTTCCTGCGCGGTATCAATCTCAACCAGCACCTGACGGCAAAGCGACCGGGGCAGGATTGTTATGCCTTGAGCGACACGCTGCTGCCAAAGCAAATTGCTCACGCCTATGGCTTCGATCAACTCTGGAATCAGGGGCTGCATGGCGAAAATATGACGGTCAACCTTGTCGAAATCGATGGCTTCTACCAGCAGGATGTGCAAAACTACCTGGATTGCATCAACTTTCAGGGCAGGGTCAATGTCACGGATGTTGATGGCTCGCCAACGCAGGCCCTCGGTGAATCTACGCTGGACCTGGATATGATCGCGGGGCTGGCGCGTTCCGTGCATATCGTGGATTATGAAACTGACGGCAACGCCCCCGGCGATACGTGGGTGCAGGTCAACGATGAACTGCAACAGATCATCAACGACAACACGAACAATGCCAATTCCGGCAGCGTGGTCAGCATCAGCCTGGGTATGGACGAGGGGGACATGACGCCGCAGGATGAGGCGGCTATGGACCAGAGCTTTCAGATACTGACAAAGGCCGAACATATGACGGTCTTTGTCGCCAGCGGCGATTGTGCCGCCTTTGCCGACGGCAGGTTCCGCAGCCTCTCGGTCAGTTTTCCCGCCAGCGATCCCTGGGTTACATCCGTAGGCGGCACGATCCTCTCCACCAACAGTGGCTGGAACCGCACAAACGAAGTTGTCTGGTCGGATGGCTCAAATCCGTTCGCGTGCAAGAACCGGTGGGGCAGCGGCGGCGGCAATAGCCAGGTTTACTCACGCCCCGGCTGGCAGAATGCTTCCGGCGTGAACAATCAATACTCGCGCAACCGGCGGCAGCTTCCCGATATCTCTGCCGCTGCCTACAATCTGGCCGTGTACTTTCAGGGTCAGTGGGGGGCCGTTGGCGGTACCAGCGCCGCATCCCCCATCTGGGCTACCGGCATGGTACTCGCCAACCAGGGCTTGATGAATCGCGTTCACAGATTCGCCTATTCACCCCAGCTTTTCTACGCCGTCGCGAACAACGCATCCGGCGCGTCCCCGTACTTCGACGTGACGCGGGGCAACAACCTTTACTACCCGGCCACGCCCGGCTGGGACTACGCAAGCGGCCTCGGCACGCCAAACCTTGCCGACTTCTACAATGTTCTCTCGCGCCTGCTTTGATAGATTGTGAACTGGCTCACTGCGCCCTCTTTCCCTTGTGCTACCATAGAGGTAAAATAGAGAAGGTAGATCACGATCTCAAAGTCACTGCTAGAGGAGAGAATATGGCAGCGAATGCACCTCGTTTTTGTCCGCGCTGTGGGGCGCCTGTGGGGATAGGACGGCGTGTCTGTGCTAACTGCGGGCTGGATATCCCTTCCAGAACGATCGGTCAGGATTTCGCGGCTGTCCCGCGAGCCTCTGCGCCATCTCCGCAGGAGGGTGTAGCGGTGCCAGATCAGGATATCTTGCAGGCACCTTCTTCCTGGCCTTCCGCCGCGAGCAAACGACCTCTGGCGTCCGGCCCCATTATGCCTGCTTCAAAGTCACGCAGAGGGAGAGTGGGTCTGGTGATTGCACTGCTGGTTGTCGCTCTTCTCGGCATCGGGGGCTATTTTCTCGCGGCCCTGCTCGGTGTCCAGCTTCCCGGCACGACCAATTCGCAGCCAGCCGTGACGACCAGCAACGTCAATGAGACGGTAACATATGCCGGGGTATCGATTACCATTCTCAACGCGCAGCAGTCACAGCGTTTCGTGAATGACCCTGACAGCGGCAATGATGGCATGCTACGTCTCAATCTTAGAGAGCAGAATAGCGCGGCTATGACCATAGACTTGCCGTATGCGAATATCGCGCGCCTCGTCCTGCCGGGCGGCTCGACAGTTGCGCCGGTCTATGTAAAGACGAAGGGGAGCATCGCGGCGGGCGCAACTCAGAACAGCTTTCTAGATTTTGCCGTGCCAACCACGACCGCTGTGCGCAAGATCATCCTGCGCCTGGGAGCGGCCAGCGAAGCGCAAATGGACATTCCTCTGACCGGTCAGGCCAATCTCAGCAAATACGCTCCTCACAGCGTCAAACCCGGCGGGCAGATGCTTTACATGGGCCTGAACTGGACGCTGACACAGGCTACCTCGCAGTTATATATCGATGGGCAGCAGGCCAGCAAGGGCAAACGCTATATCATCGTCACCCTCAGCGTCGACAACCCCCTTTCGCAGGAGGCCATTACCGGTTCGCCGTATAGCTATATTCGCCTGCAGGTCGGCAAAACGCTGCTCTCACCACAGGCGACAACCCTACCCGTCTCCTTCGCCACAGGCGAAACCGGCAAAACCGGCACCGTCACCTTTCTCGTCCCCCAGAACAGCAGCGCCTTTACGTTAATCTTACAGCTCCAGGGAAGCAACAGCGGCTTTGACCCCGCCTCAACAGATTTTCAGCTTTCGTGAAACCGATAAAACTGCTGACAGTGGGTTATCTCTTCTGCATTCCGGTAGAATTGCTGAGAGTGAACTATGTCACACAGGGCAGATGAAGAGTATTATAGATAATCGCATGACTGGCTGTTATACTGGCAGGGAGAAAAGAAGTGGCAGAGGTCGCGGCATTTTTCAAAAAAAAGGTTGTCAGGGGCCGGGAGAGCAAAGATAGCGGCCCCGAAAGGAGGGTATATGGCCCAGACTCTTTCGCGTTTTTGCCCGCAATGTGGCATGGCTGTTGCGCCAGGCCAGCGTTTCTGCTCCAACTGTGGGGCAACCATGGATGAGCATATGGCTCAACCAACCGAGCGTGCCTCAGAAGGCGCATCGACCATTTTTCCTCAGAATGTGCATGAGCAGGCGACATTTCTGGCAGGTGGGGAGCATCCTGACCCACTGGCGCCGCCACCACCGCCGCCAGGCTCGCTTACGCCGCCGGTATCAGCCGTCCCGATGCAACCATCCTATCCCACGCAGTATGGGTCACCTGCTCAAGGGAGCCAGCAAGGGGCAGTCGGCTACACGCCCGCGCCGCCTGCGGGGCCGCCTCCGGCCTATGCAAAGCCACAGAAGGACTCGTCAAGGAGGGTACTCGGTCAGATCGGCTGCGGCGTTTTGCTGGTGATCCTCTTGATTGTTGGTCTGTGCGGTGGGGCAGGCTATATTGGCTATCGCTGGCTTGCATCTCAGGCGAATAGCTCAACCGGCACAAACACAGGCAGCACCACCTCCAGCGACAATGGGAGTGGCAACAGCAATACGCCAACCGCACAGGTGACGACGAAGCAGATCAACCAGACGATCACCTATGCCAGCGATACCATTACCATCTTGAGTGTGCAGCAGGCGAGCAGCTTCGCCGATGACAGCTTCTCCAGTCCGCATGGCATGGTGCGTATCAATGTCAAAGAGGCGAACAGCACAGCCAACGGCCCTTCCTTTGCATACTACGATACGCTGCGCCTGATTTTGCCGGATAAGTCGACTGTAGCTCCAGACAACACGAAAACGGGAACGAGCCCTCAGCCGCAGACAACACAGGAGAACTGGTGGGATTTCGCTGCATCCACAGCTATTTCTGTCGATCAGATGAGTTTACTGATCGGGAGAGCCGACCAGGCGCAAATGCAGATACCGCTCACAGGTCACGCGGATCTGAGCAAGTTTCAGCCGAAGACGACAAGCCCGAATGCGAAAACGCAGTATCAGGGATTGACCTGGACAATTACCGAAGCGACCGTGAGTTTTAATGCTGTCGGCAGGCAGGCTTCCAGTGGCATGCGCTACGTCACGATAACCATGAATGTGGATAACAACTCGTCACAGAATTTCAACGGTTACTGGGGTGACTACCTTCGCCTCAAGACGGCGGGGAACATGAGCGCGCCAACATCAGATACGAACTTCCCCACCGGCTTTGTAGCAGGCTCGACCGGCAATACAGGGACGTTGTACTTCCTTGTGCCAGAGGGTAACACCAGCTACACGCTCATTTTTCTGGGGAATGCAAATGCAAGCCCGCCGGTCAATCAGGCAACAATTGATTTCCAGGTGGGATAAGATAGTTGAGCAGATGCAAGCGGGCCAGCGGCGCAGGCCGCAGACAGGCCGACCAGCGGCGCAGGCCGCAGACAGGCCGACCAGCGGCGCAGGCCACCCGCAAGGGGTGGCCCTACTAGAGACGACACCGATGCGAGCAGCAAAAGCGTCCATCGTATAGTAGGGCCACCCCTTGCGGGTGGCCTGCGCCGCTGGTCGGCCTGCTTGCATCGCGGATCCAGGACATCGGCCACCTGCTCCATCCTCGTCCTTGCGTGTGGCCTGCACACGGCATGCTCACGCTTTCGGTACGTGAGAGAGAAAGTTACTCCAGTAAGAAGCTGCCGATGAGTTCGCGGCGTAGAGCGGCTTTTTCATCTTCGTCAATAAGAGCAGGCTTAGCGGGCTGTGTGGATTTCTGGCCAGGCCCCGGCAATGCCTCTGGCTCCTGCTGTGAGGCGGGAAGGGGTGGGAAGGGTGTAGACGGAGATTCGCCCCAGATCGCCATTTTGCTTGTAGCTATCGTGGAAGCCTCCTCGATGGTCTCCTGCAGGAAGGGGAAGGCGGTCACCGGCTCGTCATCCAGCAGGAAATTCATCGTGGTTGGCTCCTCGGAAATAGTGGGCGGCATCTCAACAGTATCCTGAGCCGATTTCTCAGTAAAGCTTTGCTGGTCGGCGTTGCCGCTCAATTCCTGCGCGGCAAACACAGCAGTCTCCTCTTGTCCGGTGATTACCGCCGCGATCTGGACTGTTGGCAGTGATTCGGCGGGCAGTTTGTTAGCTTCACAGCTCAAGGCGAAGCGGACACCATCGATCTCGATAAAGATGCCGCGTCCCTCACGCAGGTCAGCTAGTTGCTGACGCAATTCCCGGTTTTCCGTCTCTAACGTTTCCATAATTTCTTGCTGGTGCAGTAATTCTTGCAGAATGAGATCGAAATTGCTGTCACTCATTACCCTGGCTTCTCCTTTTGCACATGCTATATGACAGGCGACACATCATATAGAGGGGTACAGTTCGCAGCGGGCGCGTGTGATAGACATGCACTCCCCTCGTCATAAAAGAACGCTCAGCCCTCGCATCTTTGTATAGAGACGTATCAATCTGTCTTAAGTAACAATAGATGAGTTCTATCAACTGCCCATGCAGGGAACAATAATTGTATTGCTGCGCCTTTCTCGCAGGAAATACATGAGTTTACGGGGCGGCAGCGACTTTGCTCAAGCGGCTAGAAAAGACAATTTCTGTGAAGAAGACAACTGGAAGATTCCTTGCTAGCGGCATGTTCCTATGCTACACTATGTGGAAAGAATAGCCGTGCGCTCTGAAGATAAACGCGGCGGCGGTACGTGTTCTTAAGTAGTTGAGTGTTTATCTGATAAAGAGTTATATAGATGGAACAGGAAACAGTAAAGAGGGCGATAGCAGAGCATAGTAGTAGAGACGAGCATAGTCATGGTGGAAATCTCCTGGGTCCTGTCCTCTGCTGGGCTGTTGTCTTTGCGGACATTGGTACCTCGGTATATTACACGCCGGGTATTCTCTATGCGACGGTCGGCAGGCTGGCGGGCTTCTTTGTTCTGCTGACGATGACCGTCTTTGTGCTGCTGACATTAAAGTATGCTGAAGTGACGCACCGCTATCCACAGGGTGGCGGTGTGGTGACGGTTGCCGCTTCGGCGCTGGGCAAGTGGTTCGGCGCGCTGGGCGGCATGTTTATTCTCGTCGATTATTTTCTCACGGCGGCCATCAGTTCTCTTTCAGGCATGCAATATCTCAGCGTCGTCTTTCCCGTGATTGGCCCGAAGACGACGTTGCCCGTTGTGGGATCAATTCAGTTGCTCCTCCTGTTTATTACCCTGATCATGATTTTCCTGCTGGGCGTGCTGAACTGGGTGGGCGTGAGCGAAAGCGCGAAAGTGAGCCTGGTGGGGGCCATTATTGCTTTTATAAGCGACCTGGCCATTCTGGTTACGGTCTTTACTCATATTTCTTTAGGCGAATTTTTCAGGTTATTTGGCGAGATGTTCGCCTCGAAGGCTTTGACGCCAGCGTCTATTCTGGTCGGTTTTGCCGGTTCCTTCCTCGCCTTTTCTGGCCTGGAAAGCATCTCGCAGCTCTCTCCGGTCATGAAGACGCCGCGCAAGCGGGTGGCGGGTATGGCGCTGTTGATGGTAGTGCTGACCATTGGCCTCACCAGCCCGCTGCTGACCATGCTCTCAACGCTGTTGCAGCCCGATCTGGCGGCTGACCCCATTCTCTCTGCTCAATTAATCTCGCGGCTGGGCGGTCACTGGGGCAATATTTTTCTCCAGTCAGAAGTGGCAATTAGCGCCGGCGCCTTGCTCATCTTCGCCAGCAATACGGCCATTATTGGCACCTATCACGTCTTTATGGCGCTGTCGCGCATGGATTTCTTCCCCGCCTTTGTGCTGAAGCGTAATAAATTGCGCGGCACGCCGCACTACTCCATTGCGCTGGCGACGGGTATTCCCATTGTTATTCTCATCGTTGTGGTGGGCAATATTAACTTGCTGGGCGATATGTATGCCTTCGGTTTGCTCGGCGCTTTCTCTCTGACCTGCCTGGGCATGGATGTTGTGCGCCATCGTGAGCGCAAGCTGGCCCGCCAGGTTGCTCAGCGATTAGCGGCGGAAAATGAGTTGTATAGAGAGGGGCATACCCCCTCAGGTGAACTGATGGCGAGTGCGACTGCGCTGAGCGAGCAGATCACAAAGGCGAACGGACACAGAACTGAAGAGGGGCTATTGCCTGAGACTATCGCGAAAATGGCTGCTCGTGCGCGTCACCCAGGGCTGAAAAGCCTGTGGACCAATATTGATTTTTATCTGGGCATTCTTACCACCGTACTGGTGATGCTGGCCTGGACGACCAATCTCGTAACGAAGCCCCTGGCAACGGCTTTCGGTGGGAGCGTGACGGGCGTGGGTATGATCATCGCCTTTTTCATGTATCGCCAGCATAAGCAGAGGGGCCGCGTGCCGGTGGTCGTGGTGACGGGCGTTGAGGGTCGGCTGCCCGGTTCCATTCTGGCCGTGCTTTCCCATAATGCTGAACACAACGACGCGGTTATCCATGCCGCTGTACGCGAGGCCGATGGTCGCCCTGTCGTCTTCATGTTTGTGGGCGAGCCGAGAAATTTGCCGCCGCCGCGCATGTTTGAGATGTACGACCCCTATCTCTACGACCAGCAGGCCAGAGCGGCCTTTGGCAAAGCGGAGAGCGCGGCACGGAAGGCAAAAATTCCGACCCGTTTTGTCTATAAGCTTGAGGAGCCGGGAGTGGTGGCGCGCGTCTGGCAGCTTGTCCACCCGCACGATACGATTGTGGCGGCTGATAATACCGACGAGGTGCAGAATATCAACCCCGATCGTATTCGCTCGGAACTCACCTCGGAAGGCAAAGTTGTCCATTTGCTGAAACGCTGGCAGTCGTGAGGGCTGTTGCTGTTTTTTCGTTGAACGTGTTGAAATGATACAATAAGAGTAACCAGATTTCTGGGTTGTGTTGCTACTTGAGTAAGGAAAAAGGAACGAACAACCATGCAAGATCGCGTTCGAGAAATATTGAGCTGGTATGATAGCGAGAATGCCGGTGTGCGCACCAATCTTGCCCGCATGCTCAATCATGGCCGCCTTGCAGGCACGGGGAAGATGGTGATTTTGCCGGTTGACCAGGGCTTTGAGCATGGCCCGGCCCGCAGCTTCGCCCCCAATCCCGTCGGCTACGATCCCCGCTACCATTTCCAGCTGGCTATCGAGTCGGGCTGTAATGCCTATGCCGCTCCCCTCGGCTTCCTGGAAGCCGGGGTGACCGAGTTTCTCGGTGAGATTCCCCTGATTTTGAAGTGCAATAACCACGATTTGCTCAACGATGAGCGTGACCCCATTCCGGCCATCACCGCCGGTGTGAGCGATGCGCTGCGGCTCGGCTGCTCCGCCGTTGGCTTCACCATCTACCCCGGCTCTGCCATGCGCAACCAGATGTACGAGCAGTTGCAGCAACTTGCCGAGGAGGCGAAAGCTGCCGGTTTGCCGGTCGTCGTCTGGTCCTACCCGCGCGGCAGTGGTATAAGCAAGCAGGGTGAAACGGCGGTTGACGTGATCGCCTACGCCGCGCAAATTGCGGCTCAGCTCGGCGCGGACATCATCAAAGTAAAGCTGCCCACTGCTCACGTAGAGCAGTCGGAGGCGCAGAAAGTCTATCAGAAGTACGAAATTCCGATCTCGACCCTGGCCGAGCGCGTCCATCATGTTGTGCAGAGCGCCTTCAACGGTCGCCGCATCGTCATCTTCTCCGGTGGCCCCGCCGCTTCTGACGAGGAAGTTTTCACCGAGGTGCGCGCCATTCGCGACGGCGGCGGCTTCGGCTCAATCATTGGCCGCAACTCGTTCCAGCGCAAGAAGCCGGACGCCCTGCGCTTCCTCGAAACCATCATGAATATCTACGCCGGTACCGTGCAGTAGCACTTCCCGATCCGGCGCGGCAATCCGACCGGCGCGGCAGGCCAACCGGAACGGCCCTCCTGATATACGATAGCCCCACAGAGCATGCGAGCCTATCGTATATCAGGAGGGTTGACCCTCTATAAGCGTTCACTTCAGGCCGCCCCAGACCAGCCGCCAGGGGTGGCCCCAGAGGCGTTCACTGAAGCCAGCGGGAGTGCGAAGCAGGCCAGCCGCAAGGGGTGGCCCTACTATACTACGATGCGGTCGTAGCGCCTGGGAAGCCGTCGTATATAGTAGGGCCACCCCTTGCGGCTGGCCTGGGTCGGCCCACCCCTTGCGGGCCCGCATATTGTGCCGGGTCTGTGCAACCGCCACCCCTTGCGGGTGGCCTGGGTCGGCCCACCCCTTGTGGGCCCGCATATTGTGCCGGGTCTGTGCAACCGCCAGCCTTGCGGCTGGCCTGGGTCGGCCCACCCCTTGCGGGTGGCCTGCCTGGCGTTGGCACGGGCTTCAGTGAACGCCTATGGGGGTGGCCCTACTAGAGACGATGGCTCCTCAAGGCACGTGAGAAGCATCGTGGTATAGTAGGGCCACCCCTTGTGGGTGGCCTGGGCCGACCCACCCCTTGCGGGTGGCCTGGGCCGACCCACCCCTTGCGGGTGGCCTGCCCGGGGCGGCGTCGGTGGCCTGCCTGGCGTTGGCACGGGCTTAAGTTAACGCTGATGATGGTTGACCCTTGCGGTTGGCCTGCCGCGCCGCCGATCTACAGGGATACAGTTTCCATCGAACCATCGGCAGCAATCTAGCTTCGATAGAAAGGATATTTCTGTGACCCGCAAGCTTTCTCGCGACGATCTGCAATCGTTCAAGATGATGGGGAATGTTGCGCTTTCGCCTGACGGGCGGCGCGTGGCCTTTGTCATCAATACCATCGACCGGACAAAGAATGAAAACCTCCATGCCCTCTGGCTGCTGGAACTTGATGAGCAGGGTCATGCGGCAGGCGAGCCGCGCCGGTTGACGAGCGGCACGAAAAGCGACACCTATCCCGTCTGGGCGCCGGATAGCCGCAGGCTCCTCTTTCTTTCCAACCGCGAAGGCGAGAAAAATCAGCTCTGGCTCATCGATACTCAAGGCGGTGAGGCGCGCAAGCTCACCGACATGTTGCGCGGCGTGAGCGAGGCTGCGTGGTCTCCTGACGGCCAGTGGATTGCCTTTACCGCTATGGCCGCCCCTACTGACCCGGACGAAGTGCTGACCGGCGCCAGGACGCTTTCGGAAGAGGATAAGAAAAAACGCGAGGAGGAAGAGCGTCTACGCCTGCGCACCATCACCTCGATCCTCTATCGCATGGATGGGCGCGGCCTCTTCGACCAACGCAGCCAGCTCTTCGTCATGCCTGCCCCTGTCTCCGGTCAGGAAGCTGCCATTGAACTATCTTCAATTCGCCGTCTGACTACCGATGAGGCCGATTATTCGCAGCCCGGCTGGACGCCCGATAGCGCGGAAATCTCTGTGCTGAGCAATCGCGCTGATGACCGCGACCGCAGCTTTGTGCAGGACCTGTGGGCCATTGCGCGTGAGAGGGGCGAGGCGCGGCAGGTGAGCGATCACACGCTGCAAATCGAGACCTATACCTGGTCGCCCGATGGGCGCTCGGCGCTGCTCGTGGCCGCGCCAGATATGCGCGCGCATGGCCTGCGCAATAGCAGTCTCTACCGGCTATCCCGTGAAGGCGGTGCGGCCACTCTGCTCACGCCACAGGTAGACAACGAAACCAGCACCGCCGCTTCGGGCGCGCTCGGCTTGCCCGGCCCCTATCGCCCACAGTGGAGCGTGGATAGCCAGCGCATCTATTTCGTCATCACCGAACACGGCTGCGTCAACGTCTACCGCCTGGACATTGCTCAGCAAAGCGTCACCGCTCTGACCGGCGGCGATCATCTCATCTACTACCTCGCTCTACTCCCCGGCGAGCGTGGCTTGCTGCTGGCCGACGAAGAATACTTGCATCCCTGGGAACTGTACCTCTTGCCCCTCGATGCGGCAGGCGCGAGCGCGGGTGAGATGGAGCCGCTGACCCATCTTCACGACCGCCAGCTTGCCGAATTGACCTTGAGCCAGCCGGAACGTATTCGCTACAAAGGAACCAACGACGAAGAGATTGATGGCTGGATTGTGCGCCCTGTCGGTGCGCGCGAGGGTGTGCGCTATCCGCTGATCGTCAGCATTCATGGCGGGCCAAACTGGGCCTACGGGGTGGGCATGAATCACTTCTTTCAGTACCTTGCCAGCCTGGGCTATGCCGTCTTCTACTGCAACCCGCATGGCAGTACCGGTAGCGGTGAAGCTTTCCAGCGCCAGGTCGTCGGTGACTGGGGCGGCTGGGATTTTCAGGATATCATGCTCGGTGTTGATGAATGCATCGCACGCGGCATCGCCGACCCGGACCGCCTGCTGGTCACGGGCTACAGCTATGGCGGCTACATGACCATGTTTATCATCGGCCATACCGACCGCTTCAAAGCTGCTGTGCCGATGGCCGGTGTCTCCAACCTCGAAAGCTTCGTCGGCACTTCCGACATCGGTTTCTGGATGGTCGAGCAGTCGCAGGGCTATCCCTGGGACCCGGAGCGCGCCGCCTACTATCGCGAACGCTCGCCCGTCAATGCCGCTGCCAGCGTGACCACGCCCACGCGCTTCATCCACCCCGAAGGAGACCTGCGCTGCCCCATCGAGCAGACGGAGCAATTCTATATGCGCCTCAAAATGATGGGCAAGGTTCCCGTCGAGCTTGTGCGTGGCCCCGCTTCCTGGCACGGCGGCACCAGTAAGCCTGGCCAATACTATGACCGCTGGGAATCCATGCTCGACTGGTTCCGCAAGTATGTGGAGCTGCGCCCGGAGGAGTATGATTAAGTTGACATAAGGAATATTCTCATGCGCTTACTTCACTCCTCGGACCTGTTTAATCACCAGCGTCCCGAAACCGAAGTAGACGATGGTCACGATGAAAAGGACGGTATAGCCGAGATGGTTGGGGAGGGTGTGCATGGCTTGCAGCAAGATGCCGCCGATACTGATGCCGATGACCTGTGGCAGGATACCCATAGCAGACCAGATGCCCATGAACTTGCCCGCCTCGTCGGTCGGCGGCAACACATCTGTCGTCAAGGCCCAGTCCACGCTGGTATAGGCGCCGTAGCCGATGCCGAAGCAGGCTGCGCTGATCAACGCGCCGTACTGATTCTGGAAAAGAATAAAAATCAGGCAGACAATCGTCATCACCGCGCCGGAAAGGTAGACCAGCCCTTTGCGCCCTCTATGATCGGAAATCCAGCCCGCAACGAGCGAGGTGGGCAGCGCGAAGAGCAGCAGGATGGGCAGGAACAGCACACCGGAGAACTGCTCGCCGGAGAAAGGGGAATTGAGGATGATGGTCTTCACTCCCGGCCCGCCCAGAACGTCATCAAAGTAGTATTGCAGGAAGTAGAAGACGCCCCATATGCCCATCATCAGCAGCAGGCGCGCCAGCAGGACCCAGGAGAGATCGGGGTATTGCGATGGCTTGAACAGGAATTTTTTCAGCACAGGTAGAATCTGCACCGTTGTTTTCCCCTCGCCCGGCGGCAGCGGCGTCTCTTTGACGGTAATGACGGTATAAGCGACAAAGATAATCTGGATCACCGCGATGAGCAGGAAAATCTGCACAATCTCGTTGCGATAGACGGGCAGGGCGTCATTTTTGTTCACAATGATGCCCGCGACGATTGAGCCGATTGCTGTGCCGAGCAGGTTAAAGAGGCCGTTGAAGCCTGCCGTGAGGCCACGCTGGTGTTGTGGCACCCTGTCGGCAATGATCGCGCTCCACGGCGAGTTCGCCAGGTTATTAGTGAACTGCAAGAACAGGAAGAGGACAATAAAGGTCAGCAGCAGCGCGGTGGAGGAGAACCAGGAGGGGGCAAAGGCGAAGAGGAGCAGCACAATCACGTTGAAGATGGTGCCGATAATCAGGAAGGGACGGCGGCGACCCATGCGGAACGTGGCATAATCGGAGATGGCCCCCACCAGCGGATTGACGACAACGGCCACCAGTGTCCCCCAGATCACCACCAGCGTGAGGTTGATGTCCTTATCCGCGTTGCCAAGAAATTTCACCACCATACTGGGAATCACGATAGCCTGCAACGCCTGCCAGTGAAAGTTGTTGGCTAGCCAGAAAACATTCAGGTTGATCTGGTCGAAGAGGGTAACGCGCCGCTGCGTCGCGGCTTTATCGGGGCTAACAGCAATGCCCCCAGGATTATCGGATAACTCCATGAAGCAACCTCCCCTTACAGGAAAGACCGGGACGTTGTTTTGCGCCTGCCTGCATTTCAGCCAGACTTGCAATTATTATATGCATACAGCCCCTCCTTGACAAGGAGTATCAGGTACAAAAAAGCTGGCAGCCTGCAAGCTGCCAGCTTTTTTGTACCTGTACATTAATTCCAGTTTTCCACGCCCACGTCCTCGCCCTGGCTTTCAAACCAGCGTTCCAGATCGATAGCGGCGCGACAGCCGTCTCCGGCGGCAGTCACCGCCTGGCGATAGCGATGATCGGTCACGTCGCCTGCCGCGAAGACGCCGGGGATGTTGGTCATCGTGTGTTCAACCGGGACGATGTAGCCCTGCCTGTCCATGTTAATGACGCCCTTGAACAGGTCGGTGTTCGGCTGGTGACCGATGGCCAGGAACAGGCCCTGCACCGGCAGCTCTGACACTTCGCCCGTTTTCACATTCTTTACCTTCAGCCCGGTCACAGCGTTTTCGCCCAGCACCTCGGTCACAACCGTATCCCACAGGAAGCTGATCTTCGGGTTCTTAAAGGCGCGATCCTGCATAATCTTGCTGGCGCGCAGGCTGTCGCGGCGGTGAATCAGCGTCACGTGGTTGGCGTAGCGTGTCAAAAACAGCGCCTCTTCCAGCGCGGTATCGCCGCCGCCGACGACCGCGACATCCTTGCCCTTGAAGAAAAAGCCATCGCAGGTCGCGCACGCGCTGACGCCACGCCCGCGCAACTGCTGTTCGCTCGGCAGGTTCAGCCATTTCGCGCTCGCCCCGGTGGCGATAATCACCGAACGTGCCTTATACTCGCCCGAATCGGTCGTAATCGTAAAGGGACGTTTGCTGAAATCGACGGCGGTTACGTCTTCGGGGATCATCTCTGTGCCAAAGCGGCGCGCCTGCTCCTCGAACTGCTCCATCAGCGTCGGCCCCAGAATGCCTTCCGCGAAACCGGGATAGTTCTCCACGTCGCTGGTCGTCATCAACTGACCGCCGACCTCGTAGCCCTGAAACATCAGCACCGACAGATTGGCGCGCGATGCATACAGCGCAGCCGTGTAGCCAGCCGGGCCGGAGCCAATAATAATCACATCATACAATTTTGCCATGACCGGATCATACCTCACTTTTCCATCGTGTAGTGGTTCTGCTTAGAGAAACAATCATCTGCCTCGTTTTATGCCCTCACCTCAGCCACCAGTCACACGCCCTCTCATAATCCTTTCATATGTTATAACACGCGGCTATTCCCGTGCTATGGAGCGAGAAACTGTGGGATGCCCTGCTGGTGTAAGAAGCCCCAGGGGCCACCGTGAATCGCTCCGACGATGTTGATGGTGGTGATGATGACGAACCAGAGCAGACCCAGGACGATGAGCAGGCTGTCGAGGGGGCGCAGGTGCAGTTCGGTGATCCATGTGCGCTTAGCGATGCCGAAGCAGCGTAACTCCATTGCACTCACGATGTCTTCCGCGCCGACGATTGAGCCGATGACAACCGGGACGATCATCGGCGCGAGACGGGCAACTTTGCTGAAGATGCCGCCGCGCAGCTTGTCAATTTCGAAGCCGCGTGCGCGCTGTGCGTCCAGCGTCACGCTGAAGTCGCGCGCCAGCGTGGGCATGAAACGCAGCGAGAGGTCAATGGCGTAGGACACTCTGTCAGGGACGCCGAGGCCGCTGAAGGTGACACCCAGGTGGCCAGGGTTGGTGGTATACGAGATCGGGATGGCAAATAGTACGGCGCTGAGGATGCGCATGGCCTGCGTAAAGAGGAAGACGATATTTTCAACGGTGAAATGCAGCGGAGCAAGCCCGATGAAGGGCGCGTGGCGCTGGAAGGCCAGAAAGGGAACGCTGAAGAGGATATGCTCCTTCGCCACATCCAGTCCGGGGACGACCGCGCCTCCCGAAAGCAGGAAGTTCGCGCAGACGATCACAGTCACAAGGACAAAGACGAAGCGCCATGTTCCTTTTGTCTCCTCCCACTTCAGCCGTGCTGCCCTGTAATAGAGCAGCGAGATAAGGAAACCGATCAACACGACCCAGAAATTGATGGTCTGGTACATGGCAAAACTGAAGGCAAACAGCAAGACCAGCTTCACACGGGGGTCGAGTCGGTGAACGAATGAATCTCTTTTGATGTAAGCGAAGGTCATGAGCATGGAGCAACTCGCTCTCTGTAATTACTATCAGTCCCCGGATCACCCGCTCGCATGCAGGCCAGTCGCCGCGTGCAGGCCACCCGCAAGGGATGGCCCTACTATACACGACCGTCTCGTGGGCCGTGAGAAGCCATTGTATATAATAGGGCCATCTCCATAAACGTTAACTGAAGGCCGCCCGGCAGGCCACCCCTTGCGGGTGGCCTGCCGGGCGCTGGCCCCGGCTTCCGTGAACGCTTCTAGGGATGGCCTTACTAGAGACGAGCATCTCGTGGGGCCGGGGAAGCCATCGTATATAGTAGGGCCACCTCTTGCCGGTGGCCTGCCCCCGGTTGGCGGGTGGCCTGCCCCCGGTTGGCGGGTGGCCTGCCCCCTCGTGACCGACGGGCCTGGCGGGACGCCGACGGGCCTGGCGGGACGTCGGGTGGCCGCAGGGTCTTCGCGTCGACTGATGGGACAGCCACCGGGGCCGTCTGTTGCCGGGGTGGCCTGCCGCCTTCCTCTCTCTAAGCGGCTGATCGGCGCCCATAGCGTGCCATCGCGGCGTTGTAGGCGACGAGCAGGATGGGCAGCAGGATCAGACCCAGGATGAGGTCTGGCACGATCGCCGAGACGTAGGTAGCGGCGGCGGTTGACGGCGTAGTCGACGAGACGACGATGTCGCTGAAGGCGGCAAAGGCGAGACCAACGAGGATGCCAACTGCCGAGAAAATCTCAGCAATCACGATCAGGCGGGTGTTGTTGTAGCGACCCCAGGTGATATACATGGCCAGACCGGCGATGAAGCCGATCAGGGCATTGCCCACATCCCAGTTCCAGTAGACGCCGTAACCGGAAACCAGATCGCCGATGAAGTTGCCAACTCCACCACTGAAGAGGCCAACCCAGGGACCAAAAACTGCCCCGAAGAATAGGGGGATGACGATAGCCGGACGAATAGACACATTACCGGGAAGTTGCAGGAAGTTGGTCGGTACGCTCAACAGGCCGTAGAGCGCCGCTCCCAACGCCATGTAGACAACCTTGCGCACGCTGATGCCCCAGATTAAGGAGGCAGAGCGTCTCTGTTCTCCGGTTCTTTCTGTCACTGCCATAGCGGTTATCCTTTCTGATAACTGATGGACGGTCGGATGAGAAGGGTAAAGGAAACAATGGAAGGCTCAGGAAATGAGTGAGCAAACCTCCTTTCTGCCGGTCTTTATGCGACGGCGTTTTGTTCAGCAAGTAGATAGTACAGCAACGAGGTGGGGCGCAGGTTGCACTCCTCCAGCAGGTTGGGGTCGGCCAGCACCTGTAACGGCGGGCCGTCGGCCACCAGGTTGCCGTCTTTCATGAGCAGGACACGCTGCGTAAAACGCAGCGCGAGATCGAGATCATGGGTGATGAAGAGCAGGGCGTCCAGTGCGGGCAGGCTGCGCAGGTACTCCATGAAGGAGATGTACGAGCGGTAATCCTGCCCGGCGGTTGGCTCATCTAGCAGTAAAATTTTGCTCTGCATGGAAAGCACAGAGGCGATAGTGACGCGCTTCTGCTGCCCGAAGCTGAGGGAGAGCGGTGAGCGATCATCAAACTCTGCCACATTCAACGCCTCCTCCGCCACTTGCACGGTCTTTTTCAGCCGCTCGCCCGTGAAGCCCAGGTTTTCGGGGCCGAAGGCAACTTCTTTATGGACCGTCGGCGCGAAGAGCATGGCGCCGGGACTCTGGAAGACGTAGCCGATGCGCGAGGCCAGTTGCGCCACGCTCAGCCTGCGCGTATCCTCTCCATAGAGTTTGACCACGCCCTTGCTCGGTCGCAGCAGGCCCAGCGCCTGTTTGACCATCGTCGTCTTGCCCGAACCGTTGGGGCCGAGCAGGGCAACCGTTTCGCCGCGCTGTATCTGCGTCGTGATGCCGTGCAACACTTCCTCAGAGTAGACGTTGTAGCGGAAGCGCACGTTTTCAAAGGAGAGGATGGGTTCGTCAGTTGCCTGCTGGCCGCTATACTTCGTCGTAATTGGACGTATCAGCGCACTGCGTACCTGTGCCGGACTGCTTGTATCAAGCGTGCGCAGCGTGGCCTCAACGGGTAGTTTGACCTGCGTGGGATCAGCTATCTGGAGAAATTCCTGCGTATTGCCGAAGAAAGCCTGTCGTCCTTCCTCCATGAGCAGTACCTTATCCGGCTTGAGGCGCAGAGCCTCCTCAACGCGGTGTTCAACAATAATAATTGTGTGGCCTCTGGCGCGCAGCTCCTCGATCAACGCTTCCAGTTCGTCGACGGCACGGGAATCCAGGTTGGCGAACGGCTCGTCGAAGAGGTAAATAGAAGGCTCCATCACGAGCAGGCCAGCCGCCGCGACTTGCTGGCGCTGGCCGCCAGAGAGCGCGTGGGTGGCCTGCTTCTGATAGCTTTCCAGGTGCAACTGCTTCAGCACCGCCGCGATACGCTCGCGCATCTTCTCACGCGGCGTCCCCAGGTTTTCCATACCAAAGGCGATCTCCTGCTCGACCGTGCTACCGATAATCTGCTTATCGGGGTCTTGCAGCATCGTTCCTACGATACGCGCCAGATCGCGCAGTGTCATACCCTTCGTTGATTGCCCCTCAAGCCGAATTTCCCCGCTCAAGGCGCCATGATAGCTGTGAGGAATAAGCCCGTTGAGGCATTTGAGCAGCGTGCTTTTGCCGCAGCCTGTCGGTCCGGCAATCAGCATCAGTTCGCCCTTGCCCAGAGAAAAGGAAATATCTTCGATTGCGCCGGGCTGCTCAGATCCTACCTGCCCCTCCTGTTCCTCATCATCCAGCGTGCTGTAGCGGAAACTGACATGCGCTACAGAGACCGCAGCAGGTGCGCTCTCAGCTTCGTTCGGATGGTCTGTAGTCATCGAAAAAAATATCCCTGACTGGTAATAAGACCGGCACAGACGTGCTTTCTACAAGACATAATACCCGCCTGTGCGGCTCTCTGTCAATGGTTATTGCCTGGCCCTGTACCCGCGCAAAAGCTACAGTTTTACCAGCGTCAGTCCGAAGATGTCGCCGGATGCGCCAATCTCTTCGAGCGCCCAGTCGGGGATGGGGTCGTCGACGGAGATAATCATGAGCGCCGTTTCGTGGCTGTGCTGACCCGTGCGTGGACGGGGCGTGCGTACAATAGGCCCGACATCCATATGACGGATGTTGACGTTGGCTTTGCCGAGAACGGTACCCACGCGCCCGATCATGCCGGGCTGGTCAGGATTGCGACAGAAGAGGATGTAGCCTTCTGGCACGAACTCTGTCCAGTAGCGTCCCACGCAGACGACGCGCGGCTCTCCGTGCATGACCGTGCCGCTGAGCAGTTCGACCTGTTCATCACCGGAACCTGGCTTGCCCGCGAAGGACGAGGCGTGGCCGTTGGCGCTCAGCAGGCGTAGCGTCACCAGGTTGGCGAATTCGGTCGAGACAGGGCTTTTCTGCTCCACGATCTCCAGCCCCCACTGCTTTGCCAGCACCTGTGCGTTAATCATATTGACGTGCGCGTCGGAGACCGATTCCAGCAGGCCCTTGATGAGCGCGGCCTGTAGCGGGCGCAGATCATAGCTGGCGATCTCGCCGCTGCACGCCAGCTCAATTTTGTGCAGCGGCCCCGGTTGCAATTGCGTGTAGAGCTTGCCCATCTGCTCCACCAGCCGCATATAGGGCTGAAGCACCTTCAGGGTCTCCGGCAGGATCAGCGGGGCGTTGACTGCCGCGCGCGGGAAACCGCCGTTGAGTACAGAGACGATTTGCTCCGCCACGTCGGTGGCGACTCCTACCTGCGCCTCCTCGGTTGAGGCTCCCAGGTGCGGGGTGGCGATTACGCGCTCGTGGGCCAGCAGGCGCTTGAGCGTCTCGTTGTCGCGCACCGGCTCCTGGCTGAAGACATCGAGGGCCGCGCCCGCCAGCCGATTCTCGTTGAGGGCGTTGAGCAGAGCTTCTTCGTCGATCAGGCCGCCGCGAGCGCAGTTAATGAGCCGTGCCGTTGGCTTGAGCAGGCTCAGTTCGTGCGCGCCGATGAGGCCGCGCGTGCCGTGCGGGCCGGTGGTGAGCGAGGTGTGCAGCGTGACGAAATCGGCCTGTTGCAGTACCTCTTCCAGCTCCAGCATGGTCACGTTGAGCTTGCGCGCCTGCTCCGGCGAGACATAGGGGTCATAGGCAATGACCTGCATCTCCATGCCCTGCGCGCGGCGCGCAACCTCGCTGCCCACCTTGCCCAGCCCGATCACGCCGAGTATCTTGTTGCGCACCTCCACGCCCAGAAACTTGCTCTTTTCCCACCTGCCCGCTTTCATGCTGCTATTAGCCGCCGGAATATGGCGTGCCAGCGACATTAGCATGGCGATGGTGTGTTCGGCTGCCGCGATGATATTGCCGGTCGGCGAATTGACAACCATGATGCCCTGCCGGGTAGCTGCCTGCGTGTCGATGTTGTCAACGCCGACGCCGGCGCGCCCCACAATCTTCAGGTTGGTCGCCTCTGCAAGAATGTCGGCGCTGACCTGTGTTTCGCTGCGCACGATCAGCGCGTGGTAGCTACCGATAATGGCCTTCAACTGCTCCGGCGACAGGCCGAGCCGCAGGTCGATCTGCGCCTGCGGTAACTGGGCGCGCAGCAGGTCGATACCCTCCTGCGCGATACGGTCGGTAATCAGAATGCGTACAGGTTCTTCAACAATTTCACGTGCTTCCTCAACCATCCCTGTTCTTCCCCTCTATCCCTTGAAACCGGCTTCGCGCAGCCGCGTCTCCAGCTTATCCATAGCTTCCACCAGATCGGCCTCCTCGAAGAAGCCAAGATGGCCCACACGAATGATTTTGCCATCCAGTTGCTGCTGGCCTCCTGCGAAAACAACGTTATCCTGCTCGCGCAGCGTCTTCAGCAGCGCCTTCGCGTTGATGCCTTCGGGTATCTTGATGGCCGTGACCGTATTCGAGGCATATTCGTGGTCGGCGAGTAGTTGCAGGCCCATCTCTTTCGCGCGCCAGCGCACATAGTTGCCGGTGCGATGGTGGCGTTCAAAGATGGCCTCCCGACCCTCTGCCAGCATCTTTTCCAGCGCCAGATCGAGCGCGTAGAAGATGGAGACGGGCGGCGTCGTCGGGTGCTGCCAGTTTTCCAGGTTCTTGCGCGTATTTTCCCAGTCGAAGTAGAAACGCGGCAACTTCGCCGTCTTGTTGGCCTCCCAGGCGCGCGGGCTGGCCGCCAGCATCATCAGCCCCGGCGGCGTCATCCAGCCCTTTTGTGAGCCGGTGAAGACGACATCGATATTCCAGGCGTCCATTTCCAGCGGCACGCAGCCCAGCGAACTGACGGCATCCACCGCGACCAGCGTATCAGGGCTGACGTTGCGAATAACGCTGGTCAGGGTTTCAACATCGTTGGTGACGCCGGTCGAAGTTTCGTTGTGGGTCATCAGCACGCCGCGATAAGGCGCTGCTGCCTTCAGTTGCTGCTCAACGACGGTCGGGTCTGCCGCCTGCCCCCAGGGAAATTCGATGCGCGTCACGTTCAGCCCGTAGACATCGGCGATTTTCGCCAGCCGATTGCCAAAGGCGCCGATGGTGATGACCACGACGTGATCGCCCGGAGAAAAGAGGTTGACAATCGCCGATTCTTGCCCGCCCGTGCCGGAAGCCGGGTAGGTCAGGACGGGCGCGGCTGTCTGGAAAAAGTATTGCAAACGCTGCGTGACGCGGCGCAGGATGGCGCCAAATTCTGGCCCGCGATGGTTAATCATCGGCTGCGCCTGCGCGTCTAAGATATCCTGCGGGACGACGGTCGGACCCGGAATGCGTAAATTCTGATCGGGAAGAGGGGCGCGAGGTTCTACCTGTGGAACAGGGATCGACTTTTTCTCTTGAATGGTCATGACACTCTCCATTTTCGTCTGTATTCAAATACGCACCGTATGGAAAAAAGGCCCCTTTGCACGTTGATGCGGCGGATAACGCCCGTGTTACCCGCCGCACTGCTCGTAACATCGCTTTTTCCAGTATAGCATTGCGTGTCAAACGTCGTTGCCGTCCAATCTGTTTCCCAGATGCTTTATAACTCAGATGCCAGCCTCTTCACGTTCGGCGAGCGTCTCTGTTTCAGTCGCCGTTGATTCGGCTACTTCTCCCTGAACGGGGTGAAACTGCTGGCGCAGCAGCGGCAGGGCCAGCACGGCTCCTATGATGGCCAGCAGGCCGCCGAACAGGAACGGCAGGGGGATGGAGAGCGTGAAGAGGCTACCGGCAATCAGCGGCCCCAGCATGCGGCCCAGGCCCGCCATGCCCTGCGCCAGACCGAGCGTCTCGCCCTGTGCCTCTGCCGGGCCGGCGAACGAGAGCAAGGTGGAGACGATGGGCGTCACGGCCCCATCGCCCGCGCTCAGGAGACCCAGCGTGAGCAGGATCAGCGCCAGGTGGGTGCTTACAGGCAGCAGGAGCAGTCCCCCGGCCAGCAGCAGCAGACCGATAAGCAGGAGACGTTGCTCGCCAATGCGCTTCACGAGCAGACCGATCAGCCCGCCCTGCATCAGCACGACAATGGCGCCGACATAGGTGAAGAGCAGCCCGTTTTGCATAGCCGTCCAGCCGAAAGTGCGCTGCGTGAACAGGGCGAAGACGGTCTCCATGCCCGCGAAAGCCACCGTATAAAGCAGGTTGATCAGCACCAGCCGCGCCACCGTCGCGTTGCCAGTGGTCTGCTTCCAGCCGCCGAATAGGGCGAGGCGTGGCGTGGATGCCGGTTTCACCCTCTGCCTGCGCGTCTCGGGCAGGAAGGCCCAGACCAGCACGGCGTTGAGCAGGGCTATGCCCATCGAGACCCAGAAGGGAAAGGCCAGTCCGAGCGGCGCCAGCAACCCACCCAGCGCCGGGCCAACCACAAACCCCAGCCCGATGGCCGCGCCAATCATGCCCATCGCTCTCGCGCGGCTCTCGCGCGGCGTGCTGTCCGCCACCACCGCCTGCGCCGAGCCGAGGTTGGACGCCCCCAGACCGCCGATAGTACGTGCCACAAACAGCAGCGGCAGCGACCCGGCCAGCGCGGTCAGCGCAAAAGAGAGCGCCTCGATCAACAGGGAACTCAGAATGATGGGTTTGCGCCCGAAACGGTCGGAGAGCGCGCCGAGCATGGGGGTGAACACAAACTGTATCAGGGCAAAGCTGGTAGAGAGCAGACCGATCAGCAGCGCGCTGGCCCCCAGGTGTTCCGCCCAGAAGGGCAGCAGGGGAATCACCAGACCAAAGCCGGTAAAATCAATAAACACCGTCAGCGCCATAAGAAAGACCGGCGAGCGAGCGATGCGAGATATGTTGTTCATCTGAGACCTCCAACTCATTTCTATTGAGTCAAAATTGACTTTATAGACAAAAAAGTACGTAACGGATTGCGTGCAAACTATAGGGGGCATTGTCCACAGGCCCTTATGTCTCAATCGAGTCAATATTGACTTAAATAACAAAAAAATTTCATGTTGTGCGCTCGTGCTTACGATGAGCGTGCTGTGGCGATGACAGGCGGGCGATGGTGCGTTCCAACCAGCCAATCTCGGCGTCGAGCAAGCTCATCGTGTGGTCATTGACGATCTGATGCGCCTCATCCTGCTCGTGCATGGCAGCCATCTGCTCGCTTACGCGGCTACGGGCGCGAACAAGCCGCGCCCGGCGGGCTTCCAACAGGCGCACGGCCTCTAATGGAGGAAGCTGGTCAATGAAAAAGACGGCGGCCTCAATGACGCTCGGCCCCGGTTCGTAGGCCTGCAACGCTTCACGCAGCAAGGAGACGAAGCGTTGGCGTCCCGCTTCCGTAATATAGTACACTTCGCGTTCGCGCAGGGCGACATCCTGATGAGCCAGACCGGGACCCGGCGCCTGTACCGCCTCGCTGCGCACCTCCAGAAAGCCCTCGGCCACCAGCCGATCAAGCTGGTAGTACATGGTCGGCTTTTTGATAAACGAGGCGAAGGCATCATGATGCATTTCGATGACCTCGCGAATCTGCTGCCCGTACATAGGATGTTCCGCCAGCAATCCAAGTAACATCAGTTCTTTATACATGTCTTTGCTCAGTTCTATCGTGTCAATTCTGACTTAATTATATGCTGAGCAAGACGGAATGTCAAGGCTAAAAACTGATTTTGTGCAACAATCCTTTTGGGCGCATTTTCCCTTGATTTCCGCAATGTTCTATGGTAAGCTTGTGGCGAAATACATTTTATGGAGGTGCAATATATGGCAGCGACGGTCATTCCTGGTGTCTTCACACGGAGTGGTCATCCCCGCTAAGCATACCCTGGCCTGCAACATATATTGAGAGAATCACTGTGTTTGCCGCTTTCTTGTAGCGCGCATCGTTGTTTCTCTGCGATGATCGCGAGCGTGTTCTAACATATAGCTCGTGATACCTCCTATGATGTTCAGCCTGTGGCATGCTCCAGCCAGCGAGGCTGACGGATATCACCCCTGAAGATACCCTTCCCGCTTTTCTCACATTGATAGATACCCGCGTGATTTTGCGCCCTGTTCGCATCGTTTGTGTCGCTTGAAGTCGCGTTTGCCCTGACTTCAGCGCATTTCCGGGCACAATCACGCCTCCACGAGATACCGCAATTACGCTATCCCTGCGCCCGCGCCGGGGCAGACCGGGTCAACGAAAGAAGGGAGGTGGCCTATGAACCGGAGGGTTCGAGACGAAAAACATGGTGGAAAACAGCATGTAAGTTGGATGAATTGCGACAATGCGCACAATAACACAGCCACAAGGAGCATCTGCTTTGAAGCGAACGTTTGAAGATGACTACGAGGAAGACTTCGAAGAAACCGGCGAGAAAGGCTACAAGGGAAGTTACGAAGAGGACGACGAGGAAGAACCCGTCACCTTCGTGAAGATGAAACCCGGCAAGCGCGAGCGGGCCAGAATCCGCGCAATCGCTCATGCCAGACCGACGCGCAAGACCAGCTACGAGGCCAGCAGTGATGTGCAACGCTGGCTACGCCAGCAGGGCTATGAAGATGAGGAGCAGCTTGCCAGTCAGGGCAGCCAGAATAACAAACCTGCCTTCAACCCCACCCTGCTGGCATCCAGGCGCGATTCCCCCTGGATTCTCTCCTCGCTGACGCCCTTTTACGACCAGCATTTGATTACTGATGTCCTACACGAGGCGCACAGCGGAAAGGAGGCAACCGTCTATTGCTGCGCGGCCCATCCATCGACGGGGGTGAAGTACCTGGCGGCGAAGATCTATCGCCCGCGCATGTTCCGCGCTCTGCGTAACGATGCCGTCTATCGCTACAGCCGCGTGCAGCGCGACGAACAGGGGCAGGCAGAGCATGGCAACAGCCGCCGGGGCAGCGCCGCCACGCGCAAAAGCGAGCGCGGGCGCGCCGCGCAGGTCGCTGCCTGGATCGACTACGAATACCAGACGCAGCGCCTGCTCCACTACTACGGGGCCAATGTTCCACGCCCTTTCGCGCAGATCGGCAACGCCGTTCTGATGGAATATATCGGCGACCTTGATGAACCCGCGCCGCGTCTCAGCGATGTCGAGCTGGAAGCGGGAGAGGCGCAGCCGCTCTTCGACTGCATCCTGCACAACATCGAGCTGGCTCTGACGCACGGGCGCATCCATGGCGACCTCTCAGCGTACAACATCCTCTACTGGCAGGGGGCTGTCACGCTGATTGACTTCGCCCAGGCCGTCGACCCCTATCACAACTCGGATGTGTTCTCCCTGCTCGCCCGCGACATCGAGCGCACCTGCCACTACTTCGCCCGCTACGGCGTGCAGTGCGATGCCCTCGAACTTGCCCGCGACCTCTGGACACGCTACATGGGGCCAATCCCCGAACTGGTATAGTGTGCCAGCTCTGGTAATGATTTCCCTGTCCGGTCAGCATTTTCTCAGATGCTGGCCGGAGGGGAATGTATCACTGGTTACTCATTACTCGCCTCTAGCTATGCTACTCTCAGCACGTACCAGACGTTTCTCCTTAATTGAATTGATTTGATGAAACGAACAGATATGGTAAACTATGCCTGGCGCGTGGCATGCCATTTCTGGCAAATCCATGAGAAGAGCAGACCCTTGAACCTGTCAATAATTTTTTATAAAGGACGAACCTGTATGCGACGCACGAAGATTGTTTGTACGATTGGCCCGGCAAGCGAGAGCGAGGAGATGCTGGAAAAGCTGATGCAGGCCGGGATGAATGTGGCCCGTTTGAATTTCTCGCATGGCACACATGAGGAGCATGCCGCTGCCATCGAGCGCATTCGCCGCGTCTCCGCCCGACTGGGCTGCGCGGTGGCTATTTTGCAAGATTTGCAAGGTCCCAAGATTCGCACCGGCGCGCTACAGGGTGGGCAGCCTGTGCGCCTGGTCGATGGCGCCGAGGTGACGATTACCACGCGCCCGCTGCCGGGCAACGCGCAGACCATTTCCACCACCTACCAGCACCTGCCGCAGGATGTGAAGCCGGGCGACCGTGTTCTGCTGGACGATGGCCTGATGGAACTGCGCGTGCTGGAAAGCGACCAGGCGGATGTACGCTGCGAGGTGGTGCATGGCGGCCTTTTGAAAGAGCATAAAGGTATCAACCTGCCCGGCGTGGCCGTCAGCGAACCGGCCCTGACCGAGAAAGACCGCGACGACCTGCAATTTGGCGTCATGCAGGGTGTCGATTACGTCGCGCTCAGCTTTGTGCGCAGGCCGGAAGATATCCTGGAGGCAAAGCGGCTGATTCGCCAGCTGCTTGAGCAATATGCTGATAAGGATAAACGCCAGGCGGGCATCCCGTTGATTGCCAAGCTGGAAAAGCCGGAGGCGGTTGCCCACCTGGATGAGATTCTTGAAGTCACCGATGGCGTGATGGTGGCGCGCGGCGACCTCGGCGTGGAGATGGCCCCGGAAAAAGTGCCGTTAATCCAGAAGCGCATCATCGCGAAGTGCAATGACCTCGGCCTGCCCGTCATCACAGCCACGCAGATGCTCGAATCAATGATTACCAATCCCCGGCCCACGCGCGCAGAAGCCAGCGACGTAGCAAACGCCATTTTAGATGGCACCGATGCCGTCATGCTCAGCGCCGAGACGGCCAGCGGGGCCTATCCGCTTGAAGCGGTGCAGATGATGGCGCGCATCGCGCTCGAAACGGAAGCGGGAGATCGCACGGCCCGGCAGCCAAAGTGCCAGCGACTCACGCAGGCGCACGC
>Ga0209810_1001212_pt1 | contig 41727 bp, 36 predicted proteins | sample Coa_R1_7_FD_187159 | JGI IMG/M metagenome (GOLD analysis project Ga0209810, IMG submission 187159) | Surface soil microbial communities from Centralia Pennsylvania, which are recovering from an underground coalmine fire - Coalmine... | ecosystem: Environmental > Terrestrial > Soil > Unclassified... | reverse complement strand
GTGAGATGCGACGTGGTCCCCACCCCCTGCGAGGCGTAATTGACCTTTCCTGGATGCGCCTTGCAATAGTCGATGAACTCCTTCGCGGTCTGCGCCGGAAAGTCGGGTCGTACCAACAGCACATTGGCTATGCTGGTCATGATGATGACCGGTTCGAATTGCGTGGGGTCGAACGCCATTTTCTTGTAGAGCATGGGATTGGTGGTGAGCGGGGAAGGTTGCGAGGCGAGCAGCGTGTAGCCGTCGGGAGGCGCCGTGAATACATATTCGGCGCCGAGATTGCCTCCCGCGCCCGCGCGGTTTTCAACTACGACCGGTTGGCCGAGCTTCTGCTGCAGGTGCTGGGCTATGATCCGGGTCACCGTGTCGACGCCGCCGCCTGCGGGCACAGCCACGATGATGTGGATCGGTCGGTTGGGATAATCCGTCGCGTCCTGCGCCTGTGCCGCGGGCACGAGCCACGCAAGCGTGGCGAATGTTGCAAGCATGTTGCGCATGTGAATCCTCCCATCCTTCAGCATGGCCTATGCGACTTTGGCCAATTTCTCCGCAGGAAGCTTGAGGTTGAACAGCCGGATCGCATTGCCGCCCAGAATATTGCGCTTGGCCTGTTCACTCAAAAACGGCAGATCATAGATCGTCGAAGGCAGGTCGAAGTCCCAGTGCGGATAGTCGGAAGAATAGAGAAGCTGCGTCTCGGCCTTGATCATGCGAAACGTCTGCTCGAGCGCGGTCATGTCGGTCATTTCCATCGGCTGCGAGGAGAAATACATATCGCGCATGTATTCGCTGGGTAGTTTTTTCAATGCCGGCGCTTCCGAGGAGCGCATCATGTATTCGTTATCGAAGCGCTGCATCATGAAGGGAATCCACGCAAGACCTCCCTCAATCCACAGCACCTTGAGCTTGGGAAAGCGCTCCGGCAGCCCATTGGTGATCCAGTTGGCGAGATGAACCATATTGTAGAATGCGAAACCGAGTGCATGCACCGCGATAAAGCGGTTCATCAAACCGACCATCCGATCGTCCCAGTTGTAGCCGGCGTGAAAGGCGATCGGCAAACCCATCTCCTCAAGCGCCGCATAGGTCTTCATGTAGGAATTGTGGTGAACCGGACGGTAGCGTGCCGAGGTTACCATGAAACCGACAACGCCTTTGGCCGCACCGAATTCCTGCACCATGCGGAACGAGGCCTCGGCATCGTTGAACGGCAGGTAGAGCATCGAGCGGATGCGCGGCTCGTGCGCGAGCACGCGCTCGGTGAGCCAACGGTTGTAGGCTCGCGCCAAGGCCACTTCGACCTCGACCTGCGGGTGCAGACCAAGTTGCAGCATCGGCGTGGGAAACATCACCGCAATATCGATTCCGATGGCGTCCATCCAGCGACGCGTCAATGCAATATCGCGCTGCACGCCCGGTTCCGTTTTCTCGAGCCCGCGCAGAGGGTAGCGGGTGACGCGCCCGCCCATATCCTGATAGCCGACGCCCGAGGGGAGCACACCGACGCTTTTGGCATTCGCCTGCCGTGCGCTCAGTGCAAGCTGCCGCAGCACCGGATCATCCATGTACTCGAGGATCTCGCTGATCGACTCGCTCTCATAGTGATGCGAATCGACGTCGACGATGGGGAAATTCCGGTAACCCCGCTCCCTTGCCTGCTTGGCTGCGTGCCGCAGCAATTTGCTCGTGTCGAATTCCTCGACCGCCATCCGCCGGAAGTCCGACAAAGGAAGATCCATCCCTCACTCCTCATCGCGCGGCCCCGCCGCCCGGGAAACGCGGAACAGCGGATTGATAGGGCAGGAGGCTTGGCCGCTTCATCTCCCGCTCCAGGCCTGCCACATGCCAAGTTCGAAAACCTGCAGGTTCACAGCTCTGAGCATGGCGCTCACCGTCACCAGCACCTCGGTCGCCGTCAGGTCGGCCCCAGGCGGGAAGGCTGCGGGCGCGTCACCCTGCTCCGCGCGCCGGGCATAGAGCCGCACCGCGCGCGCGAGCATCTCCTGGATCTCGACCTCGGGTGCGCTCGCCTCAATCGCAGATGACATAGAGGTCCTCCCCGCGCCGCAACACCTCGAAGCGTTTGAGTTTCAGCCGTCGGTCGGCGGCGCATTCGCCGGTTTTCAGGTCGTATTCGTATCCATGCCAGGGACACACGAAATGCAACTCGCAGTCGGAAAAGCGCTGACCAGCCCAGGTGCGGTCAGGCGCGATCACGTCCTCGACCTTGTGCATCAAAACTCCCTCGCAGGCCGGTCCGCCCTGATGCACGCACAGATTCTCATAGGCGTAATAGGCGCCCTGCCAATGGAATACGCCGATTTCACGCTCGCCGTGGGTGATGATGCGGCGCTCGCCATCGGGGAATTGGGCGATCTTGGCGACGAAGATTTCCGGCATGGCGCGACCCCGTTTGGGACCGATTTGGAAGTATGACACCGATCCATGTGGCGCGGCAACGAAGAGGCTTCGCGGTTCGACGAGAGAGGGTTGCCCGGCGACGCATTGTCAGGCCAGGCGCCGCTGCGCAAGGTGGCGCGCATCGGAGCGGAAGCGTCATGGAAACGCCGCAAGTTCTTGCCGCCATCGTCGGTGCTTTTCTGGTTGCCGGCTTCGCCAAGGGCGTGATCGGGATGGGATTGCCGACCGTCTCGGTCGGATTGCTCGGCTTGTTGCTTCCGCCGACGCAAGCGGCGGCGCTCCTCCTGGTCCCGTCGCTGGTGACCAACATTTGGCAGGCCGTATCGGGCGACAGTTTTGTACCGTTGGCCAGGCGGCTTGCGTCCATGCTCGTCGGCATCTGCTTGGGAACGTTTATCGGCGCCATGTTGCTGCCGCACGACGAATCCGGACGCGCGACGGTCGTCCTCGGCGTAGCGCTCGCATCCTATGCAGGGCTCGGCCTGGCGAAGGTGCGATTCAAGGTACCTCGCCATGCGGAAGCCCGACTCGGCCTGCCGATGGGCATGCTCACCGGCGCGCTGACGGTCGTGACCGGCGTTTTCGTTATTCCGGCCACTCCCTATCTGCAGGCATTACCACTTGAGCGCAATCAGCTGATACAGGCGATGGGCCTTTCGTTTACGGTGTCCACCGTCGCGCTCGCCGGTGCGCTCGGATATGCGGGCGAAATCGGCCCGAACCTGGCAAGGCCGGCGCTCGTTGCGCTTGCGGCGGCGCTCGCGGGAATGGCGCTCGGACAAATCGCACGTAACAAAATCGGACCGCACACCTTCCGGCTGTGTTTCTTCGTCGGTCTCCTGCTGCTCGGCGGACATCTGGCGCTGCGCGGCCTGTTGTGATCGAGTAGGCCGATACTGCCGTCGGAGCTTACCGCCATGAAAATCGTCGATCTCTCCCATGTGATGAATGTGCACACGCCTGGCTGGGTCGGCTATGCGGGAAACAAGATGTACTACGCGCAGAATCTGCAGACGCAGATGATCGTCGCTCAGCGCATAGATACCGCATTGCACGTCGGAACGCATTTCGACGGGGCCATGCACGCCACCGATGACCCTCACGGCGACATGGCGCATCTGCCGCTTGACTATCTGGTCAATCGCGGGGTGGTGGTAGACATTTCGCGACACATGCATGATTGGGCGGTAATCACGCCGGAGATCATCGAATCGTCGGGCGCGGATATTCGCGAGGGCGACATCCTCATTCTGCATACCGGCTGGCACCGCCATTACGAAGGTCAACCGCAACAGGACCTCGTGAAATACTTCTGCTATCACCCGGGCCCCAATCTCGATACGTTGCACTGGATGCTGCAGAAGAAGATCCGGTGGTGGGGCATGGACACCGGGTCCTGCGACCATGCAATGAACACCTCAATCCGCCTCATGCGCCCCGATCTGGCCGCGGACTTCACGCACCGGTACGGCAAGACACCGGCGGAATTCTTCGGCACTTTCGAATTCACGCACAAGAGATCTGGGCGCCGTGTCAGGCAGGACATGTTTCCGTTCCATAGCTGGGCGTTCCAGGAAGGCCTGCTTCACGCCGAAAACATCGGCGGCGACATCGAGATGGTGCTCGGTCGACGCTGCTTGATCGGCGCGTTCCCTTGGCGCTACGAGGGTCTCGAGGGTTGCCCCTGCCGTATCGTGTGCTTTCTGGACATCGAGGCGTCGGTCGAGGCAGTGGGCAATGCCGCCAGAGCGATCATGCGACGGTGAGGGGCGGGCCAGATGCGCATCAACCCAAACGCGGGTCGGGACGGTTGCTCTGCAGGGTCGCCTGGATCGCCTCGCGTAAAATCGCGTATTGCGCGGCTGGCCATTGCGCCACGCGTATGTCGGCAAGCACTGTCGCCGGTTTTCCGAAGACGATGACGCGATCGCCGACGGCGATGGCTTCTTCGAGCTGATGCGTGATGAGGACGGCCGTCGAGCCGCGTTCGCGCGCGAGCTTGAGGAAGGTGTCTCGCAGCTCGACTGCCGTAACCTCGTCGAGATGGCCAAAGGCTTCGTCGGCGAGCAGAATGTCCGGCTCCAACGCGAATGCGCGCGCGATCGCCACGCGCTGGCGCATGCCGCCGGACAACTCGTGCGGAAAGGCGTTGGTGAACTGGGCGAGCCCAAGCCTTCCGAGCCAGGCAAGCGCCCGCTCGCGTTGCTCGACGTCCGACAGGCCGATCAACTCGAGCGGGAGCCTGGCATTGTCGAGCGCGCTACGCCAGGGCAGAAGCCGGTCCTGCTGGAAGACGGTGGCAATCCTTCCGCGAAAGTGGTCGAAGTCCGCGTAGGGGCTCTTGTCGCCGAAACGGATGGATCCTTCGGTCGGTGCATCGAGGCCGATCATCAGGTCGAAGAAAGTGGATTTGCCGCAACCGGTCTGCCCGACGATCGCCACCACCTCGCGGGGGGCGATCGTGAGGTCGAGCCGGTCGATGGCGACGACTGATTGTCCCGTGTTCGCCTGCCGAAATATCTTGCGCAACCCGCGCACCATTATCGGCGGTGGTCCGCTCATGCGCGCCATCGCAACATGCGCGACTCCACGCGCGCGACCAAGGCCTCGAGCAGAAACAACAGGACGACCAGCACCAGCGTCCAGGCGAAGACGTCCGCCACCGAAAACAGCTCCTGCGCCACCGACAACTGGTGCCCGATGCCGGTTACGGCGCCGACCAGCTCCGCGATGGTGACCACGCGGATGGCGAGACTGATGTTTACCTTCCAACTGGTGAACAGGCTGGGCACGATCGCTGGCAGCATGAGCTTGAGAAAGAATTGACGCGGCGTTGGTCGGAACGACCGCATCATCTCCCTCAGCTCGCGTGGCACCCCGCGCATTGCATCAAGGGCGTCGACCAGGAACACAGGTCCGCAGACGGCGACGAGCACAAAGCCGATGCGGAATTCGACACCCGGAAACCACAGGACGGCAAACAGGATCCAGGATACGACCGGAACCGCCATCAATATGCGGATCATTGGACGCAGATATTGCTCGAGCGCATCCGATCGGTACATGGCGATCGCCAGCATCACGCCCATAAGGAACGAGACGATCAGGGCGCCCACCACGCGAGCGAGCGTCACGATGACGTCGAACGGCGTGACGGCGGCGAGGCGCTTGGCAATGGTGAGGAAACCCGGAACCGCAAAGGGCGGGATCCCCAGCAAAGGCGCAACATGCGCCAATGCTTCCCAGCAGGCGGCAAAGACGAGAAGCGAGACCAGCGTCTGCCGCGGAAACGCAGGGACCGGGAGCGAGGCGCGATGCTCCTCAGGGAACATAGATGATCTTTTCGTCCGGCATCTTTTCGTAGAAGCCGGCCTTGACCGCCCGTTCCATCATGTCGGTGATCGATTTACGGGTGGCAGGCTCCCAGGCCGGCCTAATGATCATCTGCAGCCTCTTGCTTTCCACGGCAGAGGTCAGAATTCCCGGCGGCAGCTTGAGCGTCTCGCTGGCGATCTTGTCGCCGGACGCGGTTTCCCGGTGCATGATCTCGGCAACCTCCCGGAGCGCGGCGACGAGCATGTGAGGCGCACTTGGATTCCTGGCGATGGCATCAGCGCGCATGGCGGTGACGATCTCCCAGCCGTCGTTGCCCGTAATTTCCTTCCAGCCTTGCGCGCCGTTAAAGACGATGTGCCAATCCGGATGCTGCCTGATACTGATGCTGGCGAGCGGCTCGATGACGAGCGCGGCGTCAACGCGCCCCGCCTCAAGTTGGGCGCGCGCCACGGCAAAATTCGCGTTTACCACCGTAATGTCCCGGCCGAGGTCGAGGCCCTTGGCGCTGGCATAGATCTTGATGACCTGAAACTGAGAACCGCCCATGTCGGCGGCGAGTTGCCGACCTTTGAGGTCCGCGAGCGATTTGATATTGCCGTCCTTGGCAAAAACGACGAGGTCGGCCAGCGTGAATCCGGTGGCGATGATGCGCACCGGTACGCCTTCCTGATAAAGTTTTTGAAGAATGGTCGGGCCGCCGATCAGCGCGTCGGTTTCGCCGGTCGCAAATGCGGCGTAGAACGCGGCGATCGAGGGATAGGCCCTCGCGTCGAGCACGAAACCGTGTCTGGCATCGATGCCGTGCGCCTTCATGATGTTCCAGACCAGCGGATTAAAGACCGGCAGGGTCAGGCTCGAGACCTTGATGACCGGCTTCTCCTGCGCTGGTGCCCACGGTACGCCCGCAGCCGCCGCGAGCATTGCCCCGAGGACGAATCCGCGTCGAGAGCAAGAGTTCATGACGTTCCCCTCCGGCTGCCGCACGGCAGCATTCCGCGCACTGCGCGGTGACGCAAGGTCGCGCGACTTTACTCCGGTTTTGTTAGTGTGCAAATAAGTAAGCGGCGACGAGGACCGGCCATGCCCTATCTCACCGCGCGCGACGGCGTCCGCCTCTACTACGAGGAGGCAGGCAGCGGCACGCCCGTCGTTTTCGTGCATGAATATGCCGGCGACTATCGCACGTGGGAACCGCAGATGCGGCACTTCTCCCGGCTGCACCGCTGCGTGACGTTCAGCCAGCGCGGCTATCCGCCCTCGGACGTCCCCGGCGATCCTGCACGCTATGGACAAACCATTGCGCGCGACGACGTGCTCGCGCTGATGGATGCGCTCGCGATCGAGAAGGCGCACGTCGTGGGACACTCCATGGGAGCCTATACGGCACTGCACGTGGGCCTTGCCGCACCCGCCCGCTGCCTGTCGGTCGTCGCAGCCGGCTGCGGCTGGGGCTCTCTGCCGGATCCAAAGCGGCGCGAGGAGATGAAGGCGCTTGCGGTCGAAACCGGCAGGATGTTCGCCGAGGAGGGGATTGCGAAGGCCGCGGCGACATATGCCGACGCGCCGATGCGTCAAGCGTTCAAGAACAAGGATCCGCGCGGCTATGCCGAATTCGCCCGTATGCTGTCCGAACATTCATCCGAGGGTCATGCGCTTACCATGTTCAATCTCCAGCTCAAGCGGCCGACGCTTTGGGAGATGGAAGCGGATTTGCGATCTTTCTCGCCACCGCTGCTTGTGATCGTCGGCGACGAAGACGAACCTTGTCTCGAGGGAAGTCTTTTTCTCAAGCGCATCGTACCGACCGCCGCCCTGCTCGTCATGCCGCGCACCGGCCACAACGTGCCGACGGAGGAGCCGGCCGCGTTCAACGCGGCCCTCGCCGAACTCTTTGCCGCGTCCGAAGCGGGGCGCTGGCTCGCACACAAACCGACACGATAACCAACCCTGGAGGATGCGATGGATCTCAAGCTCATGGGCAAGACCGCGCTGGTGACGGGCGGCAGCGAGGGCATCGGCAGGGGCATTGCCAGCGCGCTCGCCAAGGAAGGTGTCGATGTGGCGATCTGCGCGCGCCGAAGGGAGCCGCTCGAGGAGGCGGCGGCCGTGATCGCGAAGGAAACCGGCCGCAGGATCGTGGCCATTCCCGCCGATTTGACCAAGGACGCCGATGCCCGACGATTCATCGAAGAGGGACACAAGGCGCTCGGTCGTGTCGACATCATGGTCAACAATGCGGGCGCCGCGCCGGGCGGCGTCATCGAGCATCTCACCGAAGAGGATTGGGAAAAAGGCCTTCAGCTCAAATTCATGGGTTACGTCCGTTGCCTGCGCTATGTGTTGCCGATCATGGTGCGTCAAGGCGGCGGCCGCGTCGTCAATCTCATCGGCAACGACGGCGTCAAGCCGTCCTATTGGGAAATCTGCCCCGGAGCGGCCAATGCGGCAGGGCAGAACCTGACGCTCTCGCTGGCCGGCCAATACGGCCGGCACAACATCAGTTTCGTCGCAGTGAATCCCGGCCCGGTGCGCACCGAGCGATGGACGGGTCTCGTGAAAGCCATGTCGCGGGACATGAAAATTTCCTACGAGGAAGCCGACAAGCTCGCGCCCGCATCCATCCCGCTCGGTCGCATCGCCGAGGTAGAGGAGGTGGCGAACCTCGTCACGATGCTTGCCTCGCCGCTGATGCATATGGTGAATGGGACGATGATCGAGATAGACGGCGGCCAGGACAAACCGCTGATGGATCGTTTCCGTGATCGGCCGAGGGGCTAGACGCATTCCGGTGGTTTCTGGGTAATACGGACCGGTCATTGGGAGGACGGCGAAGCGATCACGAAGCGAATGGGCTCGCTCGGGATTGCTTCGTCGCCTCTGCGCGGTCCTCGCGATGATGGTGCCGATGCAACCGATCGGAATCCTCTCTGGCCAAACCTGCTCGCTGTCTGGCGCGCGGGTGCGGGTCGCGGGTTGTGGAAATTCGCTTCGATGGCTGCCCTGTGGACCGAAGCTTGCCTTGACGGCTCAGGTTCCTCGCCGATACCACGCCACGGCGTCCTCTAGCCGGTCGTCACCCCAGAACAGTTCCCGTCCGACGGCGAATGTCGGCGCACCGAAAATACCGAGCGTGCGCGCTTCGTCGGTGGCCGCCTCATAGAGACGACCGGTCGACTCGTTTTGCGCAAGGTCGAGGACGCGGCGCGGGTCCTGTCCGGCTTCGCGCAAGCTTGCCGCATTGTTGCTTTCGCTACCCGCCTCGTCGTGTTCTTGGAACCAGTGCCGATAGGCGGCGCAGACATAATCGGCGCACCAGCCCTCCTGCGTGCCGAGAACCGCGATGCGATTGGCGAGATCGAAATTCTTCAGCGGATAAGGAGGGTGCGCGCGATAGGGAATTCCATGCGTGACGGCGCGTCGCTCGAGGTCGCGCCACATATACGCGAGCTTCAACGGCTTGCTACGCGGCAAATTATCCATTTCGATCATGATGGCGCGGACGGAGAAGGGGCGCCAGCGGAAGGTAATGCCCGATCGTGCCGCCAGTTCCGGCAGGCGCATGACCGACAGGTATGTGTACATGCTGCCGACCGAGAACCAGAAGTCGATGGGTTCGCTCGCCATATGCCAACCTCCCCGAGCCGTCATACCATGCTATGACGGCGGGTGCATGCACGAGCAGAGCGCAGCCGCGGAATAGCTTGACAACATGAGGGCAACGGTCGGACTATTTGTATGCAAACAAGGCACCCCTGAGAACAGCTGGAACGCCATTAACACGGTCGAGATGGCTTGCCGGCGGAACGGCGGCCGCGAGGTGAGGAGTGTCCAACCATGAGACCCATGCACCATTGGCTACGGCTTTTACTGGTCAGCGCGTGTGCGACCGCGATCGCGGCCTCCGCTTCGGCGCAGCAGACCATCAAGGTCGGCGATTTGAGCAGCTACAAGGCGTTCCCCGCGTTTCTCGATCCTTACCGGAAGGGTTGGGAGATGGCGGTCGATGAGATCAACAACAAGGGCGGCGTGCTGGGCAAAAAGCTTGAAGTGATTGCGCGCGACGATGGCGCCAATCCAGGGGAAGCGGTGCGCGTGGCGGAAGAACTTGTGACTCGCGAGGGCGTCGCCCTACTGACGGGTACATTCCTCTCCAACGTGGGCTTGGCGGTTGCTAATTTTGCTGGTCAGAAGAAAGTGGTCTTTCTCGCATCCGAGCCGCTTACCGACAAGATAACCTGGGAGAATGGCAACAAATATACCTTCCGCCTGCGTGCCTCGACCTATATGCAGGTCGCGATGCTGATGCCGGCCACGGTCGAAGCTCACAAGAAACGCTGGGCGCTTGTGTATCCGAACTTCGAATATGGCCAAGCCGCCGCCGCCGCGTTCAAAAAACTGCTCAAGGAAAAGCAACCCGATGTCGAGTTCGTGACCGAGCAGGCTACTCCGCTCGGCAAGGTCGATGCAGGCGCAGTGGCGCAGGCGATCGACGATGCGAAGCCCGATGGCATCTTCAATGTTCTGTTCGGTGGCGACCTTGCAAAATTCGTGCGCGAGGGCAACACGCGCGGCATTTTCAAGAATCGCACGGTCGTGAGTCTATTGTCGGGAGAGCCGGAATATCTCGATCCCCTCAAAGATGAGGCGCCGGTCGGTTGGATTGTCACTGGCTATCCGTGGGACAAGATCAAGACCAAGGAGCACGTCGCCTTCGTCACGGCCTATCAGAAGAGATTCAACGATTACCCTCGGCTCGGCGCGGTGGTCGGCTACGTGACGATGAAGTCGGTGGCCGCCGCGATCGCCAAGGCCAAGTCGACCGACGCCGATCATTTGGCGGCCGCTTTCAAGGGGCTTAAGGTCGACGGTCCGTTCGGTCCGTTCTACTTCCGCGCCATCGACCACCAGTCGACCATGGGGGCCTATGTCGGCAAAATTGCGCTGGAAAACGGCAGAGGCACCATGGTCGATTTCAAATACGTGGATGGGGCCTCGGTCATGCCGCCGGACTCCGAGGTCAGGAAGCTGCGGCCGGCCACGGACTGAATAAAGCAGCGCCCGGCACTCGCGCTTCCGCTCCCGCACACGTCACGCGCAAAGAGGGCTCGCTGCGCCGCTGAGATGACTCTTAACGCACTTCTCTTCCAGGCGCTCAATGGGCTTTCATCCGCCTCCGGCCTGTTTTTCGTCGCGGTCGGCCTTTCGCTCATCTTCGGTGTGTCGCGCATCATCAATATTGCGCATGGTTCCCTTTACATGCTGGGGACCTATATTGCCTATAGTTTCGCGACGCACGTCGGTGGCGCCTTCGGGTTCTGGGGAGGCATCGTTGCGACGGCGGTGCTGGTTGGCCTTATCGGCGGCCTGATCGAGATCTTGCTCCTGCGACGGATCTATCGCGCGCCTGAGCTGTTCCAACTCCTTGCCACTTTCGCGCTGGTTCTCGTCATCAACGACGCGACGCTCGCCATCTGGGGGCCGGAAGATCTTTTCGGACCGCGGGCGCCGGGGCTGCGCGGCGCGGTCGAACTACTCGGACGCCATCTTCCGAGTTACGACCTGTTCCTCGCTGTTATCGGCCCCGTGATGCTGGTGATTCTGCATTTGGTGCTCGCCCGCACCCGTTTCGGTCGATTGGTGCGCGCCGCAACGCAGGATCGGGAGATGCTGGGGGCGTTGGGCGTCAACCAGGCGCTGCTCTTCACCAGCGTATTTGCGCTCGGCGCCGCGCTCGCTGGATTCGGCGGAGCCCTGCAGGTTGCACGCGAACCGGCAAACCTCGCCACCGATCTTACCGCGCTGGGCGATGCCTTCGTGGTCGTGGTTGTCGGCGGCATGGGTTCGATCACCGGCGCATATCTCGCCGCGGTCATCATTGCCGAGGTCAAGGCGATTTGCATCGGTCTCGGCGCGATGGATTTCGGCTGGTTTTCGCTGAACTTCAGCAAGCTCACGCTAGTTGCCGAATTTCTGGTGATGGCCGTGGTACTGATCGCGCGACCTTACGGCCTGCTCGGACGCCCACAGGCGGCCGTTCGTACGGTCGCCGAGCCGGAGGAGCCGATCCATCCCGCCTCGCCGTCACTCAAGGCATTCGCGGCCATCGTGTTGGCCCTGTTGCTCGCGCTGCCTGTGCTCGCTGAGGGCTCTCCCTACTTGTTGGTTCTCGGAATCGACGTGCTGATTGCCGTGATCTTTGCCGCTTCGCTGCATTTCATCGCCGGACCCGGCGGAATGCATTCGTTCGGACATGCGGCCTATTTTGGCCTCGGCGCCTACGGAGCCGCGCTACTGGTCAAGTGGTGCGGCGCCACGATGGGACCGGCCCTCATCGCCGCGCCGTTCGTCGCACTTCTGGGTGCTCTGCTTTTCGGTTGGTTTTCCGTCAGGCTTTCCGGCGTCTATCTTGCGATGCTCACCTTGGCCTTCGCCCAGATCGTATGGGCAACCGTATTCCAGTGGGAGGCGCTGACCGGCGGCTCGAACGGGGTGATCGGTGTCTGGCCACCGCCACCCTTCGATCAAGCGACCGTGTATTTCCTGCTCACATTGGTTCTTGCGGCCGGCGCCGTGCTCCTGTTGCGGCGAGTGCTCTTTGCGCCCTTCGGCTATGCCATGCGTGCCGGTCGCGACTCGGCCTTGCGCGCCGAGGCCATCGGCATTGACGTCAAGCGCGTGCACTGGCTCGCTTTTTCTATTGCCGGATTCGCGTGCGGTGTCGCGGGGGGCCTGTTCGCATTTGCAAAAGGCTCGATTTCTCCCGAAACGATTCATGTCGGCCGCTCGATCGACGGGCTGGTGATGGTATTGCTCGGCGGCATCCAGACGCTGACCGGTCCGATCGTCGGCGCTACCGTGTTCGCGGTGCTGCAGGATACGGTAATGCGCCAGACCGAATATTGGCGCGCGCTGCTCGGCGGTATCATTTTGCTGTTGGTGCTTGCCTTTCCTGGCGGCATCGTCGGAGCGGTCATGCGGTTGGCGGGCAAGGCAAGACTCTCATGAGCGTGCTCGCGGTGCGGTCGCTGTCGAAAACCTTCGGCGGCGTGCACGCCGTCAACGACGTCTCATTTGAGCTCGCCCGTGGCGAATTTCTCGCCATGATTGGCCCGAACGGCGCAGGCAAGTCCACCTGTTTCAACATCATCAACGGCCAGCTCGCTCCCGATGCGGGTGAGGTGCTGTTCGAGGGCAGGAACATCGCGCATCTTGCGCCGCGCCAAATCTGGCGCCTCGGCGTGGGCCGCACCTTCCAGATTGCGGCAACGTTCCACTCGATGACGGTCGCGGAAAACGTGCAGATGGCGCTGATCTCGCACAACCGCGAGGTCTATCGCTTTTGGCGGCCGGCCGCGGTGCGCCACCGCGAGCAGGCTCTTGCCCTGCTCGAGCAGGTCGGCATGCGCGAGGCTGCCGATCGACCAAGCCGCACCCTTGCCTATGGCGACGTCAAGCGGCTTGAGCTCGCGATCGCGCTTGCGAACGAGCCGCGCCTTCTGCTCATGGACGAACCCACCGCCGGCATGGGCGCGTATGAGCGCTATGCGCTGATCGAATTGGTCAAGCGGCTGGTGGTCGAACGGGGCATTTCCGTGTTGTTCACCGAGCACTCGATGGACGTCGTCTTCGCTTTCGCCGACCGAATCATCGTGCTCGCGCGCGGGCAGCTGATCGCGGATGGAGATCCGAAGGCGATCCGCGACCACCCGAAGGTCAAGGAAGTCTATTTCGGTACCGGTAAGGCGATCTCGCCGGGGGCGACGTCATGAATCGGCCGATGCTGGCGGTCGAGGGCCTGAGCGCATGGTATGACGCCGCGCAGATCCTGTACGACCTTTCGCTCGAGGTCGGCCGCGGCGAGGTCGTGGCGCTCATGGGCCGCAACGGGGCTGGCAAGTCGACCACGTTGAAGGCCATCATGGGGATGATCGGGCGCCGCCGCGGAGCGGTTCGTTTCAATGGCGAGGACATCTCGCGACGGCAGCCTTACGAGATCGCGCGCCGCGGTTTGGGCTATACGCCGGAAGATCGCCGCATCTTTGCCGATCTAACGGTCATGGAGAATCTCGACGTCGGGCGGCAGGCGCCGCGCAGCTTTCCCGACGGCGCAAAGGCGCCGGTATGGACGCCGGAAAGGCTGTTCGCCCTGTTTCCCAATCTGGCAGAGATGCCGCATCGCCTCGGTGCGCGCATGAGCGGGGGCGAGCAGCAGATGCTCGCGGTTGCCCGCACGCTCATGGGTAACCCGTTACTAGTGCTGCTCGACGAGCCCTCGGAAGGCATCGCGCCGCTGATCGTGGAACAGATGGCGAATACCATTGCCGCATTGAAAACGGAGGGTCTCTCGATCCTGCTGTCGGAGCAGAACATTGGCTTTGCGCGACTGGTCTCCGATCGGGTCTATGTGCTGGAGAAGGGACAGATACGCTGGCACGGGACGATGGCCGAGCTGGCGGACAATCACGAGGTTCAGCGAGCCTATTTGACGGTGTAAAACCGGACTCGGCCAGCGGAAGCGGTATGCGCACGAAGGACCTTTCGCCGTGCGTCCATAACGGCCATGATTTGGATGGCGGCGTGCACGTGCGAAGGGTGGCGACAGGGCGGGAGGCGATGGGTCGGAGATGCGTCAGACGCAGCGCGACAAATTGAACGTCGTGGCGACGCCCGCTTTGCCGGACGCGGCGGAAAAGGCCTATTTGCTCGACGAGCAGGTAGGGTTTCTGATGCGCGTGGCGATGCAGCGGCACACCGCGATCTTCACCTCACGCATGATCGAGGGGCTGACGCAGACCCAGTTCGCTGCGCTTGCCAAGCTGCATGAGGTCGGTCCTTGTTCGCAGAATCATCTCGGCCGCCTCATCTATCTCGACGCAGCAACCATCAAAGGGGTGGTCGATCGTTTGAGCGCTCGCGGTTTGGTCAGCGCGCTGGCCGATCCGAAGGATCGCCGGCGCCGTGCGGTCGCGCTCACCGCCCATGGCCGCGCGGTGACCGAGCAGGCGATCAAGGTCGCCGCTGACATCACGGCCGCGACGCTGGTACCGCTCACCCCCGAGGAGCAGCGGACGGTCACAAGGCTCCTCAAAAAGCTTGGTTGAAGCTCGGTCCGACCCGACTGCGTCATCCGCCGGCGCGATTTGGTCGCGGCGTTCGGCGATCTGGGGAACCCCGGCACGCCTGCGAAGCTCGGTGATATTGCCGCGCCATTGCGCGCACATGGCGGACTCGGCGAAGCCATCCGACATCGACTGTGCCGGCTCCGGGTAGCATCGGCGCTCTCGCGGGGCTTGGCGCCAGGACGGCGCCGAGTCAATCGGATCGGAACCTGCCCTCGCGGGCAGAATTTGTCGCGAGGTCAGAGCGGCGGATACCGCGGCGTATCAGCGCCTTCAGGCGCTGGGGCGAGACCGGCAACCGCGTGACCGCGCCGGGACATTGCAACGCGTCGTCGATCGCCGAGGCAATCGCCGCACCCACCGGCGTGACGCCGCCCTCCCCGGCACCCTTGAGGCCGAGCGGATTGAGCGGGCTTGGGGCATCCTCGGTGATCATCACCTGAACGACCGGCACCTCGCGCGCCGTCGGCATCAGGTAGTCAGCGAGGGTGACCGCGAGGGGATCACCGTTCTCCGCATAGAGGAATTCTTCATAGATGGCGCCCCCCAACCCTTGTGCCACGCCGCCGAGAATCTGTCCTTCCACCAGCATCGGATTCACCGCCCGCCCGATGTCGTACGCCACGATGTAGCGCTCTATGACGAGTGCGCCGACATCTTCTTCGATACGCAGTTGCACGACATGCGCGCCGTAGGGATAGACCATGTGGTTCGAAGTGTATTCGGCTTCCGCCGCAAGGCCGCCGACCGCCGCCGCGAGCGTCTCGAGCCGCATGGAGGGCCCGGTCCCGTCGCTACGCATGACCGCGCCGTCGACAATGTGGAGCGCCTCGACCGGCGTCTGCATCAGCGTGGCCGCGGCCGCGCACGCCGCATCGCGCAGCTTGACGGCGGCCTGGCGGGTCGCCTCGCCGCACATCACGGTCACGCGCGACGCAAATGCGCCCAGGCCTTTGTCAATACGATCGGTTTGGCCGTGCACGACCTTTATACCGGCATAGTCGACGCCGAGCGTCTCGGCGCATATCTGGGCCATCGCGGTTTCCACACCTTGACCGAGAGAAGCAACTCCCGTGATGAGGTCAATGGCGCCGGTCGGCGAGATCTCGATGCGCACTTTGTCGAAGGGACCAAGCCCGCTCTTCTCGACGAACATGGCGAACCCCGCACCCGCGAGTTCGCCCGCTGCGCGACGCCGCTCGAGATCGCGGCGCATACCCTGCCAGTCGGCAGCCTCGAGCAGCCGGTCCATCAGCTTCGCATAGTCGCCGGAATCATAGACAAGACGTGTGCCGAGAGTGCCGAAACCAAGATCGTAGGGCATGGCGTTCTTGTCGATGAGATTACGCCGGCGAATCTCGATGGCGTCGACGCCCGTTGCCGCCGCGATTGCATCCATGAGCCGCTCGCGCACGAAGGTCGACTCGTAGCGTCCAGGCGAACGATAGGTGCCGCACGGGGTCTTGTTGGTCAGACGAATATGACCGCGCGCGCGGTAGGCCGGGACGCGATAGGGGCCGGGCAGCATGGCGGCGGCCAGATCGGGCACCGTGGCCGCATGCGTACGCATATAAGCGCCATTGTCATGGAAGAACTCGTCGTCAATGCCGAGGATGCGGCCGTCCCTGTCGATCGCCGCCCTAATTCGATGATGCTGCTGGCGCGAATGGTTGGCGGCGACCATGTGCTCGCGGCGGTCTTCGATCCATTTCACCGGCCGTTTGAATGCGAGCGCGGCGGCGCAGATGAGAACGTCCTCGGGATAGAGCTCGCCGCGGATGCCGAATCCGCCGCCGACGTGGCCTTCGTAAAGCTGGATCGATTCGGGTTTGCGGCCGAGCATCAGCGCGAGACGATCCCGGTTCCAGTGCGGCACTTTCGCGGCGCCGTGCATTTCGAGGATGTCCGTCGCTGCATCGTAACGGGCGACGGCGCCTCGTGTTTCCATCGGCACGCCGCTGTGTCTCCCGATCACAAGCTCGAGCGAGACGGTGGCATGCGCGTTGCGGAAGGCAGCGTCGATGTCGCCGGAAATCTTCTCGATGAGGCCAGCGTCGGTGCTGTGCTCGCGATCGAAGGCCCCAGGCGGTCCGGCAGCGTCGAGAACGACCGGCAGGGGCGTGATCTCGAGTTCCACCAGTTCTGCGGCGTCCTCGGCGAGATAAGGATCTTCCGCGAACACCGCCGCCACGGGCTCGCCGACATAACGCACCTCGTCGCGCGCCAATACGGTCTGCCGATAGGGCTCAAGCTCGGCAAGACCGGTCAGGCGGAAGCCGATCGGGGGCAGATGCGCGACGTCCTCATGGGTCCACACGGCGTGTACGCCGGGTATGGCCAGCGCCTTCGCCGGATTGATCGAAACGAGCTTGCCGTGCGCGACGGGGGAGCGCACGACACGCATATGCCACTCGTCCGGAAAGGAAATGTCGGCAGCAAAGCGGCCCTGACCGGTGAGGAGCGGACGGTCTTCCAGCCGAGGAACCGACCGGCCAATGAACTTTGTCGGCTCGTTCATCTTCGACGCATCGCTTTGGCGCCCTCGCGCACCGCCTTGATGATGTTTTGATAGCCGGTGCAGCGGCAAAGGTTGGAGGAAAGCACATCGAGGAGGTCTTCGTCGCTGATGTCCGGCTCGCGTTCAATCACGCCCACAGCCAACATCAGAAAACCGGGCGTGCAGAAGCCGCACTGCAGACCATGATGATCCATGAAGGCCTGCTGCATTGGGTGCAGCGTCTCGCCGTCCGCGAGACCTTCGACCGTGCGGATCTTCTTACCCTCCGCCTGCACCGCGAACATCAGGCAGGACCGGATCGGTTCGCCTTCCACGATCACGGTGCAGGCTCCGCAGACGCCGTGCTCGCAGCCGACATGCGTGCCGGTCTGGCCGCATTCCTCGCGGATAGCATCTGCGAGGGTACGACGCGGCTCGACCGTGATGTCATAGTCGCGACCGTTGATCGTAAGGGTGATGTTGACCCGTTTACTCGGACTCATCTTTGCTCTCGTACATGGGCATATGCCGCCAAGCGGCAAACCCGGGCGCGACGCGACGCCCGGATGCAAGACATCCATCCTCGCGTGCGCCGGGCAGACAACGGGCGGTGCAGCGCCTTCATGAGAGAACCCCGGCGTTGCGAAGAAGCGCGCGGATTCTTTGCGGCGTGGCCGGAATCTCGTCGATCTCGACCCCAAATGGCGCAAGCGCATCGTTGAGCGCATTGATGACCGCCGCGGGCGCACCGATGGCACCGCCCTCGCCGAGCCCCTTTGCTTGAGTGATGGAATTCGGACTTGCGGTCTCGAGGTGCCGGAGTTCGATCTGTGGTATTTCGCGCGCGGTCGGCGGGAGATAGTCGGCGAGCGTGGACGTTAGGATGTTGCCCGTATCATCGTAGAGGACCTCTTCGAACAGCGCGTTGCCGATCCCCTGCGCGACACCGCCGTGCACCTGCCCGTCCGCGATCATCGGATTGATGAGGCGACCCGCATCCTCCGCGACGATGAAACGTTGTATCGCCACGCGGCCCGTTTCGATGTCGACCTCGACGATCGCCGCGTGGCAGGCATTCGAAAAGGTGCCGGGCGGATCATAGGCGCCCTGTTCGGTCAGCCCAGGCTCGATCTCGCCTTTGAAGCGGTGCGTCTGCGCGTATGCCTCGCGCGCGAGCGCAGCGATCGGGAGCGAACGATCGGTACCGGCAACCCGCGCCTCGCCGCCCCCCAGCAGGATGTCCTCGGGTGCCGCTTCCAGCATGTGGCTCGCAACCCGTATGAGCTTGGCGCGCACCTTGCGTGCGGCAACCAGCGTCGCGCCGCCGCCGATCACGAGCGAACGGCTTGCGAATGTGCCCCATCCGTACGGGGCACGGTCGGTATCGCCATGCACCACGCTGACCTTGTCAGGCGAAACGCCGATCTCGTCGGCAATGATCTGCGCCAGCGTGGTACGCAACCCTTGACCGTGGGGCGAGGCCCCGACGCGCGCCTCGACGAATCCGGACGGATCGATCGAAACCACGGCCGTCTCCCATCCCGGCGTAATGTCCATCCCCCGCGCGGCAAAAGCGGGGCTGCCATAGCCGGTGCGTTCGCAGAACGCCGAAAATCCGACGCCGAAATGGCGATTCTTCGCGCGGGCCTGCTTCTGCCACGCACGGAAAGCAGGAAGATCGACGGCAGCCGCCGCCATCTCCAGCGTCTGCCGGTAGCTCGCCTCGTCGTACTCGAGCCCCGTCGCGGTGCGGTACGGAAACGCGTCGATCAGATTGCGGCGGCGGATGTCTACCGGATCGATGCCGAAGGCTTTTGCGGCCTTGTCCATCAGGCGTTCGAGTGCGAAGGTGATGACCGGGCGCGATACACCCCGATAAGGCGCCATGGTGCACGTGTTGGTAAGCACCCCGCGCGCGCGGCACTCGTAGTGCCTGACGTCGTATGGACCGGGCAATTCCGCAAGCGCCATCAGCGGTTCGACGCCGCATGTGGTGGGAAAGCAGGAATAGGCCCCGACATTGGCGACGATGTCGGCTTTGAGCGCAATGATCTTGGCGTTTGCGTCGAAGGCTCCCTGCAAAAAGATATGCTGGTCGCGGGCGTGGAAAGCGGCGATCAGGTTCTCGCGTCGATCTTCCGTCCAGGCGAATGAACTCCTGTACCGGCACGCAAGCCAAACCAGCAAGACGTATTCGGCGGCCAGCGACATCTTCTGGCCGAAGCCGCCGCCGACGTCGGGTGCGATCACGCGCAGCCGGTTTTCGGGCAGGCCCAAAATGTCGGCGATCGCAGTGCGGGTCAGATGCGGCATTTGGGTGGTGCAGGTCAGGGTCACGCGTCCTGTGGTCGCGTCAAAGGCTGCGTGACCCGCGCGCGGCTCGAGCGGAGTCGCGTTCTGCCGCCGCGAGCGCGCCTCGAGAGCGATCACCCTGTGCGCGCCATCCCAGGCGTCATCGAATCCGGGAGTCTTGACGCTGCCCTCCACGACGACATTGCCGGGGGCCTGCGTATGGACTGGAATAGCCGTGGTCTCTAGCGCCGCGCGGCAGTCAATCACCGCCGGCGTCGCGGTGATATCAACCGCGACCTGCTCGGCGATGTCCTCCGCCTCCTCCCGGCTAGCGGCGACGACCGCGGCAACCGGTTCTCCGACGAAGCGCACCACACCCTCGGCAAGGATTGGCTGTGCCACCGGTTTGTACGCGAATTTGTGCAGCATCGGGCGGATCGGCTTCACGCCGGTGAGATCGGCTGCAGTGACGACCCACGCGTCCTTTGGCGGGTTGATGGCGTTGATTTTGCCTGAGGCGACCGGACTGCGCACAAGACGCACCCAATGCGCCGCGGGGAGATCGCCCGTGAACCGCCCTCGTCCAGTGACCAACGCGGGATCCTCCAGCCGACGGATTGAGCGACCTACCCAGGTCGTGCCGGAGCCCTTGGTGAATGCGGTCATGTTTCGGCCCGCAGACGCACAGTTAAGAGGGGCGTGTGGCTCGCACACTGCTCTCCAGTGCGCGGCGGACCACCGCACGCACGAGGTCGCGGCGATATTGGGCGTCGGTCTGGTGATCCTCCAACGGATCGATGGCTGCCGCGGCAGCCTCCGCGGCGGCCCGGAAAACAGGCTCTTCGGGGACCTGGCCATCGAGCGCCGCTTCGGCGTCGGCGAGGCGGCGAGGCGTCGCCTCGGCACCTCCAACGCCGACGCGTGCGTCCGTGATTTTGCCATCGCGCAGACGATAGACCACGAGGGCCGCGCTCATGGCGAAATCACCCGCGCGGCGACTGAACTCGTTGAAGCCGAATCTCGCGTCGCGTGCGAGCAGGGGCAGCCGGGCCTCGACGAGCAGCTCGTCTTCCTGCAGCGTCGTCGACATGATGCCGGCGAAGAATTCATTGGCTGCAATCATCCGTTCGCCGCGAACGCTCCTTGCCACCATGGTGGCATCGAGCGTCGCGGCCACCAGACACCACTCCGACGCCGGATCGGCGTGCGCGAGACTTCCGCAGAAGGTGCCGCGCAGACGGATCGGGTAATGCGCGATATGTTTGGCGACGGTCGTAAGCAATGCACCAAGCGGATTGTCGACGACCGGCCTGTGAAACGCCGCATGGCGTACGCAGGCTCCGATGATCAGGGTGTGACCGTCGTTCGTCACCCTGTCCAATCCGGGGATTTCGTTGATGTCGACGAGATGGGCCGGTTTGGCCAGCCGGAACGCCATGATCGGCACAAGGCTTTGTCCGCCGGCCAAAACACGCCCGTCCTGCGGCGCAACTTGTGCCAGGATCGCGACCGCTTCTGCGATCGTCCGCGGCACATGGCGAATGAAAGGCGCGGGTTTCATGGGCGCTTGCGCGACACGGCGCTTCCGAGATCGCTTGTATGCTAACGATCTCGCCTCCGACGAGTCAATCGAAGCCGCGCCTACCGGCGGTCGCGGAAGCTTGGTCTGCGCTTTTCCATGAACGCCCGGACGCCTTCCGCGTAGTCTGGCGTCATGCTTGCCTCCCGCTGGAGGTCGCGTTCGAGATCGAGCTGGGCATCGAGTGGGTTGGTCGCCGACAATGACAGCGCGCGCTTGATCAGCGCAAGCCCGTGGGCGGGCGCCGCGGCGAACTGCCCGCAAATCTTGCGTGCCTCGCTCGCGAGCGCCGCGTCATCGACGCACTTCCAGATGAGTCCCCATTGCTCGGCTTTGTCGGCCGGCAACGGCTCCGCGAGCAGGGCAAGGCCGCGCGCACGCGCCTCGCCGACGAGACGCGGCAGAAACCAGGTGCCGCCGGAGTCGGGGACGAGCCCGATGCGTGCAAAGGACTGGACGAAACTCGCGGAGCGCGCGGCGATCACGATATCGCAGGCCAGCGCGATATTGCAGCCGGCGCCGGCGGCAACACCGTTTACGGCCGCGACCACGGGGAAGGGCAAGGCCCGCAGCTTGCGTACCAGGGGATTGTAATATTGCTCCAGCGACTCCCGCGGCACGGGCTTTTCGTCAGGCGCAAGCAGCCGATCCGACAGGTCCTGTCCGGCGCAAAAGCCGCGGCCGGCGCCCGTGATGAGCAATGCACGGCAGGTCGTATCGGCCTCCGCCTCCGCGACGGCCTCCCGCAATGCCTCGTGCATGGCGTCGTTGAACGCGTTGAGACGATGGGGCCGGTTCAGCGTAAGCACGCGATAGCCGGGGCATCGCTCGACGAGAAGGGGTGCTGCAGTCATCGGCTCAAGCGATCGAGGAACCGGTCCAGTATGCCGATCTCGGTTCCATCCGTTCTGCTATCGGCGGCGATGTGCTCATAAAGGCGGGCGGCAGCCGACAGCATGGTGGCCTCGGGGCGGTCTTGGCCGACGAAGGCGGCGATCTCGTCGAGTTCGGCCACCCAGCGATAGGCTTTTGCGTACATCGAGGGTATCTGCCGCGCAAGCCAGGACATAAGCGCGGGTTGGCTTTCGGCCAGTTCTGCCTTGAGCGCGGCGGCCGAACCTTCGCGCGTGGCGGCCAATATCATGGCAGCGCCGAGCGCGGTAAAGCCCTTGGTGATCCCCGCGTAGGACATCTTCAATGCCGAGGCGGCGGTGAGCGAACCGTCCAGGACGCGCACGTTCAAGCCGTACTCGTTCAGTCGTGCGAGCTCGGCGGCATGCGGACCGGAGGCGTAGATCTTGGTGTTTGTCGAATTTTCCCGCGGCGGTGGCCCGATGATGCCGGCAGCAATGAAACGCGCCCCCGTCGCGGTTATCACCTCGGCAATCCTCCGCATGGTCGCCGGGCTTACCGCATTGCAGTCGACAAAGATGGGCTTGCGGTCGGCCGCGGCAAAATGGGCCGCAAACCGCTTTGCGAGCGTCAATGCCACGCCGGGCGGCACGATGGAAAGCAGGAAATCGGCTTCCATCAGATGTTGTTCGTCGACGGCCCGCATGCCGGCGGCGTGCGCGCGGCGGGCGCTCTCGGCGCTGCGGCCGGCGAGCGTGGTAAGCACGGTTATTTTATGCTCGGCCAAGCGTCGGCCGATCCCTCCACCCATGTTGCCCGGAGCGACGATAGCGACCGTCGGTTTCATGCGCTGATCCGCCTTTCCCTGCTACGAAGACCACAGTCCTCCCGCGAGAGGGAACGCTACCGAGCTCATGACCCGGTTACCCCACCGTCAAGATTGATGCTCTGTCCGGTAACGAAGGCCGATGCCTCCGACGCGAGGAACAAGACCGCGCCGACAAGATCTTCCGGCGTCTCCGCACGCGGGACGCACTGCATTGAAATGATCCGCTCTTTCTGTTCCGGCGTGACGGTCTTGCGTTCGATTTCCGTAAAGGTGGCGCCCGGAAGAATGGCGTTAACGGTGATATTGTCGGGACCAAGTTCACGGGCCATCGAAAGGCTCATGCCGGCGAGAGCGGCCTTCGTCGCGATGTAATGCAGGTAGTTCGGTCGGCCAAGCCGGACGGCGCCTGATGCAATGTTGATGATGCGGCCCCATTTCGCCCTGCGCATGGCCGGCAGCACGGCGCGCGCACACAGAAACGGTCCCGTAAGGTTGACCCGCAAGACGCGTTCCCACTCCGCGAGCGGTATCTGATCGAATGGCCGCATTTCCAGCGTCGAGAAAATTCCCGCGTTGTTGATCAACACGTCGATGCGTCCGTATTGCGTCTCGACCGCCTCGACCATCGCCTTGACCGACGCTTCGTCGGCAACGTCGGTCGTTACGGCCAACGCCTGCCCGCCCGAGCGCCTGATCTCGTCGCACACCGCGCGGCCCTTCGCCTCGTTGACCTCAGCGATGACCGCCCGCGCGCCGGCGAGCGCAAAGGCCTTGGCGAGAACCCGCCCGATTCCCTGCCCGGCCCCGGTGATGATGATCACGCGATCCGCGAGGCCCGGGAAGACGATATTCCGCAAATCGCTCATTTCGCTCCTCGAACGTCGAGGCCGTTATCCCCCTGTCGGCGTCAAAGAAGGTCTGCGAGGCGGGACATAATGGCACCTCTCGCGCCAGCCCATGAGGCCGAGGTCGGCGGGGTGGGCAGGCGCGGATCCGGGCGCACCCGTCGGGAACATTCGCACGGGCAGCCGGAACTCACGCCGCGCGCTCCCGCCGCGACAATTCCTCAAGCGCGCGACGTGCGTCCCACGGTGTCCACCACGGCTTGATGCCCAGGTCGCGGGCGATGATGCCGGCGCTGATATAGCCAGCGCCGCCGGAAATTGCGCCGCCGGGATGAGCGGCAGAACCGGCATTGTACAGGTTGGGTATCGGCGAGCGGTAGCCGAAGTGGTTATACATCACCTGCTCGGCGTTGAACGCTCCCATAAAGATGTCGCCCTCGCGCATATTGATCAATTCCTGCACATAGTCGCGGCCGGTATAGATATGGCGGCCCAGGATGTTGGTGCGCGTCATGTTCGGGCAATAGCGCGCGAAAACCTCGATGATTCGGTCCGCGAATTCCTCCTTCCACGCGTCGTAATTCCTGCCTCCGATATCGGGATTAAGTGGCATCACGTGCCAACAATAGGTCGTGTGTTTTCCCGGCGGCGCCTGCGTCGGGTCAAGCAGGCTGAGCGGCCCCGAGCCGAACTGCACGATCGTCGGCACGCGGCCGGCCATCACGTCCTGATGGGCCGAGAACAGGTCCTGCATCGTTTCCGCGCCAATGCTCCACTTGAGCGTGCGGTTGATGTTGGGATCGTAGCTCTCCGCGGAAAAGCGCGGGCTTTCGTTCAATGCAAGGTGCAGGCCGAACAGCGACCACTTGGTATATTGGAAGTCGTCGAGTTTTTTCAGAAAAGCGGCCGGCAGCTGATTCCGGCCGACGAGTTGTTCGAAGGTCTGGTGCACGTCGAGGGTGGAAGCGATGAAACGCGCGCGTACGATGCTTCCGTCCATCAGTTCGATGCCGGTGGCCCTGCCATTCTCGATGACGATATGCGCAATGTGCACTTGCGGTTCGAAAGTGCCACCGGCAGCGATGAACGTCTCCATCAATCCGCGTGCCAGATTGAAGGAGCCACCCCGGCATAGCTGGTAGCCGCTTTCGAGATCAAAGGCGCGGATCACCGAGCCCATGGGCGAGGTCTTTGACAGCGTGTCAACAAGCCACGTGCCAAATAGGGATACCTTGAACAGGAACAGCAACCGGACATGCTCGTTCTCGAACAGCTCCTGCACCACGTCGAGCGGTTGGCGGTTCGAGACCGCGAGAAAGTCGCGGCCGAGCGAAGTGCGCGACAGCAAGGCTTCGCGCTCGGCCTTGGGCAAAGGCTCGGCATAGCGTTCGGGCAGGAAGATCGCGCGCGTTATGGCCTCGGCTTTCCGATTCCACTCGCGGAAGGTCCGGGCATCCTTGTTGGAGAAACGCGCGATGTTGGCAACCGATTCCTCGAGTTCGCGTCCCAGGACGAGCGCGGTGCCATCGCGATGGGCTTGGCCGAATTCGTAGCGCGGCGTGATATAGGTAACGCGCGCGTCGAGCCCGAGGTCCTTGAACCAGGGCGCCTCGGTGATGTGGAAGTGATTGATCGAGTGCAGGTTGTGGTAGAAGCCCGGCAGCGTGACCTCGCGCGTGCATAGGCCACCACCGTAGGTGAGTCGCCGTTCGACCAGCAGGATATCCAGGCCGGCCCGTGCGAGGTAACTTGCCAGGATGAGCCCGTGATGGCCGGCGCCGATCACGATGCCGTCGTATGTTTTTTGCAGCGCTCTGGGCATGGTACGAGCCGCTCCGAATTATATTTCTCGCCTCGCCAACGACACCGTGGGCCGATAGAACCTTCAACGGCACGTGGTTTCGGTCAATGGCCTTGACAGAAAAATCGCACCCGCGCCTACCGCGGGTGGGCAGACGCATGTGGACCTTTCCCTGCCCTTGCCGGTAGATTAGACCTATGGACAAGACGGGGCGCGAGGGGCCCCAGGGGGAGGACATACATCATGCACAAGGCGTTGGTGGCGATCGGTGCCGCGTTGCTGCTTTCGGCGAGCCCCGCGGCAGCGCAGAACAAGTCCGTCAAGATCGGCTTCGTCTCGACCTTCAGCGGGCCCACAGCGGTGATCGGTAACAATATGCGGGACAGCTTCGAGCTCGCACTCGATCATCTCGGCCGCAAGATGGGCGGCCTGCCGGTCGAGGTGATCTACGAGGATGATCAGCAGAAGCCCGAGGTCGGCAAGCAGAAGACCGACAAGCTGATCGAGTCTGATCATGTCGACTTCATCGTAGGCTATATCTGGTCGAACGTGTTGCTTGCGTCGATCAAGCCGGCGGTGGATTCGAAGACCTTTCTCATCACCGCCAATGCCGGCCCGCACGAAATCGCCGGCGAGCTTTGCTCTCCTTACATTTTCTCGACCTCTTGGCAGAACGATCAGACGCCCCAGGCCATGGGTCTCTACATGAATCAGAAGGGCGTGAAGAGCGTTTTCCTGATCGGTCCGAACTACGCGGCGGGCAAGGACATGCTGGCCGGCGTTGCCTCGACCTTCAAGGGCAAGATTGTCGGTCAAGAGCTGACGACGTGGCCGTCGCAGCTTGACTTCTCGGCCGAGCTTGCAAAAGCCAAGGCCGCCAATCCGGATGCCATCTTCGTTTTCTATCCCGGCAAGGCGGGAGTGCAGTTCCTGAGCCAATATGCGCAGGCGGGTCTGAAGGGCAAGATTCCCCTCTATACGGCCTTTACCATCGATGAACTCTCGTTGCCTCTGCAGAAGGATCTCGCGCTTGGCGTGCCGGGTGCGCAGGAGTGGGTTAACGATCTTCCGAACGAGGCGAACAAGCGCTTCGTCGCAGACTTCATCAAGAAATATCCTGGGAAGAGGCCCTCATTTTACGGAGCACAGAGCTACGACGCGGCCATGCTGATCGCGTCGGCCGTCACCGCCGTCAAGGGGAATCTTTCCGACAAGGAGGCGGTCCGCAAGGCGCTCGAAAAGGCCGACTTCAAGTCGGTGCGTGGCAAGTTCAGGTTCGGCAACAATCACATTCCGATCCAGGATTTCTATCTGCAAGACGTGGTGAAGGACGCAAACGGCGATTATGTCCTCAAGACGGTGACGACCATTGTCAAGGACAGCCAGGACAGCTTCCACGACAAGTGCCCGATGAAGTAGCCTCGGAATGCGATCACGCGGCGGCGCGCGCCGCCGCGTGTGCGTTCGGTGTGCGCGATCCGGTCGCGGCTGTGCCATGACGCTTCTCGTCGAGCAATGTCTGAACGGGCTGCAATTCGGCTTGCTCCTGTTCCTGTTGGCCGCGGGGTTGACCCTCGTGTTCGGCATCATGGACCTCGTCAATCTTGCGCACGGGTCGCTCTACATGCTGGGCGCGTATTTCGCCGCAACCTTCGCCGCCTGGACGGGCAGTTTTGTACTCGGCGCGCTGCTCGCGCTCGGGGCGACACTGCTGGTCGGAATGGCGGTGGAAGTCGTCGCGATGCGCAGGCTTTATGGTCGCGATCATCTGGACCATGTGCTCGGCACCTTCGGTCTCATTCTGTTCTTCGATGAAGCGGTGCGGCTGCTCTGGGGCCCCGAAGGTCTCTCACTGCCGCTGCCGCCATGGCTCAATACCGCGGTCGAAATTCTGCCCGGCATCTACTACTCGTCCTATCGACTCGCGATTATCGTGGTAACGCTTGCGGTGGCCGTCTTCCTTTACGTGCTGGTGATGCGCACCCGCGTCGGCATGCTGATCCGCGCCGGCGCATCCAATCGCGAGATGGTAGGCGCGCTGGGCGTGAACATCAAACTGCTTTACACGCTGATATTCGGACTCGGCGCCGCGCTTGCCGGGTTGGCCGGCTTGATGCAGGCTCCAATCCTCACCGTGCAGATCGGGATGGGCGAGAACATCCTCATCCTTGCTTTCGTGATCACCGTCATTGGCGGCATCGGGTCGATCCGCGGGGCGCTGATCGCCGCACTGCTTGTCGGATTCATCGACACGCTCGGGCGCGCGTTCTTTCCCGATCTCTTGCGCATGGCGTTGAGTACGGCCGCCGCCTCGACCGCCGCGCCGGCATTGTCGTCGATGCTGATCTATCTGTTGATGGCGGTGGTGTTGGTATTCAAGCCGGAAGGCCTGTTCTCGACAGGGAACAAATGACTCCGGCCTTCAATGTTCGTGTCGCCGCTGTCGTCCTGCTGCTTGCGGCGCTACCCCTGGTGCCCGTATACGCGCGCTTGGCCAACGACCCATTTCTTCTGACGCTGTTTACACGCATCGTCATCATGGCGCTCGCAGCGGTCAGTCTCAATCTCATCCTCGGTTACGGCGGCATGATGAGCTTCGGCCATGCCGCCTATCTCGGCATCGGCGGATACGCGGTGGGCATGCTGGCGCATGAAGGCATTTACAGCGGCCTGGTGCAGTGGCCCGTCGCGCTCGCCGCGTCGGCCTTATTCGCCCTCGTGATCGGCGCCCTGAGCCTGCGCACGCGCGGTGTCTATTTCATCATGATTACGCTCGCCTTCGCGCAAATGGCGTATTATGTGGTCGCGGGCATCGCGCGCTATGGCGGCGACGACGGACTTACCATCTATAAGCGAAGCCAATTCTTCGCTCCACTGGATTTGTCAAACAAGATTCAGTTCTATTACCTCTGCCTCGCGCTGCTCTACGGCGGGACCTATTTCGTTTGGCGGCTTGTCAATTCGCGTTTCGGCATGGTGGTACAGGGAACGCGATCGAACGAGGTCAGGATGCGCGCCATCGGGTTCCCGACCTATCGCTACAAGCTCGTTTGTTTCGTCATCGCTGGTACGCTGTGTGGGTTGGCGGGCGCCTTGCTCGCCAACCACAACGATTTCATCAGCCCGGCGACCATGTACTGGACCCGCTCCGGCGACCTCATCGTCATGGTCGTACTCGGTGGCATGGCCTCGCCACTGGGTCCCTGGTTCGGGGCGTTGGTACTGCTGGTCCTCGAGGAGGCGCTCTCCAGCATAACCGAATATTGGCAGATCATTCTCGGCCCGCTGCTGCTCCTCATCGTGCTATTTGCGCGCGGCGGCATCGACGGCATGCTGCGGACGATCGGGGGACGGCGCGCATGAGCGAGCCGTTGCTCAAGGTGGAAAATCTCTCCAAGCGCTTCGGCGGCATTGTTGCTGCTGACGAGCTGCAACTCGCGATTGCCCGGGGCGAGCTCCATGCCGTGATCGGGCCGAATGGCGCCGGCAAGACGACGCTCTTGGCGCAACTGTCCGGTCAGTTGCGCCCGGATTCCGGTCGCATTTATTTTGACGGTCGTGACATCACGACGCTGCCAATGCACCGCCGCAGCGCGCTGGGTGTGGCCCGATCGTTTCAGATCACGTCGCTGTTTCTTGATCTTTCCGTGCTCGACAATGTGGCGCTCGCCGTCCAGGCGCGCTCCGGACATTCTTTTCGCTTCTGGCGTAACGCCCGCACGGATCCCGATCTGCGCAAGCCCGCATGTGCCGCGCTCGAGCGGGTCGGTCTTGCCACGCGCCGGAATGACCTCGCTTCCGCGTTGAGCCATGGCGAGCACCGGCAGCTCGAGCTTGCCATGGCGCTTGCCTGCAATCCGCGCATGCTCCTGCTCGACGAACCGATGGCCGGGCTCGGGCCTGAGGAATCCGCGCGCATGGTCGAGATGTTGCGAGCGTTGAAGGCCGAGCTCACGATCTTGCTCGTCGAGCACGACATGGAAGCGGTTTTTGCGTTGGCCGACCGAATCACGGTGATGGTCTACGGTCGCGTGATAGCGTCCGGCAGGCCCGCGGACATTCGGGCCAACAAGGACGTGCGCGATGCCTATCTCGGCGAGCAGGAGGCCGCTCATGGCTGATGCCCTGCTGGAGCTGGAGGCCGTCGAGACGGCCTACGGTCTCAGCCAGGTCCTGTTCGGCGTCTCCCTGTCGATCGGCGTCGGAGAGGTGGTGACGCTGATGGGACGCAACGGAATGGGCAAGACCACGACGGTGCGTTCGATCATGGGGCTTACGCCCGCGCGCCGCGGGCGTATCCGCTTTGCAGGCACCGACATCGGCGGCCTTGCGGCTTATAAAGTGGCGCAGCGCGGGATCGGCTTGGTGCCCGAAGGGCGACAGATCTTCCCCAATCTCACCGTGCGTGAAAATCTGTTGGCGACCGCCGTCGCGCGCGGCGCTTGGACGCTCGAGTCGGTCTACAGGCTTTTCCCGCGCCTTGCCGAACGTGCTTCCAGCATGGGCAATCAGCTATCCGGCGGTGAACAGCAGATGCTCGCGATCGGGCGCGCCTTGATGACCAACCCGAGGCTCCTGATCCTCGACGAGGCGACCGAAGGACTTGCGCCTCTCATCCGTGCCGAGATCTGGCGTTGTCTTGCGCAACTGAAGACGACCGGCCTGTCGATTCTCGTGATCGACAAGAATGTCGGTGCGCTCATGAAGGTCGCCGACCGACATTTCCTCATTGAGCGTGGTCGTATTGTCTGGAAAGGATCCTCGACCGAGCTCGCCGCCGCGCCCGACGTACAGCATCGGTATCTCGGAGTATGATTATCCTGCCGCTTCCTCCGCCTGCGTCCTGCCCGATCGGGATATGAAAGTGAAGTGGGCACCGCCCCAGCGACGGTGGAGGCGGTCGAGCATCAGATAGATGGCGGGCGTCGTGTAAAGCGTGAGCATCTGCGATACCACCAGCCCTCCAATGATCGTGATGCCAAGCGGCCGGCGCAGCTCGGAGCCGGGGCCGGTGGCAATCACAAGCGGGAGCGCGCCTAACATCGCGGCGAGTGTGGTCATGAGGATCGGGCGAAAGCGCTCCAGGCAGGCCTGGTGAATAGCCTGTCTGGACGCGAGCCCGCGCCGCCGCTCCGCGTCCAGCGCGAAATCAACCATCATGATGCCATTCTTCTTCACGATCCCGATCAGGAGAATGATGCCGATAAACGCGATCACCGTGAGCTCGGTACGGAACAGCTGCAAGGCCAGCAATGCGCCGAGACCTGCGGAAGGCAAAGTCGAGATGATGGTGAGCGGATGTGCAAGACTCTCGTAAAGCACGCCGAGCACGATGTAGACCGCGACCAGCGCGGCAACAATCAATAAGGGCTGTGCGCCGACGCTTTGACGGAACGCCTGCACGTCGCCGGCGAAATCGGCACGCACGGCGTCGGGAAGATGCAGCTCGTCGACGGCGCGCTGGATGGCAGCCGTTGCCTTCTCGAGCGGCAGATCGGGCGCAAGATTGTAGCTGATGGTGACGGCCGGAAACTGGCCTTGGTGGTTCACCACCAGCGGCATGACGCCTCGCTTGATTTCGGCAATCGCCGAAAGCGGAATTTGCTCTCCGTTGCGACCTGCGACATAGATCTGCGAGAGGTCATTGGGATCGCGCGCATATTTGCGGCCGACTTCGAGAATGACATGGTACTGGTTGCGGGAACCGTAGATCGTGGAGATCTGGCGCTGGGAGAATGCATCGTTCAGCGCGCTGTCGATATCCTGAATGCGCACGCCCAGGCGTGCCGCCGCGCTACGATCAATGACGACATTTGCCTGTAACCCGCCCTGGTCGCGATCGGTATTCACGTCGACGATTCCGTCAATCCCTCTCACGCGGTCGAGCACCTTGGGCACCCATTGCTGCAGCAGGTCGATATCCGCGCTCCACAGGGTGAACTGATACTGAGCATTGCTTTGCCGCGCGCCGACGCGAAGATCCTGCGCCGGCACCATGAAGACGCGGATGCCGGGAATGCGGTTCAGCCTTGCGCGCAGGCGTGCCACCACCTGCTGAGTGCTCACGCCGCCACGCTGGTCGATCGGCTTCAGGCTGATGAACAAGCGCCCGCGATTGACCGAGGGATTGAATCCGGACGCCCCGACGGACGAGCCGAGTCCTGCCACGGCCGGATCGGCAAGCACAACGTCCATCGCTCTGAGCTGCAACGCCTTCATGGCATCGAAGGAGATGTCGGGCGAGGCCTCCGTACCGCCGAAGATCAACCCAGTATCGTCCTGCGGAAAATAACCTTTCGGGATCCTAATAAAGAGGACCGTTGTGCAGGCGATCGTGGCGACGAAAACGATCAATGTCAGTATGGAATGGTCCAGCGCGCGGCCGAGCGTTCGATCATAGAAACGAATGACGCGGCGCATGATCCCTTCGACCAGCCGATCGAGAACCGTCGCGTCGGGGCTCGGCGGTCTGCGCACGAAATAGGCGCATATCATGGGTGTTGCGGTCAACGAGACCACGGTGGAGACGGCAATGGCAAATGCGAGCGTCACCGAGAATTCCCGGAACAGCCGGCCGACGATGCCGCCCATGAACAGCAGGGGAATGAAAGCGGCGATCAGCGAGATCGAAATCGATATTACCGTGAAACCGATTTGCCGTGCGCCCGCGAGCGCGGCGCGAATCGGCGAGTGACCACGCTCGAGATTGCGAAACATGTTTTCGATCATCACGATGGCGTCGTCGACCACGAAGCCGACGCTGACCGCCAGCGCCATGAGCGAAAGATTGTCAATCGAGAATCCGGCGACCCACATCGCGGCAAAGGTTCCGCAAAGTGCCAGCGGCACGGTGATGCCGGCGGCAAGCGTCGCGGCCAAGCGGCGCAGGAACATTGCGACAACCAGCATCACCAGCGCGATGGTCGCGGCGAGCGTGAGTTGCATGTCGTGGACGCTCGCCCGTATGGTCTGTGTGCGGTCGCTCAGGATCGAGATGTCGATGCCGGCCGGCATCCACTGCCGCAACTCGGGTAACAGCGCGTAGATGCGGTCGACGGTATCGATGACGTTGGCGTCGGCCTGCTTGGTGATGATCAGCAACACCGAAGGTTGCCGATTGTACCAGCCGGCGGAAAGGCTGTTGCGCACGCCGGGCTGCACTTTGGCAATATCCGTCAGGCGGATGACCGTCCCGTTCACGGTCTTCACAATCACGGGGTTGTATTCGCCTACGGTACGCATTTGATCGTTGATGCCGATCGTGGTGGCGCGCGCTGGTCCTTCGAACGAGCCGAGCGGTCCAACGGCGTTGGCGTTGACGATGGCGGTACGCACGTCCTCAAGAGACAGGCCCATATTCGCAAGCTTGCCGGGATCGACCTGCACGCGGATCGCGGGCTGTTCGGAGCCGGCGACGGTGACGTCGGCCACGCCCTGCACTTGCGCCAGGCGCTGCGAGATCACGCTGTCGGCAGCGTCGTAGATCGCGCTGGGGGCCAGGGTCTTCGAGGTCAATGCAAGGATGAGTATCGGTGCAGCGGCCGGGTTGAACTTGCGGAATGTCGGCAGCGTCGGCATGTCGCCCGGCAGATCGGTGAGCGCCGCATTGATCGCCGCCTGCACATCGCGCGCCGCTCCCTCGATGCTGCGCGTGAGATCGAACTGCACGGTAATTCGTGAATTGCCGAGCGACGAAACCGAGGTGAGCTCGGTAACGCCGGCGATTTCGCCGAGACGGCGTTCGAGCGGTGCCGCAACCGTGGCCGCCATCACCGAAGGATCGGCGCCCGGGCGATTGGCCGTGATGCTGATGGTGGGAAACTCGACGCTGGGCAGGCTGGCGACCGGCAGGAACCGATAGGCGACGATGCCCACAAGGAAAAGACCGATGGCAAGCAGCGTGGTCCCGATCGGTCGACGTATGAAGGGGCGCGAGAAGTTCATGTCCCGCCCCCTAGCGGCTGCGGACGTTGCGAAATGGCGCGAACGAGACGCGCACGAAGCCGTTCCATGTAAAGATAGACCACCGGAGTCGTGTAGAGCGTGAGCAACTGCGAGAGCAGCAGGCCGCCGATGATCGTGATGCCGAGTGGATTGCGCAGTTCGGAACCGGTGCCGGTCTCAAGCGCGAGCGGCAGCGCCCCGAACAGAGCGGCAAGGGTGGTCATCATGATCGGCCGGAAACGCAGGAGCGCCGCCTGCACGATCGACTCCTCTGGCGTCAGGCCTTGGCGTCGCTCGGCCTCGAGGGCGAAGTCGATCATAAGAATCGCGTTCTTCTTGACGATGCCCATGAGCAACACGATGCCGATCAGCGCAATGACCGAAAGATCGTAACCGAAGAGCAGCAATGCGAGCAGCGCGCCGACACCGGCGGAGGGCAGGGTGGAGAGTATCGTCAGCGGATGGATGAAGCTCTCGTAGAGGACACCGAGTACGATGTAGATCGTGACGGCGGCGGCAAGAATGAGCCAAGGCTCTCCGGCGAGCGAGCGCGAAAACTCCGCCGCGTCGCCGAAGTAGCTGCCCGAAACCGAGCTCGGCATGCCGATCGCCCGCTCCGCCCGGCTGATCTCGGCGACCGCATCGGACAAGGCGTATCCCGGCGCGAGGTCGAAACTGATGGTCACTGCCGGGAACTGCTCTTGATGGGCGATGGCAAGCGGCGCGACGGTCGGCACGAAGCGCGCGAAGGCGGCGAGAGGAACCTGATTGGAGCCGGTCACCGTGTTGGGCGTTGCGGTGGTGTTGGTGTTCACGGTGCCCGCGGCGGTGTTGCCCACCGTCGCGACGGTCCCGGTCGTGGTGGTCGAGCCGGTGACATAGATTTTGGACAGCGCTCCGGGGTCCTGCTGGTAACGCGGTTGCGCCTCCAGGATGACGCGATATTGGTTGGTCTGCGCGTAGATCGTCGATATCTGTCGTTGGCCGAAGGCGTCGTCGAGCGTGTCGGTCACGCTCTGCATGGAGACGCCGAGGCGTCCGGCCTGCTCGCGGTCGACCTCGACCTGAACGCGCGGGCCTCCTTCCTGCGCCTCGGACGCGACGTCGAGCAGCGCCGGTGCTTGGCGCAGCGCGCGCACCAGCCGGTCGGCCCACAGCGCCACCTCGTTCCGATCAGTCGATACAAGCGTGTATTGGTACTGGGCGCGGCTTATGCGGGTCGAGATCTGGATGTCCTGTGTCGCCTGGAAATAAACCGTCATGCCCGGAATGCCCGCGACCTTGCGTTTAAGCCGGTCGATGATGCTCGCGACGAGATCGTGGCGTTGCTCGCGCGGTACAAGTGTGATGGCGAGGCGCCCGGTATTGGGCGTCGCGTTGAGCGGAGAAACGCCGATCACCGAGACCACACCGCTCACATCAGGGTCGGCGCGAATCAGATTTTCGATTTCGTGCTGACGCCGCTGCATTTCCTTGAATGACACGTCGACGCTTGCCTCGGTCACGGCCGTGATAAGGCCGGTATCCTGCAGCGGCAGAAAGCCCTTCGGCATCAGGATATAGAGCACGATGGTTGCAGCCAGCGTCGCGAGCGTCACGAGCAGCGTGCCAAGTCGGTGACGCAATACCCAAAGCAGGCTCTTGCGGTAGAACGCAACAACGCGTTCCACCTGTTCGGTGAAGCGGGCCGTCCAGGTGGTACTCACGCGGCGATCCTGCATGAGCAGGCGTCCGCACATCATCGGGGTCAATGTCAGGGAAACCACCGCCGAGGCTACGACCGCGATGGTGAGCGTGAGTGCAAATTCTCGGAACATGCGCCCCACCAGGCCGGTCATGAACAGCAACGGAATGAATACGGCAATGAGCGAAAGCGTGAGCGAAATGACCGTAAAACCAATCTCGCTCGCGCCGCGCAGGGCCGCTCTCAGCGGTGATTCACCGTGTTCCATGTGACGCACGATGTTCTCGATCATCACGATCGCATCGTCGACCACGAAGCCGGTACCGATCGTCAGCGCCATCAGCGAAAGATTGTCGAGCGAAAATCCGCAGAACCACATCACTCCGAAAGTGGCGATCAGGGACAGCGGCAGCGCCACACCGGCGATGATGGTAGCCCTCATGCTGCGCAGAAAGAGCAGCACGACGAGCACCACGAGGGCGACAGAAAGTATCAGCGTGAATTGCACGTCGCGCACCGAGGCACGAATGGTCGTGGTACGGTCGTTCACCACGGTGAGGTCAGCACCCGCCGGCATGGCGCGACGCAGGCGGGGCAGTTCGCGCATCACGCGTTCGACGGTCTCGATGACATTCGCACCTGGTTGACGCTGGACGTCGATGACGATAGCCGGCTTGCCTTGGTACCACGCGCCGACCCTGTTGTTTTCAAGTCCCTCCACCACGTCCGCGACATCGGCGAGCCGTACGGGCGCGTCGTTCCGGTAGGCCACGATGATCGCCTTGTAGGCAGCGGCGTTTGCGATCTGGTCGTTCGCCGCAATCGTGTAGGATTGGTGGGCGCCGTCGAGCGAGCCTTTCGGTCCGGAGACGTTGGCGCCCACGATGGCGGTGCGCAGGTCTTCGAGCCCGATGCCATAGGCGGCAAGCCGATCGAGATCGGCCTGGATACGGATCGCCGGGCGGATGCCGCCTTGAACCGAAACATGCCCCACGCCGGTCAATTCAGACAAGCGCGGGGCCATGACGGTGTCGGCGAGATCGGACAGGCTGCGTTGGTCGATCGTATCGGAAGTGAGCGCGAGCGTAACGATCGGCACGTCGGCGGGATTGACCTTCGAGTAAAGCGGCGGGTAGGGCAGGTTGCGCGGCAGCGCGGAGCCTGCGGCGTTGATGGCCGATTGGACGTCCTGCGCGGCGGCATCGATGTCGCGGCTGAGGTCGAACTGCAGCGTAATCTGGCTGACACCAAATGAGCTCGACGAGGTCATCGTCTGTAGGGCCGGAATTTGGCCGAACTGCCGTTCGAGCGGCGCCGTCACCAGCGCGGCGATGGTGTCGGGGCTGGCGCCAGGAAGCTGGGTTGTCACCTGTATGGTCGGAAAGTCGACCTGCGGCAGCGCGGAGATCGGCAGCCACCAGTAGCCGAGCAGTCCTCCCAGCATCACGGCGACGCCGAGCAAGGACGTGGCAATGGGTCGATGGATGAAGGGAGCGGAGACGCTCATCACCGCGGATCGGCATTGCGGCGGCCCTGCCGCCGTTGCTGCGCCGGCACGTTGCTGCTCGGGCTGTCCGCGGCAGGGCTGGTGCTCCCGATTACGACTTGGCTGCCGTCGGTCAGCCGCGCGAATCCCATCGTCACCACGCGTTCGGGGGGCGTGAGACCGCGTTTGACGACGGTCTGAGTCTCATTCTGCTGTTCCACCTCGATCGGTCGCATGACCGCCTTGTTGTCCTCGCCGACGACGTAGACGAACGCGCCGTTGGGTCCGCGCTGCACGGCACCGGTCGGGATGACGACGACATCCTTCAGCGTATCGATGAGCAGCCGCACGTTGACGAACTCTCCCGGCCAGAGCCGTAGTGCGGTGTTCGGGAACTCGGCTTTGAGCCTGACCGTGCCCGTCGTTGTATCGACCTGGTTGTCGATTACCGTCAGCGTGCCGCTGTCGATCACGGTATTGTTGTCGGACCGCTGCGCGTCGACCTGCAGCGGGTTCTTGGCAAAGGCTTCGCTCACCCGCAGCAGATCCTGCTGGGGCAAGTTGAACTGCACCGCGATCGGCCTGATCTGCGTGAGAACGACGATGGCGGAGGTTGCGTCGGCGGCGCGCACGTAGTTGCCCTCGTCCACCATGCGGATCCCGGTGCGACCGGAGATCGGTGCCGTAATGGTCGTGTACGAAAGCGTGGCCTGTGCGTTTTCGATCGCGGCCTGATCGGCCTGTACCTGCGCGGTATATTGAGCCACGAGCGCCTTCTGAGTGTCGGCCTGCTGCTTGTTGATCGCGTTGACCGCAGCGAGCTTTTCATAGCGCTCAAGGTCGATCTTGGCGTTGGCTAGCTGTGCCTCGTCCTGCGCTTTCTTGGCGATCGCCTGGTCGAGCTGGGCCTGGTAGATGGTCGGGTCGATCTTTGCGAGCACGTCCCCCTTCTTTACGTCCTGCCCTTCCTTGAAATTGACGCTGAGCAGTTTGCCGTCGACCTGCGGCCTGACCGTCACGGTATTGAGCGCCTTCACCGTGCCCACCGCATAAAGATAGACCGGAACATCTGCCCGCGACGCTGTCGCCACCAATACCGGCGCCGGTCCGTCGGTGCCGAAGCGACCGAAGCGCTGCTGCGGCGCCGGAGTGCCGGACAATGCGTAGTACAGGGCGCCAGCGACGACGAGCAGCACTGCCGCGGCCGCGAGCCATCGACGGGTGCCCTGCTGCACCGCTTTCGCGTGGACCTCCTTCTTCTCAAGCTCGTCAGGCAGTTTACCGTGCATCGGTTGTTTCCACGGGCTTGGGCAGCCAGCCGCCGCCGAGAGCCTGATAAAGGCTCACAACGGCCAGAACATGGGCAAGCCGCGCCTGCACCAGTGCGTCCTGTGCCGTATAAAGGGTCTGCTGCGTCTGCAGCAGCGTGATGAGATCGATCGTGCCTTCACGGAAGCGCTGTTCGGATATGGAGAAGGCTTGGCGCGAATAGCGCACGACGTCACGCTGCAACCGTTCGCGCGCGGCCGTCCGACGGACGGCGTCAAGCGCATTCTCGACGTCGCCGAAGGCAGAGATCACGGCCTTGCGGTAGTTCTGGAGCAGTTCGTCCTGTCGGCCTTTCTGGAGGTCGAGATTGCCGCTGAGTTCGCCGCCGTGAAAGACCGGCTGCGTCAATCCCGCGGCAAGGGTATAGAATGCCGACTCCGGTCGCAGGAGCGTCTTGAGCACGGCGCTCTCATATCCTCCCTCGCCCGTGAGCGTGATGCTGGGCAGGAACTTTGCGCGCGCATTCACGACGTTGGCATTGGCGGCAGCGAGATTCGCCTCCGCTTCACGAATGTCGGGACGCTGCGCCAGAAGTTCGGAGGGAAGGCCCGGCGTCACCTGCGGAATGGTGATGGCGTTGAGACTGCCGCCGCGGATCTGGACGTGCTCGGGCGCGCGCGCCATCAATATGGCCAGAGTCGTGCGGCTTTGTTTCACGGTTTGCTCGAGCGGCGGAATGGCCGCGCGCAGATTAGCCACCGTGCTTTGCTGCTGGGCGACGTCGAGATCAGAGGCCGTGCCAGCGGCGCGCCGTGCTCGGACCAGATCGAGAATCCGGCTCGCGCTTTGCAGATTATCGCGGGCGACGCGGAGCCTGTCCTGCGCGGCCAGCAGCTGAAAATACGCGTTGGCGGCAGAAACCACGGTGCTGAGCGCGACGACTTCACGGTCATAGCGGCTTGCAACCGCGCTTTCCTCGGCCGCGCGCAGCGCCGCACGGTTCTTGCCCCAGAAATCGATTTCATAGCTTGCGCTGAGCGCGGCGGACAAATCATCTCGCTCGGAGCGGCCGAAGCCGCCGGATGCTCCGCTCGTGATCGTCTGCGAGGAACGCGCGTGCGAAGCGCTGCCGGTGAAATCGACCGTCGGCAGAAGCACCGCACCGGTGATGCGCGCCTGTGCGTCGGCCTGAACGATGCGCGCAATCGCCGCCGCGATATCGAGATTGGACCTGCGTGCCTCCTCGATGACTGCGGTCAGCTCGGGCGAGCGAAACGCCCGCCACCAATCGAGCGGCGGCAATGCCGCCTCGGCGGCCGCGGAACGGTGCGAGAACCCGTCATAGGCGGCGGGGATATCGAGCGCTGGATCCGGATTATTGCCGGCGAGCAGACATCCGGTAAGTGGCAGCGTGGTTGTGAAGGCCTGAAGCATCGTCGCGAACGGGCGCAAGCAAGGTTTTGATCCCCACCCCATGACGTTCGGAACCCCGCCCACCTACAGCTTGTCGCGCGCCATGTTAGAGTCTTTCAGCTGCGTCGTCTCTATGAGTGGTGCCCGGCGCTTTTACTGCGCCAGTCGGCGAGCCTATGTCGGGCCGTGGATGACAATTGCGGTGCGAGCTCGGCAAAGACGCCCTGGATCACTTGGTCGAAGTTTTGTCGCGCTGCGCGGGTCTCAGCCATGGCTTCCCGGATCGCCGCGACGTCGACAGGGTCCCGCCGAAATGCGGCACGGATTTTCTCTCGCGCGGCGTGATATCTGTCTTGCGCGGCTGCGATGGCATCGCGGTGTTCAGCCATCGCGCTGCGAACCAGTGCGGCATCGGTGGCCGGCAAAGAGTCGGCGAGCCGATCGACGCGCACGAAGACGTTCGGATCCCATCGTGGCTGTTCTGGCGTTCGAATGGCCATTGCAACGGCGATGCCGATGAAAAACAAATTGAGCGCAAGCGAACCGAGCAGCAGCCAGCGTGAGCCGGCAGCGCGCGACGCAACCTGTGCCATCTCGGTCACGGTCATGGCTGCGCTCCGGTCAGCGGCTCCGGTTCGAACACGACGGCGCCCAAGCCCGTCCCGTTGGGTGCATAGGCCGCGTAAAGATTTCCAATGCCTCTGTCGAGACTCGTGATGCCGATGAAAAAGCCGAGCACCGCGGAAGCCGCGAGCGCCGCAAGCCGCGGCCAAGCCGGCGCGAATTGCCAGTCGAGCAGGACCGCCGGAAGCCGCCGGAATGACCGCTTCTGCGGCGGAAGCGGTCCCGCCAGTCGCGCAAGCACGCGCTCGACCGCCGCCGGCTCCGTTTCCCTGTTCTGCCGCTGCAGCACCGACTCGAGAAGTTCGTCTAAGTCGCGCTGGTTCATCGTCGTTCCTCGTCGATCATGTCGCCGAGTGCGCGGCGCAGGTTCTGCTTGCCGCGCACCAGAAGTGTCTCAACCGCGGAGACGGTGGTGTTGAGCATCTCCGCCACTTGCGCGTTACTCATGCCCTCGCCGTAGGTGAGCACGATGGCAGCGCGCTGCCGCGCCGGCAGTTCCGCGATGGCCGCCGCAAGCCGGCGCTCGCGTTCACCTTGCTCGATACGCTCTGCCGCGCCGGGGGCAGGATCGAGCAGGTCACCGGCCGCGTCGAGGGCAACCCAGGGCGCGCGCCGCTTGCGATCGAGGCACAGATTGACCACCACGCGCGTGAGCCACGTGCGGAACGCCGCGACGGGTTGCCAGCGCGGTGCCTGAATCCACACCCGCAGCATCGCTTCCTGCGCCACGTCTTCGGCCTCGGCGGCGTTGCCGAGAATGCGACGGGCAAGCCCGAGCACGGCCGGCAGATGGCGGCGGACAAGCGCACGATAGGCCTGCTCATCGCCGCTGGCGATGCGGGCCATGAACGCTTCGTCGCTGTCATCCATCGCGGGGCCATCGCCATCGGACCGGTCCAGTTTAGCCTCCAACCCGATGATTGAACGGCCGGAGGCCACCAAACCTGTGGAACAGGGCCGCGTCCTGCCGGAGTTCCGCGGATGCACCGATTTTGCCGCACGTCATACCGCCTGCGCGCCCCGGCCGCACCCACACACAGGTAAAAGTCAGTGTTCCTGGGCGGGGAGGACGCCGCACAGGGACATTCGGCGGTCGACCGGAACCTCTATGCAGCGGTTGCCGGCAGAATCCCTTTCCCTCCGGCGCCTTGCCTGTCCAGAGCGGCCCGATAGCGGCAAGGGCAAAGCGACATTAAAAGCGGCGTTATTTATCTTCGTGGCCGCATTATTGTCTTGAATGTGCCGTCTTCCCGGGGCATCCAGGACGCTCGGGCGGCTCATTCGCCCCGTCAGGTGGACGATGATTCGACCTTCCCTTTCGGTATGGCCCCTTTCGATAGTGCTTTGTCTGGCCGCCGCTTTGGTACCCGGCCCGGCTCGCGCGCAGTACAACGCGCCCGCCCGTGGACCGGTCTACCAGGGCGCCACCCCGCCTGATTCGGTCTATGACGACGACAATGAGGCGCTAGCCGGTCCGGGTACGCCAGCCCGAGGCGCTGCACCGCCGGGCGACCGCTATCGGAGCAGTGTTCCGCCCTATCGAGAGGACGTCGATGCAGCCCCGTTGCCGCCGCCCGGTTTGGCAACACCCGACATCCTCCCGTCGCACCCGAGCTATCCGGTTGGCAACCGGCAGGCCGCGCCTGCGATGCCAGCCGAGGCCGATACCGACGCCATACGTCCGCCTGCGCCAGTGGGCACCAAGCAGGGGGCTGTGCCGCAGCCGCTTCCGCCCT
>Ga0209810_1001209_pt1 | contig 41756 bp, 31 predicted proteins | sample Coa_R1_7_FD_187159 | JGI IMG/M metagenome (GOLD analysis project Ga0209810, IMG submission 187159) | Surface soil microbial communities from Centralia Pennsylvania, which are recovering from an underground coalmine fire - Coalmine... | ecosystem: Environmental > Terrestrial > Soil > Unclassified... | reverse complement strand
GGCTCTGTAAACTCATCATAACCTCATTTCCTTCCAGCTCTCTGACCCTTGAAGAATCAGGCGGCTGGTAAGATTCTCTCATGAGGCAACGTATCTGCCAAAGTAAGATTTTTGGTGAGGCAATTCGACCCCTTTACATTGAAATCAGAATATGTTATATCTTCTATGCATCCCTATTATCCTTGTTCGGTTCAGCAAGGATCAGGTTTTCCTCTATCATTCTTCGTAGCATACTTTCTGTAGTGCTGTTTTGGAGTGCGTCCTCACGATAGCTGTTCTTTGCTCGACTTGAAAAGACGTGATGTAGCGTTGTCAGCAGCTTCATGCGCCTTTTTTGCGTGTGAGATGCTGACCAATGAAGCAGGAGGCAAGACAGTATGTATCGCACCCCCGACGGTAAGGAAGTGTTCGTCATCGACGGCCATTGTCACTTTTGGGATGCCAGTCCCGCTAACCAGCGTAACAAGTATGGCCGGGGCTGGATCGATTGCTTCTACGACTATCACCGCAACCTTTCCCCTGCCGAGTATGTATGGCCATTGGATAAGTACGAGAAGTATTCAGCCGAGACGATGGCCTACGATTTCTTCGTCAAAGGCTACGTTGACATGGCAATCCTTCAGCCCACCTATTTGAAGGAGTTCTATATCAACGGTTTCAACACTACCGAGCAGGATAGTGTGATTAAAAACATGTTCCAGGACCGCTTTATCCTCAACGGGGCCTTTGATCCTCGCGAGGGAGAGCAGGGTTTGGATTATTTGCGCAGCCTGAAGGACAGGTATGATATCAAGGGCGTGAAGCTCTATACTGCCGAGTGGCGCGGCTCCTCGAAAGGATGGAAGCTTGACGACCCGGAGACCTATCGTTTCTACGAGGAGTGTCTGAAGCTGGGCATTACCAACATCCATGTCCACAAAGGCCCCACTATCTTCCCGCTCACTCGTGATGCCTTTGACGTGTCGGATGTGGATGACGCGGCCACGGAATTTCCCGATCTGAATTTCATCATCGAGCATGTGGGCCTGCCGCGCCTGGATGATTTCTGCTGGATTGCCACGCAGGAGAAGAACGTCTATGGCGGTCTTCCCGTCGCGCTGCCGTTCATTCATTCGCGCCCGCGCTACTTTGCCGAGATCATGGCGAACCTGCTCTACTGGATCGGCCCGGACCGCATTCTTTTCGGCTCTGACTATGCGCTCTGGGAACCGAAGTGGCTCATTGAGAAGTTCTGGGCTTTCCAGTTCCCCGAAGACATCAAGGCGGAATTTGGCGTTGATCTCACCGAAGAGACGAAGCGCAAGATTCTCGGCCTGAACGCAGCACGCCTCTATGGCATCGATCCCAATCAAAAGCTTTCTGCACTGCCAGCCGAAGAACTGCGTCAGAAGGCCGACGAGCGCTATCTGGCTACAGCAAAAGAGGCTGAAAACATGGCTCCCACCTCTGTTGATATGAAGGCGTAATCAGGCAGAAAGCATCGACCGAGATGCATGAGACTTCTTATAGCCCATGCATCTCGGCTCAAGTCCATGGGAGCAAATATATGTCATCTCAGAATAGAGCTGCCGGGCATTCCGTTCCCATCACCGAAGCGCAGGTCTATGAGGCTATTGCCGACGTGCTTGATCCAGAGCTGGATGAGCCGTTGGTGAAACTGGGTTTTATTGATCGCGTGGAGATCGAGGAACAGGATGTGACAGTCATCTTCAAGCTGCCCACGTTCTGGTGCGCGCCGAATTTTGCGTACCTGATGGCCTCAGACTTGCGTAGTCGATTACGTGCATTGCCCGGTGTGCGATCGGCGCATGTTGTCTTGCTCGATCATTGCGCGGAGCAAGAAGTAACCGAAGGCGTTAACAACGATCAACCGTTCGCGGAGGCCTTCGCGGGAGAGGCTCCCCTCGATGAAGACCTGGAAGAGTTGCGCCTGACCTTCCTGCGTAAAGGCTTTCTGATGCGTCAAGATACCTTGTTGCGAAGGTTGCTCAGGGCCGGGTTGGATGAAGAGGCTATCCTTGCCCTGCGCAGGCGCGATCTCGTAGTAGACGAGGGGGCTGATGTTGCCCTGGTGCATGCGCCAGAGCGGGTAGTGTACCTGGAACGAGCCGGGCGAAATGCGGCTGTCTACTTGCGCAAGGCTGAGCGATTGGGTTTGCTTCAGGCGGAAGATGCTCCACTTATCGTTGATGATAAGGGTCTGGCTGTCCCTGCTGGTAGGCTGCGGGATTACCTGCGCCGCTCGCGAGCCGTTCGTTTGAACATCATCTTTAATACATCGATGTGTACCGGCTTGTTCCGCACGCGCTACGCCAATGCCGGAGTAGACGAGGCATATCGAGAAGGAGAAGTTGTATGAAAGCTGTCCGGGTTCACAAGTACCATGAGTTTCCCAGAGTAGAAGAGGTTGACGATCCAAAGATCACCGGCCCCTGGGATGTCATTGTGCGTATCGGTGGCGCGGGCGTCTGTCGTACCGACCTGCACATTATTGAGGGGCAATGGGCGGAGAAATCTGGCGTGAAGCTGCCTTATACCATTGGGCATGAAAATGCTGGCTGGGTGCAGGAAGTGGGTTCGGCTGTCAGCAATGTGGCTGTTGGCGATACCGTGATCGTTCACCCGCTCATTACCTGTGGCTTCTGTCGCGCCTGCCGCGCTGGTGATGACATGCACTGCACCAACTCGGCCTTCCCCGGTATTTCCGTTGATGGCGGCATGGCAGAATTCCTCAAGACCAGCGCCCGCTCGGTTGTCAAACTCGATCCATCCCTTCATCCGAAAGACATTGCCGCGCTCGCTGATGCCGGTTTGACCGCGTACCATGCAGTTAAAAAGGCAGCGGCTCAGCTTTATCCTGGCACAAAAGTCGTAGTGATCGGGGCTGGCGGTCTCGGCCATATTGGCGTGCAGTGCCTCAAAGCCCTGACGCCAGCCGAGATTATCGTGATCGACCGCTCTCCCGCCGCTCTCGAACTGACAAAAGAATGGGGCGCAGACCACTCTGTTGTGGCCGATGGCGGCCACGTGAAAAAGGTGCGTGACCTTACCGATGGGCGAGGGGCCGAAGCGGTGATCGACTTTGTTGGTGAGGCTGGCGCGCAGCAGGAAGCGGTAGCAATGTTGCGGCAGGCCGGTTCGCACTATATCGTCGGCTACGGCGGCAACCTCAACGTGCCCACCATCGACATCATCTCGAACGAGATCAACTTCATCGGCAACCTGGTCGGTAACTACAACGACCTGGTCGAACTGATGACCCTCACGGCCCAGGGCAAAGTGAAGTTGCATACAAAGGTTTATCCACTTGATTCCGCCCTCGACGCGCTGCATGACCTGGACAGCGGTAAGTTGCGCGGGCGCGGGATACTCGTTCCGCAAGGAGCTTGATTCCTTTCAAGCGGATGGTAGGAGCAGACGCGCGTTTGCTCCTGTCATTTACGACCTTTGATGTAAGAACGGGAAAGATACCCCTTGTCATCCTGAGCAGCGCGAAGGATTTCCGTTGACCAGCAAGGGCGCGTGCCCAGACCGGAGATCCTTCGCGCTGCTCAGGATGACAGGCCGGGATATCCCCTCTTCCCTGGGAAAAATTCATCGCTAGCAAAAAAGTGTATGAACGGCAATTCTTCTTGCACAGCTATGTTATACTGGCGCAAAGATCATCTTTTTCTAAGGAGGGCCAATGAAGGCCGCATTAGATCAATTCGGAAAAGCTATTTATAGTCCAGGTCAAAAGGCATCACTCAGCGATGCCGAATTTCAGCAATTTGCAGATAATTGTGTGGTCGCTCTGGCCGTAGGCGGCGAGGGGGCGCGGCTCAAAGCTGTGACCGATTCCCAGCAAGTTCATAAAACGGCGCTGCGTTTGCCCAACGGGGAGACGATGGCCGAGCGCACCATTCGCATGTATAAAGAAGCGGGTTTCCATGACTTTGTGGCGCTGGTGTTTCATCATGCGCAGTCAGTAGTTGATACGCTGGGCGATGGCAGTCGGCTTGGCGTGCGTATTACCTATAGCCATGATCCTGAGCGTCCGGTTGGCCGGGGCGGCGCGATTCGCAATGCGCTTGATAATGGCTCGATTCCACGCGATAAAAGCCTGATTGTGCATAACCCGGATGACCAGATCATTCGCTACGAAGGAAGCTTCCCGCGTGATATCGTGGCTGGACACCTTGCAGGCGTGGAGCGTGGAATGCTCGCGACCCCTATCGTGGTCGATGGAACGCCTTATACCTATACTGGCATGATGATCGAAAACGGCGTGGTGCAGCAAATCGAGATGTACCCCTTTATTCCCATTCCCACACATGTCGGCGTCACCGTCTTTTCGCCCGGTGTCTACGAGTATTTTACCCGGCTGTTCGACCTGTCGAAAAAGGTGGATTTCGAGAGCGTCCTTTTCCCACTGCTCTCGCAGGAGAGAAAGCTCTATTCCTTCATGATTCCCGGCAGGTGCTGGCTCTCGGTCAATGATCCGAAGGCCCTAAAGCAGTTGAACGAATACATTCAAAGCGAGCAAGCGGCTTCGGCGAACCGCTAGCATGGTCAATTATGTTTGATGTAGGGACGCGCTTGACCGCGTCCACCCCGCCTGTCGTGCGGATCGATGCACCGGGGTGGACGCGGTCAAGCGCGTCCCTACACATTACGAGACAGCCGATGATATCTCCTGGGCATCTTCCCGGGCAGTAGTTTCTTTATAGGGAAAGAACGGCCTCAAGACAAGGTAGAGGATGATGCTGACCAGAGCGCCGAGCAGGTACCCCAGGCTGGTGCTGGCAAAGATGCCCTGAGCCAGGGGGCCAGTAAAGAATGCCGACGAAGTGAAAAGCAATCCTACGACTACACCGACCAGCCAGGCGATACAGGCCGGGATGTTGAAGCCGCCTGTATAGTAGTAGGCGCTGCCCGGACCCATATCGTTCAGGCTGCGCGTATCGTACCTGTGCCGCCAAATCATATCGATCATGAAGATTCCCGCCCAGACCGTCAGCCCATCCGCGAGCAGGAGCAGGAAGCTGGTGAGCGCGCCCTGGAAATCGTTGCGCACTAATAGCACGTAGATAGCGCCGATAATCATCAGCACACCGTCAATTAACACGGCGTACTGGCGTTTGATGCGAATGCCCAGGGCGAGCAGATTCAGGCCGGACGAATAGATGTCAAGAGCGGCACCCGCCAGCAGTCCGCCGATAGCGGTCAGCAAGTAGGGAATTGCCAGCCACGAGGGCAGCGCCTGCTGAATGGTTGCCAGAGGGTCTGCTGATGGATTCAAGACATCGGTACGATGGGAAGCCAGCAGGACGCCGACAATCATCAGCACATAGAGCGGCAGCGTACCGCCAAAGGTTGTCCAGAACGTGATGGCCGTTCCCGAACTCTTGCGGGGCAGGTAGCGGGCATAATCCGCGCCCGAGTTGATCCAGCCAATGCCCGTTGCCGCCATGACGATGATGAAGGATGTCACCACGCCCGTGTCCCAGGGGCCAGGAGGCTGGCTCAGTAAGCGATGCCAGTCGGTTTGTGGAATGAGAAAAGCTATGATGATGATCGTGAGAATGCTAAATACCCAGGTTGCAAGACGCTGTAGCCAGACCAGCGTGGCATGGCCCCAATAACCGCAGGCCACCACCGCAGCAGCAAGAATAATAATGCTGATAAGCGTCCAGACCGGAGAGGTTTGTATGCCGACCACGCGGAAAAGTGCCAGCAAGGCATACGTCGAGGTTATCACCAGAATGGTTTCCCAGCCAACCAGGCTGATCCAACTGATCAATGTTGGTCCTAGATTGCCCCGCGTGCCAAAGATGGCGCGCGAAAGAGTTAGCATGGGTGCGCCGCCCCACACGCCGGGAATGCTCAGAATACCGACGAAGATGAAAGAGACCGCCGTAGCCACCAGACCGATAATCAGGCTTTGCCACAGGTTGAGACCGTTTCCGGCCAGATACTGCGCGCCATAGACCACGCCCAAAATGCCGATGTTGCCCGCGAACCAGATCCAGAACAATTCTATGGGATGCCCATGCCGCTCCTGCTGCTCGATGGGATTAATCCCGTTTAATTCAACAGACCAGACACGGTCGCTCTCAGGCTGCTCAACTGTACTACTCATAAGCCCCCTCGTTGTAACGAAAAAAAGATTGCTCAACTATACAAAGCATATCACATTTGCTTGCTCATGTTCGGGATGGTCAAACGAGGAAAGCAGGAGATGGGAAGTGGAAAACCGGAAGCCAGCTTGAGAGAAAAAACGGAAAGCCACCCGCAAGGGGCTGACTCTACAATATGGAACAGCCTGTAGAGTCAGCCCCTTGCGGGTGGCTTCTCACGATCAACGCTTCCGGTCGGTCAACGTTTCTGATTGGCCTGCCTTTCGGGTCGGTCAACACTTCCAAAAGCAGTTTACTACTCTTTTACTTCCGTAATAGTGGTTTGACCGGCTGGAAGGCCCAGGCGCGCTTTGCGGGCTGCGAGGCGCTGTTGCATCGCGGACTGTTGCAGCACCTCGGCAACCGGGTCTGGCTGCGGTGTGAAGCTGCCCATTTCCTGCTGTAAGCGAGCGTGGGCTACGTCGGAGCGGCTTTGGATGCGAGCAGAGATGTCGTCAATGGATGCTGTCCCGCCAAGCGCGCTGCTTACAGCGTGGAGCGCTCGGGCGGCACGCTCTTCGGCGTCTGCTGAAGTAGACATAGATTGCAGGGTCTGTAGCTGGCGCATCATAGCTGTATGCTTCGCTTCAAGCGCGCTCATGGCCTGCACGTATTGCGCTTGAATAGCCTGGGATTTTTCAAGCTGGTTGTTGAGCGGTGTCAGATTGTTTTCAACTTCTTCTAGACGTTGCTCGACAGTTGCCGCCAGGTCTTCACGGGGAGGATTCAATTGTAGTAGGGCATCGGCCTGGGTATTGAGCGTGGCTTCCTGTTGATGAAGCTGGGCGATCTGACGATTCAGACCAGCGATGGAACCGGCATTTTCCGCCTGCGCTTCACGTAAATCGGCGATAGCCTGTTCCAGGTCGCGGATGTGCTGCTGCACGACGGGGATGGAATGGGTATCAATCGCGGCATCGGCCACCTGATGCAGCCAGGCAAGGGACAAAACGCGCGCTTTTTGACGAAGGGTTTCCATAGAGTGTATCTCCTTTGTATGTTTGATTGTAACATGTTGCTAAGTTTGTAACATCTTAAGAGTAGACCTTGAAGACAGGTAGTCTTCGCCACCTCCTTTCAGAGCCATATATTTTTATTATCCCTGCTGATTAAGAGGGATAGTCTGTTTGGGGAAGGTACCCATGCTGTCCTGCTGAAGGCACCAGTTGCTGAAAATTGATCGGCTCTTGCGGATTTCTTTCGAGTCGCTGCACCGCGTTTTCAAGCTCTTGTAGCAAGTACTGGGGTTCTTGCGCTTCGTTGTACATAGCCTGATAAGCCGCCTGTATCTGCTGATAGCGTTCCGGTGGTAGTGCATTGCTGTTGGGATTGGTGTCAGGATTGCTCAGCAAGTTGCCCAGGCGTTCCTGCACAATGCCTGTTCTTTCTTTCGCGGCCTGAAACAGGTTATTGAGCTGGGCTGCGGTTGTTGCCGGGACAAGCGCGTGAAGTACCTCTATGCGCGGCGATAGGTTTTCGAGCTTCTGGTTTAAAGGAGTGATAGTATTGACCGCCGCTTGTTTGGCCTGGTTTGCCTGTTCTCGCGCTGTGTTCGCGGCTGCTGCTCTTTGCCTGCGGCTAAGCACCATAAATGCGAGAATAGCTGCGATGATAATGATTACCGCTCCTGCGATAGTAATCCAGAGCCAGGTGTAATCAGGGCTGAGCTTCTTTTGAATCTGCTTAAGCAAGTCGATAGCGCTTTGAGCGTAGTTGCCATTGTCAAATTCCGACTTGATACTGAACGTCATTTGCTGGAAGTCGGCGGCTGTCATCTTGCCGCTAAACTGGCTGCCCAGGTGGAGAAATGGCTCGTACCCCTTAGCCATGATGAGCAGAATGATATTCGGCTCCTGCCAGCCAGCACATCTGGAAAGAATATACTGGCTATAAGCCTGCAAACTACTACCAGCAAGTTTAGCCGGACTGACAGTTACAACCCGTGTATCGGCTTTGAGAGAGCTATTGATGGATTGTGCCTGATTTAAGACATTTGAAGCCTGGCTGCCGAACAACTGGGCATCATCAGAAACGGTATCACCGCAAGAGCCTGTTGGAATGACTGCTTGCACGTGTAGCGTTTTCGTTGGCAGGACAAGAAAAATCATTGCCAATGAACTTAGAAGTATCGCGAGCAAGGGCAAATGTTTGAGTGTGGACATTCTCTGTTCTCCTCGTAACTCCTCAGGCATCCTGGCAGGCGATGCTGACGAGGTTTTTTCTGTTATGAAAGCCTGATGAATACTCATTCTTATTGCATTAGACGCGCGAGTGATACCGCTTTTCAGCATGTATTCTTGCTGCTGGTCGGTTTTTCCTGGTATGCGATGTCTTCGTGTCTACTGTACCTCAATCTGGTAACCCTGACAATCCCTATCTTTACTGATAGAAAAGAGGTAATATATAAGAAAAAGGGTAATATGAGCGCCGAGGAAACTGTTTTCTCGTAATTAGGAGTACTTTTGTACCGTTATACCGCTATGAACTTGCCACCTTTTGAAGAGATACTGTAAACTTTTCGCACATGAATATTGAGGTTTTTATAAATTAGCTTAAAGTACTGCATTTCACATCTCTCATACTCTGTTTGCTCGTGATCTTCTATAGTTTTCATCTTGACCTGGAATGCGCTGACTTGATCATTGCCGCATATTTTTCAAGCAGTGGGAAGTATTCTGAATGTGCTGCTTCCTGGGCCGACAACCAGGATAGTTGTGAAATTGATAGAAGTGCAAAGGAGAAAGCGGAGTGATAGTGACACAGTCAACAGTTGGGGAAGGGAAGGAACAGGTTCTTCCATCAGAAGGTTACGTGCGAGCGGCATTACCACAAAGCCTTAGAACCTTCGATATGACGATGATCTTCCTGATGGTGATATTTTTCATCAACAATCCGATTGAGACGACCGGAGCGGGATTCGCCTCTCTCACTTACTGGATCATCGGCACGCTGGTATTCTTTGTGCCTTGCCTTATTGCTAATGCGCAGTTGGGAACGATGTTTTTCAATGAAGGTTCGCTATACAACTGGACACAGAAGGCGCTTGGCAATTTCTGGAGTTTTTTTGTAGGTGTCTCGTTCTGGATTTCCGGAGTACTCGGTATGGTGGCCAGCGCCGGGATAGCTGTAAGCATTTTGCAAGGAATCACCGGGCATCTGCTCGCCGAGTCACGAGGGCAGGGAGTCTTCATTGTTTTCATCCTGATTGTTGCGGCCCTTATTTCGATGCAGCGTTTTCGCATCGTGCAACATCTGGTGAATTATACGACCATCTTAATGCTGTGTGTCATTGTTTTGCTTGGACTGGCGGCTCTTGTCTGGGTGGTGAGTGGACATCATGCTGTTACAAGCGTGACCAGCAACATGGGAGTTGGGCCGGGGAACTATGCGCTATTTAGCACCGTGATCTTTGCCTTTTTAGGGGCTAATGTATCGATGACGTTGGGCGGTGAGGTTTCTGAACGCCAGGCGGTAAAAAGCCATCTTTTCCGGGGGGGAATCCTTGCAATTGTGGGCTTCCTGATTGTCACCCTGTCGTTGCTCGCAATCGATGGGCCGCATGCTGCTGTCATGGGGCCGTTTGCGCTTGTCGATGCGATTACCCGGGTGTTTGGCAAGTTCGTAGGAGATCTGGTAGCTGTTTGCACCATCACCTTCTTTTTGGTACTGACGGCGCTCTTTAATAGTATTTTTGCGCGTTTCTTGTTGGTTGGAGCGCTTGATAGGCGTATTCCGATTGGTCTGGGAAAGCTTGACGAGAATCGGGTTCCCATCGATGCCATTATTACCCAGACGATCATCGTTGTTTTGTTTGCTTCGGTCGTCTTTTTGTTGCCTTATCTGATACCACTGGGCGACCCGGCCAACTTGACGAACGAGCTTTTCACGTTGAGCCTGTATTCACACAGCATGATCTGGGCTATCGCAAGTATATTCCTGTTCGTTGACCTGCTCGTACTCTATGTCCGAAATCCCAGGGCCTTTCATGCACGGCGTATTTTTCCTATGCCCGTTTTGTGGACCTGTATTCTTGTTGCGCCCCTTGCGTGTGTGCTGGCCGTGATCGTCACGTTGTCCTATTCTCCGATCCCGCAACTGATACCCACCAATCTGTGGGGAGGTATTGTTGGTGGCCTCACGCTGCTCTGGCTATTCTTCGCGGCACTGGGAAGTGTGCTGGCCAGCGGTGAAGCAGCCTGGGAAGATTTCAGTGCAATGTAATTTTTTGCATTCCGCAAAAGTTTTAGTTTGATCGAAGGAGGATTTCGGCTGATGGTTGCCCATCCTGTTGATACTATTCCCGTGACAGAGAAAGGTGCTGTTGAAAAACAGGGGATTGAGCGTGTGCCAGCGTTTGCTCGTTCGCATACGCGCATCTTCGATAACTTTACGCTCTGGTTCTCTGCGAACCTGGTGATCTCTACGGTTGCTCTAGGGGCGTTAGCCGTACCCATTTTCTTCCTGGGATTTTGGGACAGTGTGATCGCTATCGTTCTTTTCAATGTGCTTGGTGCCATTCCTGTTGCAGTCCTGGCAACAATGGGACCTAAACTGGGCCTGCGGCAGATGACGATCTCGCGTTTCTCGTTTGGCTGGAACGGCGCGCGCATTATGGCTTTCTTTAACGTGGCGGCCTGTACGGGCTGGTCTGCGGTTAATGCGATTGTGGGGGGCCAGTTAGTCGAGGCGGTGACAGGTGGAACAGTTGGACGCCCACTGGCTATTCTGGTTATTGCTATTGTAACCACCATTATTGGTATGTATGGCTACAAATACGTTCACAGCTTTGCGCGCTATGCCTGGATACCAGCCGCGATCATCTTTCTCCTCCTGATGGTTGTTACTGGGCCAAAGGTCACGATCCTTCCCACACCTCCACTCAACGTTGCTGAAATCGCCTCCTTTGTCTCCTTTGGCGGGGCAGTCTATGGCTTCGCGACCGGATGGAGTTCCTATGCTGCCGATTACAATGTCAGGCAGCCCGAGAAAACGCCGGGCAGTCGAGTTTTCTGGTTTACTTTCCTGGGAATTGCCATTCCCTGTATCATTCTGGAGATTTTTGGTCTGGCCCTGACAACTGCTTTCAAAAACGTAAGCGGCGGCGGGCTGCTGGCCGCAGCTGCGCAGCCATTGGGTTCTTTCGGCTCCTTCCTGCTGGTTATTCTTGCCATGAGCATTATTGCCAACAATATTCCCAATGCCTATAGCATAGGTCTCTCCATGCAGGTGTTGAGTAAGACCTGTCAGCGTGTTGGTCGTATCACGTGGACACTATTCGGCGCGGTCTTTTACATGTTGATAGCCATTCCGGCTGTCTCCGACTTCAATAATACCCTCAACGATTTCTTGCTCATCATTGCCTACTGGCTAGGTCCCTGGTCCATCATTCTGATTGAGGAACACTTTCTTATCCGGCGTGGGCGCTATAACGTGGATGATTGGGATACAAAAGAAAGACTTCCCATAGGCTGGGCAGCGCTGGTTGCGCTGGGCTTTGGTATGTTGGGCATTTACCTGGGAGCCGCCCAGACACTTTTTGTTGGTCCGATTGCCAGGCTCTTTAATCCTCCCTATGGTATGGATATTGGCTTTGAGTTGGGTCTCATCTTTGCAGGCATCGCTTATCCATTCTTAAGGCGCTTCGAGCTTTCCATACATCGCCGCTGAGTTTCTCGCTCGAATTGGACGTATTGATACAAATGTGCCATACTCTTTTCTAAAGCGTGCTAAATGCCAATGTTTAGTATAGTACTTTGTGAGAGGAGAAATATGGCACAACTTGGTTTTATTGGGCTTGGAAAGATGGGGGGGCGTGTCGCAAAGCGGCTGCTGGATGCTGGTCATTCGGTAATTGGCTTCAACCGGACGAAGTCAAAAGCCCGCTGGTTGCTCGATGCCGGGATGCAGTGGGGAGAGACACCGCGACAGGTTGTGGAAAGCGCGGATATTATCTTCAGTATGGTGACGAATACCGCCGCTTTGCGCGAGGTATTTGACGGGGATAATGGCATCCTGGCAGGGCTGACGGCGGGCAAGGTCTATATCGATATGAGCACAATTAGCGTAATCACCTCGCGTGATCTTGCCGGGCGGGTGGCCGCAAAAGGGGCGCATATGCTCGATGCTCCGGTTTCTGGCAACGTGAAGCACGTGGAAGAGGGAACGATGTCTATCATCGTAGGTGGCGAACAGGCTATTTTTGAGAAGGTCCAGCCTCTTCTATACGAACTCACATCGAAAGTGAGTTACGTGGGGAAAAATGGGAACGCTCTTGTAATGAAGATTGCCATCAACCTGAGCCTGCCTGTACAGTTTCTTGGCTTCTGTGAAGGCATACTGCTGGCTGAGAAAAATGGTATCCCGCGAGAAGTTGCCATCGAGGCGTGGCGTAACAGTGCGCTGGCTTCTCCTGCCACCTGGCATCGCGCCCCGTTCATTCTCGAAAAGCCTGAAGAGGTCTGGTTCGATGTCAATATGATGCAGAAAGATATGCTGCTGGCGCTGGAACTGGGGAGGGCATCAGATGTCCCGCTTCCATCTGTCGCGCTCTCCAATGAATTGCTCACCGCGGCTCGCACTATGGGTCTGGCCCATGAAGATTTTGCCGTGATGTTCGATGTGCTGGCCAGCATGGCGGGGTTGAATACGTAGCGAACAGGGATGCAGGCAGCAAGTGAGAAACATAGCTGCCTGCATCCCTGTTTATCTGGCTGTTGCTTTACAGCTATACTTTGGCGAGGTCTTGTATGACCAGGCGGCTCGTGATATTGGCGGAGAGCAGCACGCCGGGAATGCCCGCGCCGGGATGCGTTCCCGCGCCCACAAGGTAAAGGCCATCGATGGAGCTTGAGCGGTTATGCGGGCGGAAGTAAGCGGATTGAAAGAGGGTTGGCTCGATAGAGAATGCCGCGCCCAGGTGGCTGCGCAGGTCGCTGGCGAAATTGAGCGGCGTAAAACTCTGTTCTGTTACTATGCTCGCCTCCAACCCTTCCAGGCCGACTTCCTGCTCCAGGAAGCGGATAATCTTGTTCCGGTATGCGGGGGCTTCGCGTGCCCAATCAATACCATGCGCGAGATTAGGCACAGGGGCAAGTACATACAGGCTTTCGCCACCTTCTGGAGCCATCGATGGATCAGTTCTGGTAGGAGCGTGCAGGTAAAGAGCGAGATCATCTGGTAACCCCTGACCATCGAAGATGTCGTGAATAAGCTTTTTATAGTTGTCAGGCATGATGATGGTGTGATGCCGCAGGTGTGGATATTGCCGGTTCAGCCCCAGGTATAACAGGAAGCAGCTCATGGAGTAACGGTAGTGCTTCATGCGGCTGGTATCTGTCTTAAAGGCCTGTGATGCTGGCAGCAGATTGAGAAATGTATTGGCGGCGTCGCTGTTGGCGACCACCGCGTCTGCTTCAAGCGTTGTGCCATCTTCAAGCAATACGCCTTTTACCTGTCGTTCCTGGAAGTGAAGCTGCTTGACGGGCATCCCGCAGCGAACTTCGCCGCCAAGCGAACGGAACAGGCGCTCCATTGCCTCGACCAGCGCATACATGCCGCCCATCGTGAAATGCACGCCGCCCAATCGCTCGAGGTAGGGCACGATACTATAAATGGAACTGGCACGGAACGGATTGCCGCCGATGAAGAGCGGGTGAAACGAGAACACCATGCGCAGGTGAGGATCGTGGAAGTAGCGCGAGACGAACGAATAGACGCTGCGCTGCGCGCCAAGACGCACAAGCTCGGGCAGCACGCGCAGAAAACTGCCCATCGTCAAAAATGGCTGATCGGCCAGTTCCGCGAAGGCGCGCTGGTAGATGCGCTGCGTATCGGCGAGAAAATTGCGATAGCCCTGCACGTCGCGTGGTTCAAATTTGGCAATTTCCATCTCATCTTCGGCGGCGCTGCCCCAGTAGTCGAAGTAGCGTCCATCATGAAAGTAAATGCGGTAGAACGGGCGAAGAGGTACAAGCTGCAGGTCATTTTCCAGGTTGCGCCCTGCTACTGTCCAGAGGTCACGCAGCAGGTGCGGTGCGGTAATCAAACTTGGCCCCATGTCGAACGTGAAACCGTCTTGCTTTAGCTGGTAGGCTCGACCACCCAGGCGTTCGCGGGCCTCGACAAGGGTGGTCTGGCACCCTGCCGCTTGCAGGCGAATGGCGGCTGCCAGACCACCAAAACCGCCGCCAATAACGATAGTTTTGCCCTTGCAATGTGATTGAAGGTTTGCCGGAGATGTATGGTTAGAAAGAATTTGCGTCATGAATGAATGATCTCCTCGGTAGTGGTAAGGGGAACAGCGCTTTCCTTGCTCGAAAGCGCGTGAACCTGCTCTTCGAGCGCCTGCACTAGCTGTGTGGAACTGGTAAAGTTCTGTCGAAAGACTGGGGAACCAAAGCGCAGTGTAACATGCCATTGCCCATTCCTGGTATATGCCAGCCCGGCAGGCACAATTGCCACCTGCGTACTTCCGTCCCTTTCAGCCAGCTCAACCAGCTTCGCAAAGCCGGGTCGGAATGGCAAAAAGGCATCTTCATCTGTCTTAGGCGTAGGCTCAGGATCAATATTGGGGTAGGCCTCTGGAAAGACAACCAGCGCCTCTCCATCGCGCAGCAGTTCAATCGATTTTTTAACGGCCCTGCGCAGGTAACGGGGAGATTCGTCTCGCGAATAAACGCTGTTTTCCCTTGTATGAACGCGATTCATTACGTCCTGCCCCGAATAGACGCTATTGCCCGCTTTTGTAGGAACGCGATGAATCGCGTTCTGTCCCTCGTCAAGCCGTTCATCGCGTAATATGATTGGCCATTCTACCATTGCGCATGCCCATTCCATGAGCCAGCGCAGCCAGCGTATTTGCACCCAATCGAGCGCAACCAGAATATGAAGGCGGCGCGGAAGCGTGTTGAGCAGGATACAGCCATCATACAGGTGGTGAAAGTGACGGGCGACAATCAGCACAGGTCCAGACGATGGCACGTGTTCCTGTCCCTCGACTGTCGCCTGGACTTTGCCCCGCGTCAGTCTCCGGCTGCCGACATGCACGACAAACCAGGATATATGTTGAGGAACTGTTGCTTTTCGGCCTCCTCTTTCAGCAGGTTTCCAGAACAGGGCGAGCGAGGCAGGAATCAGACCGAGCAGCGTAGCCATCAACACGGGAATCCAGAGTCCCACGCTGAGATTCAGGGCGATGGCAAAGATGGTATTTGCTACATAGACGCCGTATGGCAGCCACAAGGCAAGACGCCGCATATCTAGATTCGACCCCCAGAGCAGGCGACTGATGCCTATATAGATCAGCCCGGTCACTGACCACCCGACAAGGTTGCTGATCGGCATACCAAAGTAGGGGCCGTCCGAATACCAGATCCAGAAATGGACAGGCAGGCGCTGGCTTGCCATCGCCGGGTCCAGCGACAGATCCCAGACGGTCAAGAAATAGATACCGAGCGCCAGCGCCCAGGTAGTTGGATGCTTCGTCGTCGTTTTAGCGATGATTCCGCTCGCCAGGATATACGAGGTGAAACCCATGTAGAACCAGGAGAGCGGAATGGAATAAGGAACAAGGCCCAGAATCTTGAAGCCCAGGAAACTGGTATAGGAGTATGGCCCGAAAGGAAAGCCTGTGCTGGTGCCGAGCAATTCCATGCAGAGCGGAATCAACGTCGCCACCACAAAGAAGATGAGCGTCTTGCGCCTGCCGACGAATAGCAGGCCGAACAGCAGCATGGTCGCCGCGCCGAAGAGAATGTGGAGTGAACCCGCGTAGCGAATGCCGAAGTTGAACACCTCAACCCCGAAAGCATTGTTCGCCCAAAGTTCAGGATGTGGCAGAGCGATTAACATACCACCCAGCCCGAAGAGCAGGGCCGCCAGGTGACAGAAAAAGAGTATTTTGACGGTTTTCATGATTTGCCTCCACGAACCAGAATACGACCACGCCAGATATGACGGCGTTGCAAAGCGCATCTGCCCAACTGCATAGATACAGGCAGGTCACAGAGCGGCGAGAGCCAGTACGACCAGGGACGATGACGATAGGCACGCGCTGTGCCAGAGAGAACGCCGAGACGCATAGCTACCAGCATGACGTTGAGCATCGTCGGCCAGTTGCGCCGTTTAGATGTAAGGGCCAGCAAGAGCAGGATCGGCAGTGGCAAAGCCTGCACCAGCGCTATTTCGAGCCAGCCAATGAGCGTGTGAAAGCCTGAGAATTGATCGCGCATGGGAAGCGAGCGCGGCCAGTTGCGCCAGGTATCCCGCCAATCTGCATACATTTTAACGCTCACCATCTCTCCAGTCTCGTAAAAGCCCACGGGATGACCGTTGGTTACAAGCGTTCGCGCCAGCGTGATATCTTCACAGAGAGAGTTATGCGCTGCTTCAAAACCACCACAGGACTCCAGCACATCCCGCTGCAAGAGAAAGCATTGGCCGTTTGCCTGCACCTCGTGTACATTGCAGCTTGCCTTCCCTGGAATGCCGAAGCGATAAACCAGCGTTGTGAGCAGCGAAGGATGTAATAAACCCTCCCCAATCCCCTCGATCTCCTGCAAGGTTGCCACACTCAGGGCTGAAATAGTTGCTCGTTTTGCTCGTCCGAGCAGCGAACGTACCAGGAGCGGGCGAGGACGCACATCGGCGTCAATGGTAAGTATCCACTTCGTATCAGGGCGAGCGGAAAGTAAGCCGACCTGCAACCCCCAGGCTTTGCCGTTCCATTCTGAGGGGACAGGACTGGCATCTATCACCTGTATCCTGCAATCACGTTGAGCATACATAGAGACAAGGGTCTGGGTGCCATCGCTCGAGCCGCCATCGACGACCAGAATCTCGGCGACTTCTTTCCCTTGCGCGATCAATCCTTCCAGGCATGGCGAAAGCCGGTCGTACTCGTTCAGGACGGGCACGATGACCGTAACAGGATCTTCACTCGCGTGTTGCGCCTCTTCGGGAGTGATGCGTTCTCCTCCCGCGCTTCGGAGCATGCGCAAGAGAACACGTATAGCCAGGAAAGCCTGCGCGACGGTAATTGGCTCCAGCAGGCGAGCGATATTCTCAGTCTTCAATGAAGACCTCCGTTTCAAGGTTAGGGAGAACTTCTCCACGTCGCCAGAGATGCTCAAGCATGTAGGCAATGCTGGCTTCTCGCACCTTCTCGGGAAAGCTTGTGGCGGCCCGAGCGCGAAGGACATCATAGTTTCTACGTTCAATCACCTTGAGAATACACCGATAGAGGCGGCTCGCGACCAGGAGGGGCAGGCGGCAATCGGGCGGCAGCAGCCAGATGCCGGACATGCCATGCGCGTAGTAGCGGTGGGCGCGCTCAATTTGAAAGCGCAGCAGGGCGCGAAAGCGGTCATCCGGCCCGCGCTGCTCTTTGAGCAGGTGGAGCAGGTGAGCGCGAGAGCTGCCGAAGCGTTGCAGATCTTCCTGTGGAATATAGATACGACCTGCCGCGAGGTCGCTACCCACATCACGTAGAATATTCGTGAGCTGCATAGCAATGCCGAGACTTTGTGCCGCGCCTAACGCCTGCGGCGAGTGCGCGTCGAGAACGTGTGTCAGCGCCAGTCCGACGGTGCCTGCTACGCGGTAGCAGTAGCGATGCAACTCGCGAAAGTCCTGCATCTCACACGGCTCAAGGTCCGAAGTCAGCCCATCGAGAAAATCGAGAAAAATATCGGTTGGAATGGCATGTTCGGTCAGAATGGCTGTCAGTCTTTCTCCAAGCGCAGGGCGAGGGGCTGAAAATGTGTATCGCTCGCTGAACCACCTGCGCCAGGTGTACAGTTCTACCTGGATATCCTCGCTACAGCGGGACGTTGAAGGCTCATCCACAAGGTCGTCCAGCGTGCGAAAGAAGGCATAGAGCGTGGTAAATTGCTGCCGGTGTTTCGCGGGGAGAAAGCGCGCCGCAAAATGAAATGTTCGTCCATGAGTTGCCAGCAGAACCTCATCTGAGGCGCTTGAAGATACTGGTTGCGAACGTACATCTGCCTCGCTTTGCTTCCCTATGCTTATCGCGTCTTTCTTGCTGATCTCTATCATTCTCATGGAGAACATCCTCCTCTTTTTCTACATCCGCAATACGTCAAGTATGCCGTCAGTAGTTACCGGGAATATTGCGATGTACGAGGTTCAATTTTTTCCTCTAAGCACTAGATGCAGAAAAAAATGAGAACGGGTGCTTTTCTTTAAAGAAGGGGTTATCACTTGATAAGCCAGGTGCGGAAAATCTCCCTCTGTGAAGAGGTGACAGCCACCCTTTTAGCAGAGACTTTTCGATGATATAGTGAGAGGTACACATCAGTATCCCTTTGTAACGAAGATCAGTTTATGAAAATGGGAGAATAAAAGGAAAAACATTGAAGCAAGTGTGGGAAATGCCGCCAGAAGATATGGAGCTTGCTGAGGAAGAGGTACACGTCTGGCGTGCATTTTTACAGGTCTCGCAAAGCACCATAGAGTACTTTCGCTCTCTGCTTTCCGAAGATGAGCTGCTTAAAGCGGGGCGTTTTTATTTTGATCGGGACCGCCATCGCTACATTGTGGGGCGTGGAGTGCTGCGCGCATTGCTGGGTCGTTACCTGCATATGCTGCCTGACCAATTGCGTTTTCGTTATAACGCCTATGGCAAACCAGCGCTGGATATGCCCTACTCTACTCTGCATACGCTCTATTTTAATAGTGCGCACTCGCGTGAAGTGGCCCTTTTTGCATTCGCGTATGATCGGGAAGTTGGCGTGGATGTTGAATATATGCGCCCGGATATTGATTTCGAGGCAGTGGCGAAACATAGCTTTTCCGCTAATGAGTATACAGTGATAAAGGGCCTGCCAGAGAACGAAAAACTCGCGGCCTTTTATCACTGCTGGTCGCGCAAGGAAGCGTATATCAAGGCTCGCGGCATGGGCTTATCCCTTGATCTCCGCTTGTTTGATGTTTCGTTGGAACCAGGGAAGCCTGCGGCCTTGTTAGCAAGCCGCGAAGACCCTCGCGAAGTGGGTCGCTGGACATTTGAAACGCTTGCTCCTGCCCCCGCTTATGCGGCTGCGCTGGCGGTTGAGGGACATAATCTCAAGTTAGCTGCCTGGGATTGGACGGAAACGGGCGTTGCCGGGCTATGAAGTCATTGACCATACCCGACAACACTTTTTTAATCTGCCATTGTAGAGACCTTTTTGCCTGCCGCCTTAAAGCCGAACTTCTTAATAGTGTTGCGCAGCCACGGCGCAGTTGGTCCGGCATCGATTCGTTTGCTGGTTTCAAGCAAAAATGAGGATGTTTCAGGACGAGACGCGAGCCTGTTTTTTTTACGTATCGCGGCCAGCTCTTCGTAGTGCTGGAAAGCCCAGTACATGTTGATCCGGCACCCGCTGCAATTCTTCACGTCATCCTCATTCATCGTTCCGCACTGTGGGCATTCCGTCATGGAGAACTCCTTTCTTCAAAGCTCACGGCTAGATCAGGCCGTGGCGTATAGCTTCAGCGACGGCCTGGGCACGGTCCGTGGCCTGCAACTTGCGGTAAATGTCCTGCATTTTGCGTTTGACCTGCACCTCGCTCCAGAATAATTGTTTTCCGATTTCCCTATTGGTCCATCCTTGCGAGGCAAATTGGAGACATTCGATGTCGCTTGGACTGAGGCCCCAGTCCAGGCGGATTTGCTCTTTGGCCAGGCGGCGAAACTCGATGACCATCTGTGTCACTGCCCGCGACTCACCAAGAACACGCTCACCACAGTGTACAGCCCGCAGCGCCCTGCCTAAATCCTCAATAGACAATGTTTTCTGTAAGTAGCCATGCACTCCAATACGGACGGCCTCGAATAACAGTTTTTCATCATTGGAACCAGCATATAACACTACCCGAATGCCTGAAGCGTTGCGCAGCAGTTGCCGGGCTGTGTTCATTCCTGTTCCCTGCTCCAGGCCAATGCCGACCAGGGCGATATCGAGTTTTAGCTTGCCGCTGAGCGTGAGCGCGGCTTTTTCATCATCGGCCTCTGCAACTACCTCCAGGTCTTGTTCCTTGTTCAGCAGCTCTCGTAAGCCCTGACGCAGAAGAACATGATCATCCACAATGAGAATTCGAATAGGGTGAGTATTTAAACTAATTTGATGATGCTCCTTCTCTACAACTTGTGTATCCATCGTTCTCCTTTACCTCTTCATTTTCGAAGCAATAATTGCCATGAACGCAATAGATTCTACCGGCGCAAATGACATTACCGTTAGGATTCGATCGGGGGTACGTTGAGGAACAACGCTGGTTCACTTAGTAGAAGCGCGTCATTGCGCCTCCAGTGTAGCGATAAAGCAATGAGGAATGATGCGACAACGGGATCATTCCTGTATATCGCTACAGGGTTGTTTGTTGCTTAGGACGAGGGGTATCCCAGGCAGCGTTTACATATTAGTTAAACATTGAATTTTGAACCATAGGAAAAAGGGGCTAACATCTACAATATCTATCTTGTTCGATGATACAAGGTGACAAGCCTACAAGGTGAAAAGTTACAGGCATGAATTCAGGTAATTCATGCTTCAAAAATGGAAGAGATGTAATTTAAATGCGCTACCCCAGACATGTAGTGATTTTTTACGATAGATGGTGGATTACCTCTTCCAAGTTTCAAGTATACTTACTGTATTTCTTATTGTCAAGCTTTTTGATCGGCACTTATACGTAAATGAACACAATGTTAATCTCTTATGATGAAGATTGGGTGGCGTCCCAGATGCCATAGCTGCCTGCAAGCTGGCTACAGGGGTCTTCTTGAGTGGCACTGGAAGGGCTGCATTGATGAAAATCACCGATCAGGTTTGCAGGAGATTGCAGTATTCCTTCAAACCATAACCATATATTTTTTGCTGTGTCTTTTACTATAAACTGCATCTGTTCGCGTTTATCAATAGTTCCCCTAAAAGGCCCGCTGCCCGGCATGTTGGAACCCAGGGTGAGATAGCCACTAATGTGGTTCTGGTTTTGTTGAATATTGGAGAGGGTTATATTTGTGCGAATATTGGTAGATAGATCATAAATTGTGCCTACGTAAGTTCCTTTAATGATCGGATAGATCGATGGTGTAGGAACAGGTGTAGAGGAAGATGCAGGTGTAGAAAGGATAATGGTAGGAGTAGATTGGGCAGCGGGAAGACTTCGCGCATGGAACCATATTTGTGTGCCGATGCCCAGGAAAATAAGCAATGCAAGCATGACGAAGGCAAGCCCTATTTTTCTACTCCTATGAGGCGCTTGTGGCGAAAGGGGCGGCAGGGATGTCTCGGGTAGTTTAAGTGGAGGCTCAGACGCAGGTTCTTCCGCCTCAGCCCCGAGGATAGTTGGAGGGGATACAGAAGCCAGGAGCATATTTCTCGTCGTTGAAAATTGCATTGCCGGGAACCCGATAGCTTCACGAAATTGTTCGACCGAAGAGAAGCGCTCACCTGCATCGATTGCCATTGCTCGTTGGATGGCTTCATCAAGTGATGAGGGGATATCGGGGATTATCTCATGCACTGACTTGAGCGAATCGGCCCCTCCGTTTGCCCGAAATGTTGATCGGTCCAGGGCATCTGGGGGGACAATGCCTGTTAGTAGTGTATAGCATGTGGCCCCCAGTCCATATACATCTGTACGGGCGCTAGCTTCGCCTGTGTACTGTTCAAGTGCGGTAAAACCAGGCGAGAAATAGTGAAGCGGCGTAATAGTCGAGCCCGACCTCCTCACAACAGCTAGTATAGCTAAAATAGGCGCTCTGGCTTCTGATGCAATAAAGATGTTTGCTGGCTGTACGTTCTGGTGAAAACGTGGCGGATTCTGCTGGTGCAGGTGGATAATCGCATTGCAGATCGGCACCATAACGTCTACAACCTGTGGCCATGGGAAGCGCTTCTCCGCCTGTTGCAAGCGCAGTAGCTCCAGATTTTGTCCTTCGATATAGCTCATCAGTACATATGCTCGTCCAGAGCTTTCATCATTGAACACATATTGAATAGAAGGCAGTGCGCGACGATCAAGAGGGGTGGGTGAGAGGTATTCAAGAGCAAAGTGGTAACGTTCTGGATGAATTATTTCCATGAGAGCAAATAGCTGTTGTTTATCGCGTTGATCTCGAACCAGATAGACATTACCGAAGTCGCCATTGCCAGGCAAGCTTTCTATGAGGTAATGCCCCTGTATCATCGAACCAACCGGGAGAGGAGGTTGTGCTTTTTGCATGTTATGTTCCTTCTATGCGTTGCAAAATGCAAGAAACCTTAAAAGTGGATACCAAAGCATGCATCCATGACCCATTGGACGATTGTTTGTATAGATACAGCATATAATAATCTACTCTGTAAAAACAAACTCTGCTCTATAAAATCAGGCTCCATGAAGAAAGGATTCGCAATGGCAACCAGTATACCTATGATTAGCGATGTTCGCTCGCTGCATGAAAGTTGGCAGGAGGGGCAGGATGACGAACAGGTTGGATGCAGTATTGGCATTATGGCCTACAATGAAGAGGCGAATATTGCTCGCACCATCCTTGCAGTCCTTGAACAGCGAGGACCGTCCTTGCGCATCGAGGAAGTGATTGTTGTTGCCAGTGGCTGCACAGACCGTACAGTCCCCATTGTCGCAGATATTATGGTTCAGGAGCCTCGCGTGCGACTGTGTGTTCAGGAGAAGCGCGAGGGCAAAGCCTCTGCTATCAACCTGTTTCTCAAGCAGGCGGTCAGCCCGGTTGTTGTATTGATCGGCGCTGATGTGCTTCCGGCAGATTCGGCGCTGGAGTATTTGTGCGCACCGCTCAAAGATCCAAAAATTGGCATGGTTGGAGGTCGCCCGGTGCCGGTAAATGACCCGACGACGTTTATGGGGCATGCTATTCACCTGCTCTGGCGCTTGCATGATCGCCTGGCGCGTATTTATCCTAAGCTTGGTGAGGTTATAGCCTTTCGCAACGTCATTTCGGGCATTCCGATAAATAGCGCCGTCGATGAAATCTCTATTCAGGCGCTCATATCTCAGCTTGGCTATCAATTGATTTATGAGCCTGCCTGTGTTGTCTATAATAAAGGTCCGCTCACAATTGGCGACTTTCTCCGCCAGCGCCGCCGTATCTATGCCGGGCATCTGCAGGCTCGGGACCAGCAGAGCTATGAGGCCGCGACGATGAATGCTGGCCTGCTGGTGCGTCTTCTTTTTTCCAGCCACGATTTCACGTTGAACACTCCCCGGAGAGCGATGTGGACGATGTGTACTATGATGCTTGAAGGATATGCGCGTCTGCAGGGGTACTATGATTATCGTCGCAAGCATGACCATCATATCTGGCAAATGGTGGATTCAACGAAAGACCTTGAGGCCAATCAGCGTAAAGTACGGCGTATCTGTACCGTCCAGAGCGTCATCGTGTTCCGCTTCATCCTTGAAGATGCTGAGGGATATGACCTCAACCCTGAACGTGAAGAACGCGAGGCCACCGAGGTGGTGCGTAAACTTTTACCGCTCTTGCGTGGCAAAATTCGCAAAGAAGACCGGCTCTCAATCAATGGCCCCGGCATCATGACCGCCGTCATTCGCGCCGACCAGCATGGAGCTGAAATTGTGGCGAAGCGTATTCAAGATGTAGTTCAGGCAGCATTAATACGCATCCGTGGGCGCGCAGTCAAAATAACAGTTGCTTCCAGTACGCTGACGTTTGGTTTGAAGGCTGAGAAAGGAAATGGTAACGGCCTCTAGGTAGGAGAGTAGCGAACATTGCGCATTGCCAGCGTGATGTTTGACTGGCCGTAAAAGAGAATCTCGAACACCACGTACAGGTGGGTGAGGTCGGTACCGGTGAACTTATTGAGCGGGATGGTAAAGGTAGTCCACTGTGTTTTCGGACATAGTGGCACCGAAGTTTCGCTGCCATCATCTGGTTGCTGTACATCTTTGAGGCCAATACGCACGCATGTTCCATTCGCTGCAGCTCGCAGGTCAACCACCAGAGCGTGATAGGCGCTCATGTCGATTGAGGAGCGATAACCGGGAGGCGCAGGGGGTCCCACCGTGATAAACAGAACTCCCCATAGCTGGTTGGCCGGATAATGTAGTATGGTTGTGCCATCGTTGTTCGTGAGCCATTGACGCAGGTGTTCTGAGGTATCCATGCCGACGACAAAGCCTGATGTAGGCCCATTAACATATATATCTCGCGAACTACGCTCTATCAACGTGGAATAGGCAGGTGCTGGCAGTATGCCGCGTAAGGCAGGCTTCACCTGCCCATTCTGCTGGTAGAGGCCCCAGTGTGTACCTACTCCCTGCTCATTCACCTTCCAATCTTCGTCAAAGGCCTCAAAATAGAAATACTGTACGTGCCTGGCATTGGCCCAGTTGAGGAATGCTTGCAAGTATTGAGCCTGGTTAGCCGCGCCTGGAACCGCGTCTTTGTAGGGGGGGCCATCAGAGGGCCAGCCTGTTTCGCCGATCACGATCCGTTTGTCTGGGAAGGCCTTTTGAACCCGGGTGAATGCTTGATCGAGGAATTGTATAGCTGAATCGACAGATACCCCCTGCCAGAAAGGATAGATGTGAACGGTAATGAAATCGACTATATTCGCCAGGGCAGGATGTTGAAGCCACGCAGTGTAGGTGTCGGCAACCGTAATTGGAACCGGACGCGCGAGCCTGGCCCGCACCTGTTCTATGTCGGAGCGTATTTGCGCTTCTGACAAATCGCCGTTCTGTAAAACTTCGTTGCCGACAATGATGGCATGCACCGCGCTATTTGCAGCAAGCTGCTCGCCTGCTGCCATTTCCTTTGCATTGGCAACCGGATCACTTCCCAGGGCGATTCCTGAAGCCACGCAGATGTGGGCTGCGGCGGCTGCCTGGATGATCTCCGATGCATTGCCGGTGGAGCTATAGGTGCGAATATAGTGGGTGAGGGATGCCAGGGTCGACATATCTGCCGTAACTTCTTCGTTCGAGGGAAAGATGCCATTCAATGGATTTTGCCCTGTATGTGCGGCTCCATAGGCCAGGCCGACCAGACTGAATTTATTCGATGCGGGTTGAGTACAAGATATGTTTGCTTGTGTAGGACTTGTGGACGGGCCATGCGTGTTGTTGGCAACCTCGGAGCAACCAACGAGCAGCGTACTGAGAATAAGTCCAAGTCCGGCAGCAATTTCCAGCAGTTTGCATCTGGAAGTTGAACAAATCATACGCACCACCTGTTGCGGTCAACAAACGCTTTACTCTGGCAATTCTACCACAAGGAAGTAACGGGCAAACGTACTTTCGCGTCGAACGCGGAGAGGAAAGCCAGAGAACCGCAGGTAAAGAGATGATGCGGGAAGCGAAACAAGCGAACATAAACAATCTGGAGGGCGGAAAGGGACGATACATTGGTATCCTTTCTGGATACCTTTGTTCCTTGAGGAAACCAGCCTTTTTTTGCTACCCTGTTTAAGCGGGATGTCCGAATAGGCATCTCTCTATGCATATTCGTTCAGGCGGGGGAATATATGACGATTGACGGCAGTGCGGAATTTGTAGCCACTCAGATTATTCCATCTGAACTGGAAATTGAAGAGCCGACACAGAAACTGGTACGTGTCGGGTCTATAGCTCCAGGAAAGGAGGATAAGCAACACGGGAACTCTGGTTTTTCTCTAAATCTTGATTTGAGCGTGATTGTTCCAACGAGAAATGAACATGCGAACATCCAGCCCCTGTTAGAAGCTTTGCAAAATACCTTAGCTGGCCTGCAAGTGGAAGTTATCTTTGTGGACGATAGTGACGATAATACGCCGGAAATCATCAAGGATGCCGCCAGAACAATGGGATCGTCCAGATTCCACATCCTGTTAGAACATCGCGCGCCCGGGGTTGCGCGAGCAGGTGGATTGGCGACGGCGGTTGTGCATGGTATGAACGTGGCGCGAGCAGAATATATCGCGGTCATGGATGCTGATCTTCAGCATCCACCTGAGCAGTTGCGTGTGTTTTATGACCTGACGACAGAGGATGTTGATCTGGTGATTGCGACGCGCTACATAAAAGGGGGAAGCTCTCATGGGCTGGACGGTATAGGGCGGAGATTGGTTTCCCGGGGTATGAAATGGGCCGCCAAACTACTCTTTCCCGAACAACTGTGGCGTATCTCCGATCCCCTGGGCGGCTTTTTCCTCCTGCGCCGCTCCCTGCTGGCGGATATATCACTGCGTCCTATCGGTTACAAAATTCTGCTTGAAATACTGCTTCGCTGTTCCTGGAAGAAAGCACTTGAGGTTCCCTATCATTTTCAGGAGCGCGCTCATGGACAAAGCAAGGCAAACATGCGGCAGGGCATCCTGGCGCTGCGCCATATGTATCGTTTGTGGTGTGAAGTACCGGCGGCGGGACGAGTGTGGAAGATCAGCCTGCTGATCCTGCTCAATGTTTTGATGATGTTGATATTAATCAATCTCGCCAGTTTTTTCCCCTGGCTATACAGTAACCTCAATCTTGCTGTTTTTGCCGCGATGGCCTGCCTGGACTTCTTTATGTGCAGCCGCTACATTTTTCCCACGAGGAGAGTAAGCAAAGTGGCAGCAGAGCTTTCCACTGCTGATGCCGCGGTGGAAAGCAGCGAACTCCCACGGCTGGAGCATGCCAGCTCAAATGGATATCACCTGTATTCTATCAAAGATATAGCGATGATTCGAGGTTCTCCGCCTCTCATATCAAGCGCTGCGCCCTCGGTCGAGTTGCTGCGTAAATTGGAGCTTGCGCGAAAAAAGTTTTCCGCGGAGAAGGTGCGTTCCATCGCGGCGGTCGCAGCAGTGGTTTTGGCCTCTGGTTGGATTGCCTACACGCAGCCAGGTCCGGTACTCGTCCTGGTGGTGTTGTTTGTTGGCATGGCGCTGGTGTTCACACGAAACGTCAACCGCGAGCAGGCGATTACGATGGTGCTGGCTGTCGCGGTGGGCGTTTCTACCATTGACTATCTGAGCTGGCGTTTTACTGTGATGAACTGGCGGGGTTGGTGGATCGCAGTGCCACTGCTGCTCGCGGAGGTTTTTGGGGCGATTCACGTCCTCGGCTTTCAATTTACGGTCTGGCCGCGAAACGCCCCGGAGATTGAGCATGTTGAAGACCCGACCCTGCACCCGATCTTTGTCTTTATTCCTACGGTCAACGAGGGAGTCGAGATTCTCAGAGCCACTCTGGAGGGGATCATTGCTGCTCGTGACAAATACCTGGCCCGTTATCCACATGGACGGGTGACGATTGTGCTGTGTAACGATGGGAAAGTGGCGAAGACTGCAAATTGGGAAGAGACAGAGGCGCTGGCAAAGGAGATGGGCGTCTGTTGTATAACCCGGAGCAAAGGTGGCGGGGCAAAGGCAGGTAATATTGAGAATGCTCGCAAGGCTCTGCAAGCGACAGGCGATGCGCTGCTGCTTATCTTTGACGCCGACCAGGTCGCCAAACCCGATTTCCTGTTGAAAACCATTCCTCCTTTTCGCGACCCTAAGATGGGCTGGGTACAGACCGGGCAGTACTATGCTAATCTGGATAACCCGGTGTCAAATTGGGCAGATGACCAGCAATCTATGTTCTATAACCTGCTCTGCCCGGGCAAAGCGGGACTCAATGCCTCGTTTATCTGTGGGACGAATGTGGTTATTCGCGCTGCCGCCCTGGATCAGATCGGAGGGTTGCCGCAAAATTCGGTAACGGAGGATTTCGCGGCCTCTATTGCCCTGCACTCCACCTGGCGCAGCATCTACTTAACCGATGTTCTTGCGACGGGTTTGGGGCCGCTGGATGTGCCATCATATCTCAAGCAGCAGAGTCGTTGGGCGCTCGGTACACTGGGTGTGTTCCGTACCCATTGGCGTGAAATTCTCCTCCCACGTAAGCATGGTCTACGAATAGGACAACGGGTGCAGTACTTTCTGGCCTGCACGCATTACCTGTGTGGATTGCGTGATCTAATCTACCTGCTCAGCCCGATTCTCTTCATCTTCACCGGTATACCGGCTGTACGCAGTGCCTATCTGAGCGATTACCTCTGGCATTTTCTTCCATACTGCCTGCTGGGTGCGGTGGCGCTCTGGTATTCGGCGCGTGGCGTTACCGGCCTGCGCGGCATCATGATTGGCTTTGGCTCGTTTCCTGTCTTGATCGGCAGCCTCATCTCGGTCATTATAGGGCGCAAGGTAGGTTTTGCAGTCACCTCCAAACACCGCAGCGGGAGACGCTCGCTGAGCTACCTGAGAGTATATGTCTTTTTCCTGATACTCTGCCTTGTCAGTCTCGGCTGGGCAACCCAGGTCAAAGGTCAGCAGCAAACCTCGCTTTTCATTAGCGTGATGTGGGTGGTTTACTCTATCGCCATGCTGAGCAGTTTCCTCTGGCTGAATTTCAGGGATATGCGCTTTCAAAAAGAGGTGCTGCAGTCCGATACTACGAACGAGACGATAGCCAACCAGCCCTATCCCTCGAAGCTCTTAACGCGCAACCTGAGAATAAGCCCGGTGTGGAATGTCGTGCTGGCAATGCTACTGGCAGGTCCCATTCTTGCGAGCAACGCTTTAAGTTCTCTGGCGATTTTCGGAAATGGCCCATCAACACCGTTTGTCATCAGCCAGGAAAAAATAACTGTGCCATTTTTTGGCGCGTCGTTTCCGATCCAGTTGCTCAAGAGCCGCCCGCCAGTGTTGGAGCATAATCTTGGCACACAATTTACGATTGTTGGCCGCACCCAGGATATTCATGACCTGTTCGATTTTGTCTGGGCGAACCAGCTAGCAGCGCAGCACGCCCGGCCCTGGATCATACTCCAGTTCGGCGTATTCGGTGCGAAGCAAAAGCCGCCGCTTGACGCGAACTTACCCGCCATTGTCAATGGACTCCATGACCAGGAGATTATTCGCTGGGCCAGGGATATCCGTACTTTCGGCAAACCTGTTTACCTGACAATTCTACAGCATGCAGATAAAAACTGGTCGTTGTCATCTGGTGTCGCGAACGGCGGCATTCCACAGGATGTGCCAAAGGCCTGGATGCACGTGCAGTCCATTTTCCGCTCCGTTGGGGCGAATAATGTGGCCTGGGTCTGGGCACCAGCCGATCCCATCCATGACCAGCCATATGCGCCACCGGTGTCAACTATCGATGCCGTACTGCAAAGTTTTATTAACTATCCTGGAACAAAATGGGGCGATCCCCAGACTGAATTGCACAAGCTCATGCGCCGTTATCCAGGCAAGCCCATTTTTGTCGAGGCCAGCGCCTCTGGCCCGGCGGCGGAAAAGGCGGCCTGGCTGACGAAACTGGGGCAGGCTGTCAATGATATCCCGGCGGTATATGCCCTGCTCTATCATGAGGGTGGACCTTCGCTTGATCCAAATAGCGCGCAAATTACAAGCTGGTCTCTGGATTCTGATCCCGATTCGCTGGCAGCCATGAAAGGTATTGTGGACATACTGCGCAACATGCACAAAGAGAGAAAATTCTGATGGTTGAAACGAAAGTGATTACGCGCAAGCAACTTTTTGCTTACGTGACAATGTCGCGCTGGGCGCTGCCTTATAGTAACTCATATGGAACAGGATATTTCTGGATATGGCGCAAATTGTGACTACTTTTGACTTCTTGTATATCACATTTTCCGTTCTCGGGAGGAGACAATGGCGGTAACATCTCTGATTTTCAGGCAGGTCGATAAAGGTGCTATCGGTGGACGGGTAAAAAGCGGCCTGCTTGCATCAATCTGGCCACTGACGCTGATCCTGGCTATGCAGGCTGTTATCTCCGTCGCAACGTTGCATAATACAGCCTTCCAGGATGAAGCACTCTATCTCTATGCTGGGCGGCAACTGTTCCATTACTACTTCATGGGCGGTCCTGTTCCCCTTGACCATTATGCTTTTTACTTCTCTGGCTATCCAGGTGTGTATCCACTGCTGGGCGGAATGCTGGATATGATCGGCGGTTTGCAATTGGCGCGCACATTTAGCCTCTTCTGTATGCTAGGCGTCAATACCATCATCTACTATCTCACAGGCAAGCATTTTCAGCGCCCAGCCGCAATTCTGGCCTCGGCTGGCTATGCCTCGTTGGGAACGGTTTTGTTCGTAGGTCAGTTGGCTACATTTGATGCCCTCTGTCTTTTTCTAATAGCTCTGGCGGCGCTGGCAGCTTTTCGGGTAAGCGCCAGTCGTCATCCCTGGTTAGCTCTGCTAATTGGGCCATTGCTGGTTCTCTCAGTTCTGGCAAAATACGCCGCGATGCTTTTTGCGCTCCCGGTACTGGGTATTCTTGTCTTCTCCACTATCATGAATCTGGGCTGGTGGCGCATGCTGCTCCGTCTTGTGATGGCCTTAGCCACACTTGCATTAAGCCTGTTTGTGACTTATAAGGTTGTCGATAAAGCCGCTTTCCACGCTATCGTCGGCTCTACAACCGACCGCACGGCTTTAATTCAGAAGTCACACCTGGAATTGTTCTTGCATGTGATGTATATGGGGGGCATTGTCTATGCAGCGGCGTTTCTAGGGCTGGTGCTTGTTTTTTTTCATCAACGCCGCCTTTTTCTGGTAGCTTTGCTTCTGTTTGGCTCGTCCTGGCTTGTGCCTGCTTATCACATCTACAAACAGGAAGCTGTCTCGTTAGACAAACACCTGTCCTTTGGTCTTTTCTTCGCTATGCCTCTGGCTGGCTATGCCTTCGCGTGGCTCTCAGGCTATACGTTGCGAGCGTTCTCCAATTTCTACGGGCGCTACTGGCTGGCTGGCTTATCGGTTATACTACTTATCTTCACCCTGGGTATGCAGCAGTCGCAGACGATCTACGCGGGTTGGGCCAACACTTCAGCGCTGAGCTATGTATTGCATACGCAGATGCGCGATGGCAGCGGGCGATTTCTTGTCGAAGATATCGAAGTTGCTCGATATGACGCAAAAGATGTCAGCGAGCAATGGCAATGGAATGGCGTCAACTACTTCTACTATGTCAATTCTGCTCATAAGGCGCTTTTAGGTGATGAAGCCTTGAGGGAAGCGATTCAGGACCGCTATTTTGCTCTCATCGAACTCAGCTTTAACTACCAGCCTTACGAGGCGCATTTCATCGAGCAGCAGATGCTGTTGACGAGAAATTACGATCTGATTGCCCGTGTGCAGTTCCAGAATTCGTATGGAATAGGTCATTTTTATATCTTTCGCAGTGCGCCAGTGGCAGGGCATGGCGATTTTATTAGCCGGTCGCAGGTCTTGCCAGAGGGATAGATAACGTAGCCATTGGGAAGGAAAATCAGGCAGTGGCCGAACTGCCGGGTGTAAGCCGGAATTGAATAATCAGAGAATTTCATGATAGCAACAATCGTTGAAGCAAAACAGACAAAAGTGACCAGCTGCCCGGTTTTTAAATACTGGGATTACCCAATCTTTGCACTACTTACTGGCGTAATGCTCCTGAGCGAGTGCTACTTCCTGCTCTATTGGTTCTCTCACCAGGATTGGGTATATTACCCTCTTTCTTTTGTGATGATGACGGGAGCATTGTTGCTCTACCTGTTTCTTTATCAATTGCGCTGGCCCTGTCTGCCTTTTATGCGCATTCCTCAACCTGTAATGCCACGCCCTGGTCAAAGGGTTGGAGTTGCTACCACGTTCGTTCCTGGCGCAGAGTCAATTGAGATGCTGGAGGAGACGCTGCAACGAGGCGCGAACCAAGTCCATATGAGGAAAAATCATGTTAGCAACACAAACTGGCACTGATACTATCGCGATTGCGCGCACCTTCGATGGCATTGAAGAGGCTGCTCATCGTGTCATTGCGCAGGTGGGCGGTATGGTTTCAGTTGTCAAGGAAGCCAAAGTCGCGGTTCTCAAGCCCAATTTCGTAGCGGGCAGGTCCGCCGAGACAGGCTCAACCACCAGCTTTGCCCTGCTCAAGGCAGTCGCCGAAGAGGTACGAGCCTGCGGTGCCGAGCCGGTGCTATGCGAAACTCCCGGCACCGAGTTTGACCGCGAGGCTACCTACACGATTCTGGGCGTAGAACACTTCTGCGCGGAACATGGTATTCGTATCGCGCGCATTGATCCTGAAGGCGGCGAGCAGGATTGGATTGAGCTGCGCCCTGCGGGCGCGAAGCGCCTGCGCCACTTCCGCGTCCCGCGTTTCCTGCAAGAAGCCTGCTTGATTAACCTGCCGGTCCTTAAAACCCACGTGGTTTCGACTATGACGCTCGGCATGAAAAACGTGATGGGTATTTTGCCACGTCCCGACCGCAGAGCGATGCACACCCTCGGCATTGCGCAGTCCATTGTAGACATGAACCTCGGCATTAAGCCCGACCTGACGATTGTTGATGGCAGCGTCGGTCAGGATGGAGAAGGGCCGCTTTATGGCGATAAAGCTGATTTGCAGGTGTTGGTGGCCGGGCGTGACAGCCTGGCAGTTGACCTGGTTTGCTGCCAGGTGGTGGGTGTGAAGCCGCGCGATATCCCACACCTGCGGCTAGCCTTGCAGCAACTCGGTAAACCTTCGTGGACGCTGGCCGGTGAAGAGATTGGCGTCATCAAGCAGTTTCGCCTTCCGCAGCAGAAAAGCCTGTATCGCTTTATCTTCTGGCTGATGTACCCACTGGATTATCCCTATAGCTGGATTGCTGAACGCGGTCGGCACTTCTGCACGACCCTCTACAGCACCGGATTGGTGGGAACTCGTCCGCAGATTTCCGAAGCAAGCTGTACGGGCTGTGGCGTGTGCGTAGACGCCTGTCCATTGCCGGATGTGATTGATTTGAAAACGCTGACGGTAAACTACAAGACCTGCCAGCGCTGTCTCCTTTGCTACGAAGCCTGCCCGGAAAATGCGATCAGCGTGAAGGGCTATTCAGGAAAGAGGGAGTCATCATGACTACTGTAGTAACGGGCGCAACAGGCTTTTTGGGCAGCGCTCTGGTGCCTGAACTGATAAAGCGCCAGCAGCAGGTGGTGATACTTGCGCGTGATGAAAAAAAAGCTCGTCGGCAGTTTGGTGACGCTGTGACAGTCATTCGAGGAGAAATCACAGATAAGGAGCGGGTAGAGCAGGCTGTCGAGGGCGCGACTATTGTCTACCATCTTGCAGGTCGCCTGTATCATCCCAGTGTTCCGGCGGAGCTGTATCGCCAGGCGCACGTGGAAGGCACCCGCATCCTGCTCGAGGCATGCCGGAAGCAACCTCAGTTACGGCGGATTGTTCACGCCAGTACCACGGGCGTGCATGGCATCACAGGCGAGCGGCCAGCCGGTGAAGATGCGCCTTTCGCTCCCACCAATCCCTATGAAGCAACCAAGCTGGAAGGCGAACTGCTCGCGCTTCAGGCCTACCGGGAGTGGGGCCTTCCCGTCAGCGTGGCACGCCCCGGGCTGGTCTACGGGCCGGGAGATCTGCACCTGCTCGGCTTCTTTGTGAGCATCAAAAAAGGCCAGTTTCGCGTGATCGCGGGCGGAAAAGCTCTGCTGCATCCGGTCTACATCGATGATCTGGTAGCCGCGCTCCTGCTTTGTGGCGAGCAACCGCAGGCGCTCGGACAAAGCTATAACATCGCGGGAGATCATCCTGTTACTGTGCGCGAGCTTGCGGTTGCGATAGCGCGCGCGCTGGGTCGGAAGCTCCCCAGGGGCAGCATTCCGCTCTGGCTTGCTAATGTGGCATCAGATGTCTTCACAATTATGCCCGGCGTAAAAGGCGAGCGGGCCCCCCTCACGCGCAGCCGAGTCGCATTCCTGACGAACAGTCGGATATACGACATACGCCGGGCGGTGGCGGAGCTTGGCTTTGCACCCAGCGTGGGGTTGGAAGAAGGTATGAAACTGACAGCTTTGTGGTACTACAAACATCATTATCTGGCTGACTGATCTGGAAGGAAGGGGAGTTGTGAGATGAAAGTGCTGATGACTGGCGCGACCGGTTTGCTTGGAGGGCACCTGCTTCAGGAATTGCAACGGCGAGGTGAGCAGGTTCGGGCGCTCGTTTTACCGGTAGAGAACGCGGACAAGCTGATTGCGCAGGGAGTAGAAGTGGTGCGAGGCGATGTGACAGACGCCAGCACACTGCCTGCCGCCGTCAAAGATGTTGAGGTTATCCTGCACCTGGCAGGCATGATGGGTGTGAATCGTCCGCTTGCGGATTATCGGAAGGTGAATGTCACCGGTTCCGAAAGTCTCTACCGGGCGGCTCAGGCGGCGGGTGTAAGGCGTTTTGTCCATACCAGTTCGCACACGGTCTATGGACTGGGGTATGGTCGTTTCCTGAAGGAGAAGGATGCTTTGCGGCCCGATCCAGATCCCTACAGCATCAGCAAGGCGGAAGGAGACCGCCTTATGCGCCGCCTCATGCTGGATAGCAACGTGGAAACGGTTATCCTGCGCCCCGGAACCTTCTTTGGCCCCGGTGATCGCCTGCACTATGGCCGCATGGCACAGCGCCTGAAGAATGGCAAGGGTCTCATTATCGGGAAAGGAGATAACGCGCTGCCGTTTTGCTATGTCACTGATGTGGCGCAGGGCTTCCTGCTGGCGGCCTATCATGAAAAGGCTCCCGGCAATGTCTACAATATCTCCAACGATCATCCGCTCACGCAAAAGGAGATTTTCTACGCCATCGCGGATGAGATTGGTGCGAAACGGCCCACGCGCCATTTGCCTTACGCGCCCCTGTTTTATGGCAGCATGGTTGCCGAGAAGCTGGCCCAACTCACTCATACGAAGCCGCTGGTAACGCCGCTCGGTGTAATGATGTTCGGCACCGATAATCGGCATAGCATCGACAAGGCCCGTAGCGAACTTGGCTATGAGCCGAAGGTCGATTTACGCGAGGGGATTCGGCTCGCGGCAGCATGGTTCAATGCTGGGGGCATGGAATCGGCAAACCTTCACGCGGTCGTTAAGCCCGGACAATATGCCACACTTGAAGAAGGACGAATTTCATGAAAAGCTTCTTGCGCGCCCGTAGGACAAAAGCGGTGATCGGCCTGTTAATCGGCATTGGTCTCCTCTTCCTTGTCTCGCGTTTTGTCAATTTATCCGCGAGTATTGAGAGCCTGGGGAAGCACCTGGCAACACCTAAAGGCATCCTGTTTGCGCTGCTTTCAGGGAGCTGTTTTCTGCTCGCGTTCTCTTTTCGTGGCATTCGCTGGAAACTCTTTTTGCACCCGGTTGTTGGCGACAAAGTAAGCACATTTAAAGCCGTTCAGCTCTTTCTGGTCAGCATCTTCCTGAACTTCCTGCTACCCATTCAAGGGGGTGAAGTGGCAAAATGCTTAATGGTGAAACGTATTGCCAATATACCGGTCAGTCGCTCGCTCCCGACGGTAGCAATGGACAGGTCGTTGGATTTGATGCCAGCGCTCTTTATCATTATCATTGTGCCGCTTCTGGGAGTGCCGATGGATTTTAAACTTTGGGTAGTGCTGGGGCTGGTGGTTGGATTGCTGGTCTGCCTCATTTCCCTGGTTGCGCTGGCGGCCTGGAAGCGTACCGCCGCCGTCACCTTCCTGCAGAAAACAAGCCATATTCTTCCCAAATCTATCGCGGCAAAGATCGAGGGTTTCGCGACCGGATTCGTTGACTCCCTGCTACTAGGAGCCAGCCGCCCGCGCATTTTCTTGCCCGCGATTCTTCTTACCTGTGTTGCGCTGACTCTGGATGGTTTGTTTGCTATGTTCGCTTTCTGGACAATTGGCTATACCATTCCTATTGGAACCGCCCTGTTCGGGTATACCGTGTACAACATGTTCAACATATTGCCAACTCCTCCCGGGCAGGTTGGAAGCAATGAAGCTATTGGTCTGCTGGTATTTGGGGGCCTGCTGCACCTTCCAGCAAACAACGTGCTTGCCATGTTCGTGTTTTCTCATCCCTGGGCGGCTGTACTGATGACCACCGCAGGTATTACCTGCCTCAGCACGCTTGGTTTATCTATCGCCAAAGTGATGAATCCGCCGATAGAGGAAATCGATCTAACTGTTGGAGATGAACTGCTTACTGAGCAAGAGGAGGTCCCTGCTTAGATTGAGAAACGAAGTAGCTATATATGCTGAGCAAGCCTGAATCTTTTCGGTGGAAAAGAGGATAAGGAGCTTATTCCTTATGATCGAGAGCGTACCAATAACGACAAAAAAAAGTACAGACACTTATGCCCGCTTCAAGTTACTTTTTGTGCGCTTGCCGCTGCCGCTGATCCTGCTGTTGCAAGCCGGTGTTTCGCTGGTTACTCTTCACAACACGGCTTTTCAAGATGAAGGTCTCTATTTGCTGGCCGGGCGACAAATTCTACTGAGTTGGTTGGGCAGAACGCCCTATCTGGAACCCTATGGCCTCTACTTTTCCGGCTATCCTTCTTTCTATCCGGTTATTGGGGGCGTTCTCGACTTTCTGGGCGGCCTGGAAGCTGCGCGCCTGTTTAGCCTGCTCTGCATGCTGATTGTAACGAGCTGCGTCTATTTCTTAGCGAAGCGCCTTTTTAATCGCAAGAGCGCGGTGATCGCAGCCTTTCTCTTTGCCTTTCAAGGCTCGGCCCTGTTTCTGGGACGCCTGGCTACCTATGATGCCTTCTGTTTATGCCTGCTGGCTTTGACAATTGTGTTCTGTTTGCGGGCCAGCAGAGCAACTTCAGCCAGGCTCTGCCTGCTGATAGGTCCTATGCTCGTACTGATAGTCGCGGCCAAGTATGCCGGGCTGTTGTTCGTGCCGACGGTGCTGACGTTTTTTGCCTGGTGGTGCTGGAAATACAAGGGATTGGAGGAAATGTTTGTTCGGCTGGTGGTGGTTCTTTTTTCGTTGGGGTTATCAGGCGTTGTGGCTTATGCCAACATGGATCAACAGGTACTTACAGGTCTGGGCTTTACGACCACGAATCGTGCCAGTATGGTTGGAGCTTCGCCGATACCCATCATCGAACATATTGCTCTAATGATGGGTATCTTCTTCGGCCTTGCCTTACTGGGCCTGCTGCTTTGTGGCAGACCACGGCTTTCTATCGGACTGTTGCTTTTCGGCTCAGCCCTGCTGGCTCCACTGTATCACATCTACAAAGGTGAGTTCGTCTCGCTTGATAAGCATCTTGCTTTCAGTATGTTTTTTCTTGCTCCTCTAGCAGGCTTTGCCATTGCCTCTTGTGTTGGCCTGTGGCTGCCCCGTTCCATTCGTTTGTCCTGGGCTATTGCGCTGCTCATCTGCCTGCTTACTGTTCCAATGGGACTTGAGCAGGCGGGAATATTGTATGGGGATTGGCCTTCCAGCGCCCAACTTACGGCGTTTTTGCACGCGCGGGTACAGCCAGGGGTTGGCCATTATCTGGCGGAAGATTTTGATGTGTTGCGCTATAACCTGAAGGATGAAACCGATCTCTGGCAGTGGGCCAGCCTGGACTATTTTGTCTACACCGACAATAAAAATCACAATCTTTTGGGAGAAGCTGCCTACAAAACTGCGATACAAGAAGGATACTTCGACTTGATAGAGTTGAGTTATGGCTATCATGCTCCTTTAGCAATGCAGCTTACTCAAATATTGATTGCAAGTAATCGCTATAGCCTGATTGCCAAAATTCCTATTCACAATTCTTATGGTAGTGGTTATTACTGGGTATGGAGCAAGATACGAACGTATCAGGGAAGGATACCTTCGCCACTTATTTTCTCTGACCCACTTGTCTACACTACTAGCAGGAAGATTTCCGCAATACCGGTCTTCTTTACATGAAGACACGCGCGTCTGCGCATTTATATCGCCTGGCTGCTCTCCATTTCGGAGTCAGGTGAATGAAACAGGGCCAGGTTATTTCTATGCACAGGCCTTGAGAAAGAGCTGATGTTGATGCCGGGATTAAGACCACTCATAAGCAAGTTTTTTACCATGTGCGTGGCGCTGCTATTGCTCATCGCCAGCCTGCTGCTTGCTCTTGGTCCTCATATTTCGTCGCATGCCCAATTTTCGCTTGCATCGAGCATCAGTAGTGTTACCGAGTTTTCAACGCCTGGAGGAAATCCCTGGGGAACTGCATTTGACAGTAGTGGGCGCGTCTGGGTAGCGCTGCCTGGCTGCGATTTTTCGCCAGGTTGTCCCACTTCGACGCCTCCTGGCAAGCTTGCATTATTTGATCCCAGCACGCAGAGTTGGGTTACAGTTGTTTCGCTCCCTTCAGGCTACGGTCAACCCATTTTTGTTGCCGTAGATCATGCTGGAAAAGTCTGGTTCACCATGCCGGTCACCAATACCATTGGTGTTTACGATCCTGTCAATGTCACCGTTACGCAATGGTCTGTTCCTACCGCCGCTGCTGGCCCCTGGGGCATTGCCATCGACTCGAAGGGAAAGGTCTGGTTTACTGAGCATTATGTAAATCAAATAGGCTCTTTTGATCCTGTCTCACAAACATTTCATGAAATTGCGACTTCCGCAGCGAATAGTCTACCCTATGGTATTACCGTGGATGGGGCTGATAATGTCTGGTTTACCGAAAATAATGATGCTGTTGCCCTGATCGGCAAATATACCACTCAGGGAACTTTAAATGAGTATAAGATCCGAAATACCCCGACCGGTGGAACAGGCCTGACGCCTCACTTAATAACGATTGATCCGAGCGGTAATATCTGGTGGTCGGAAGGCTGGGTCAGCTCTATTGGCACACTTAATGTGGCTGCTGCTCAGGCGGGAACGAGTAATGGCGTCACCGAATATCATTATACTCCTCCTTGTGGCAATTGTGGCTCGCATACCTCTGGCATCAGCGCCGACAGGCTTGGTCTGATCTGGTGGGACGACTCTTTGCAAAACATCTTCGGCTCTTTTCCGATGGGTGGAGGCAGTTTCTCTTTCTATAATAGTCCGAGTGGAGGCCACCCCCATGATGGCCTGAATGTCGATTCTCAAAATAGAATCTGGTATGACGAGGAATTTGCGAACAAGATAGCTGAGGCCATTCAAGGTTCTTCCACACCGACGCCAACGCCGACGTCGAGTACGCCCACCACCGGGCCCACCAGCACTCCAACTATGGGGCCGACCAGTACGCCTTCACCCAGCTCGACACCTGGAACTGTGCTGGGCAGCGATACATTCCACCGCGCTAATCAGTCGTTGTGGGGCACAGCGACCGATGGACAAACCTGGGGAGGCGATGCTAATACGCAGACGGTTTTCTCGATTTCGGGCAATGCAGGCGTTGTTTCCAACACGGGCAGTACCAGCTATAGCGCGGTACTGGGGCCCAGTACATCGGATGCCGAAGTTTACGCGACCGGCTCAATGAGCGCTTTTAGCAGTAGTAACTTTGGAGATGTGTTGCGCTGGACAAATGGCAACAACTGGTACAAAGCCTTTATTGATGGGGCAAGCCTCATTATCCAGAAGAGGGTAAACGGGAACACGACCATCCTGGCGAGCGTACCATTTACGGCAACTGCTGGAACGTCGTACACTATTCATTTCCGCGTGGTGGGCACCACGCTCACCGCCAATGTCTGGGCCGTCTCGGGAACTGAGCCGGGCGGCTGGATGGCTACGGCTACCGACAGTAGTTTGACCTCCGGTTTTGCAGGCATGCGCTTCCTCACGCAAAGTGGCACGGCTACGATCACCTCGTTCCTGGCCAATAACTTGAGTGCGAGCGGTTCGCCGACACCCACGCCGACCAGTATCCCCTCGCCTGGGCCGACCACTACCCCGACAGCCGGGCCGACTAGTACGCCAACTACAGGGCCGACCAGTACCCCCACGTCCGGGCCAACCAGTACCCCCACCACCGGACCGACCCCCAGCCCGACACCTGGAACCGTGTTAGGTAGCGATACGTTCCAGCGTCCCAACCAGCCGTTGTGGGGCACAGCGACCGATGGACAGACCTGGGGAGGTGACGCCAATACGCAGACGATCTTCTCGATAGTTGGTAATGCAGGGGTGGTCTCTAATACGGGTAGCAATAGTTATAGCGCGGTGCTAGGTCCCCAGGCGACAAACGAGGAGGCCTACGCTACCGGCTCGATCAGTACGTTCAACAACAGCAACTTTGGGGTTGTACTCCGCTGGACCAACGGCAACAACTGGTACAAAGCCTACATCGATGGTCAGCATCTGATCATTCAGAAGAAGGTGAATGGGGTGACGACCATTTTGGCAAGCGTGCCATTTGCGGCCACCGCCGGGACGGCTTACACCATTCATTTCCGCGTGGTGGGCACCACGCTCACCGCCAATGCCTGGGCCGCCTCGGGCAGTGAGCCGGGCGGTTGGATGGTAACAGCTACCGATAGCAGTCTGACCGCGGGCTACTGTGGCATGCGCTTTCTTACGCAAGGAGGCAGTGCCACGATCACCTCGTTCCTGGCGAAATCGCTTTAAGCAGATGTGTAGTACAGAGGGAAAATAGGGATGTTTATTCGACCGAAAAAATTGATGTTTGATGGGGCTATACTGGTAGCGTTTTTATTGATCGTTGCTTGTGGAGCCGGTGGAGGAAAAACCGGTACGGGAACTGGAAGTCAGGCATCGCAATCTCCAGGAACCGTACCCACCACTACCATTCCCAAACAGAAGACGCCAACAGGTGGGAATGGGACGCAGAGTACGGGGCCTGCGGTCATCTCCATTCCGACGCCAGTGCCAGGAGACAAGCCCGGTAGCCAGCAAGTTGTCCTGCCCGACCGCATTCTGATCATTAATCGAGTCTCTAAGCAACAAGGCCCGAGCGCCGGTACCACGTTGATCAATCTGGAACTGACCATCAAAAATACCAGCGCGAAAGCGATTAAGAACGATGCCAGCTTCTTCCTGCTCATGGGAGCAGAGGGCGACATCTTTGGCACTCAGTACAACAGTTCTGATAACTTCTACGGCCCGATAGCGGCTCGGACGGGTCGCAGTGGCACAATCGTGTTTGAGGTGCCCTCGGCGGCGGTAACGAGTTTGAGCCTGTTGTACCGGCCTGAGATTGCGAAAGAAACAGTTATTGTCTTATTGAAATTTTCCTAGTTCGTCCAGGCTGCCGTGTAGTGGCAAATGAAGTGAAGGAAAAAAGACATGCTCGAAGTTCTACCGAAAATTGCGAAGATGCAGGCGTCTTATGCGCTTGGCAAACCCCTTGCTCTTCCATTGAATTACACGATCAGTGTGAGCTATCGCTGCAACTCGCGATGCAAAACCTGTAACGTGTGGCAGCGCCCGAATGATGATTTCGACATTGAAGAGTATGATAAAACATTCGAATCTATAGGAAGGGATGCATACTGGTTCACCTTTAGCGGCGGCGAGCCGACCTTGAGGAAGGACCTGCCGGAGATGGTCGCGGCGGCCTATCGCCACTGCCGCCCTGGCATTATCAACATTCCAACCAACGGCATTCAGGACAAGATTATTCCAGAGCGCATTGAGCGTGTCTTGCAAGCCGCACCCACCTCGGAAGTAATTATCAACCTGTCGCTGGATGGCGTTGGTGTGAAGCACGATATCGTGCGCGGCGTCAAAGGCAATTTCGAGCGCGCCATGCGCACTTATGCCGGTCTGAAGGCGCTCAAGGGACGCTACAAGAACTTTACGCTCGGTGTGCATACCGTCATCTCGAACT
>Ga0209810_1001208_pt1 | contig 41763 bp, 38 predicted proteins | sample Coa_R1_7_FD_187159 | JGI IMG/M metagenome (GOLD analysis project Ga0209810, IMG submission 187159) | Surface soil microbial communities from Centralia Pennsylvania, which are recovering from an underground coalmine fire - Coalmine... | ecosystem: Environmental > Terrestrial > Soil > Unclassified... | reverse complement strand
GGTGATCACCAGGTCGTGCGCCAGCAGCAGGTCGTAGGTCTCGTTGATGCTCCCGGCCTGGGAGTTCTCGACCGGCACGACCCCGCGGTCCGCCCGGCCGGCCTCCACCGCCTCGAAGACGCCGGCCAGCGCCGCGCACGGCACGGTCTCCACCTCGCCGAACAGGCGGACCACCGCCTCCTCGCTGTACGCCCCGGGCTCCCCCTGAAACGCGACGCGCACGGGCGCGTCCTCCGCCGCCTCGCCGCCGGGCCTCAACCCGGCACCCCGGGGATCGTGCCGAGCAGCGTCCGCACGGCGCGCACGCGACCGCCGTCGAGGAACACGCGCGGAACGCGCCGGGGCACCCGCGCGAGCACCTCGTACGAGATCGTCTGCGCCGCCGCGGCGACCTCTTCGACGCCGATCGCCGCGCCCCACAGCTCGACCTCGTCCCCGACCGCGACCGGCACCTCGCCGGCGTCCACCGTGATCTGATCCATGCTCACCCGCCCCGCGATCGGGACGCGGCGCCCGCCCACCGCCACCCCGCCGCTCCCGCCGGCGAGCCGCGGGTAGCCGTCGGCGTACCCCACCGGGATCGTCGCGATCGTCGTCGCGCGCGGCGCGCGGTACGCCCATCCGTAGCCGATCGGCGTCCCCGCGGCGACGCGCTTCGTGTGCGCGACGCGCGCGCACAGCCGCATCGCCGGCCGCAGCCGGACGCCCCGCAGGTGAGCGGCCGGGGCGATCCCGTACAGCGCGATCCCGCACCGCACCAGATCGAAGCGCGCCTCCGGCAGACGCAGCGTGGCGGCGCTGTTCGCGGCGTGGCGCACGAGCGGCCCCACGCCGGCCGCCTCGAGCGCCCGCAGCAGGGCCCGAAACGTCGCCAGCTGCGAGCGCGCCGGCGCGAGGTCCGGCTCGTCGGCGGTGGCGAGGTGTGTGAAGCACCCCTCGAGCGCCACGCGCGGCAGCGCGCGGATCGCCTGCGCGAGCGCCACCGCGTCCTCGGGGGCGGCGCCGATCCGCCCCATCCCGGTGTCGACCTTCAGGTGCAGGCGCGCCTCCCGTCCGGCCCGCGCCGCCGCGCGGCTCGCCGCCTGGGCGGTGTCGAGGCGGAACGCGGTGATCGCAAGATCGTGCCCGACGGCCGTCTCGAGGTGCTCGGGCGGCGCCGGCCCGAGGATCAGCACGGGCGAGGCGAGCCCGGCCCGGCGCAGCTCGACGCCTTCCTCGACCGTGGCGACGCCGAGCCCCCAGGCGCCCGAGGCGACCGCGGCGCGCGCGACCTCGACCGCGCCGTGGCCGTACGCGTCCGCCTTCACGACGGCCAAGAGGCGCGCACCCGGCGCCGCGCCGAGCAGCGCGCGCACGTTGTCCCGGATCGCATCGAGCGAGATCTCGGCCCACGCCCGCGCCGTGCCCGCGGCGCGGGCGCGGGCCGCCTCGCGGCTGGGGCGATCATCGCAGGCCCGTCCCGGCCGCGGCGCGCGCGGGGGAGGGGGCGCCGGGTCCCGCGCGCTCATGCGGCGCCCGCGGCCGGCGTCTCAGGCCACCGGGGTGACGCCATCGTCCACCTCCCGCGCGCGCACGCGCGCGAGCGCGCGGGGGATCTCGTCCGCCACCTCGTGGGCGAGCAGGCCCAGCTCCCCGCGCGCGGCCGCCGCGAGGTCCCCCGCGAGCCCATGGAGGTACGCCGCGCACGCCGCGGCCTCGAACGGCGGGATCCGCTGGCCGAGCAGGGCGGCGAGCGCCCCGGTCAGCACGTCGCCCATCCCGCCGGTCGCCATCGCGGGGTTTCCGGTCGGCACGACGGCCGCGTGTCCGTCCGGCGCGGCCACGATCGTCCTGGCGCCTTTGAGGAGCGTCACCACGCCGAACGCGCGGGCCGCCTCGCGCGCGATGGACAGGCGGTCCCTCTGCACGTCGGCCGCGCTCCGGCCGAGCAGCCGCGCCATCTCGCCCGGATGCGGCGTGATCACGACCGGGCCGGGCACGTCGCGCAGCCGCGTGGGCTCGCCGGCGAGCGCGTTGAGCCCGTCCGCGTCGACGACCACCGGGGTCTCGAGCCGGGGGAGGAGCCGGCGGACCAGGCTCACGACCTCCGGATGGGTCGTGAGCCCGGGCCCGATCGCGACCGCGGATGCGCGCCCCGCCGCCTCGGCGAGATCCCCGTAGGCGGCGTCGCCGAGGGTGCCCGCGGCCGTCTCGGGCAGCGGGTGCGTCATCGCCTCCGGCAGCGAGGCGCCGGGCACCGACGCGAGCGAGCCCGGCAGGGCGATCGTCACCAGCCCGGCCCCGGCACGGATCGCGCCGCGCGCGGCCAGCACCCCGGCGCCGGCGAACCCGCGAGCGCCCGCGACCACCAGCACACGGCCGAACCGGCCCTTGTGGCTGTCCGGCGGCCGGCGCGGCAGCGCGCGATCCACCCACGTCGCCAGGACGAGCCAGGCGGCGATCGGCGCTTCCTCGACCAGCGCGGCCGGAAACCCGATGTCCGCGACGAAGAGGCGGCCGGCGTACGCCGCCGCGGGATACTGGACGAGGCCGAGCTTCGGCAGCCCCATCGTCACCGTCGCCGCCGCGCGGATGCAGGGCTCCTCGACGCGGCCGGCCCCGGCATCCGCGCCCGACGGCACGTCGACGGCCAGGATCGGCGTGCCGGACCGGTTCGCCGCCTCGATCACCTGCGCCGCCGTGCCTTCTGCGGGGCCGCGAAACCCCGTGCCGAAGATCGCGTCGATGAGCAGGTCCGCCTCGCGCAGGAGGCGGTCCAGGCCGGGCCCGTCGAGCGCGCGCGCGTCGAGGATCTCGAGGTGCTGCTCGCGGAGCGAGGCCAGGTGACGCGCCGGCTCCCCGCGCAGATCCTCGGAGGGGGCGACGAGCACGACGCGCACCGGCATCTCGCCGGCCAAGTGGCGCGCGGCCACCAGGCCGTCGCCGCCGTTGTTGCCCTTGCCCGCCAGCACGGCGACGTGCCGCCCGCCCCGGGAGCGCAGGAGGCGCCGGGCGACCTCCGCCGTGCACGCCCCGGCGCGCTCCATCAGCGCGGCCGCCGTGACGCCGTACTGGTCCTGTGCCTGCCGCTCGAGCGCGGCCATCTCCCGGGGAGTGGGAAGCTTCATCGCGTCTCACCGCGGCGCCGGGCCGTTGGGGCGCGGCGCCGCGCGGCGCGGGGCCTCCAGGGGGGCCCGCCGCGCCGGGCCGTCACTCGGCCACGGCCTGGGCGATCGCCAGATCGCGGGTGTGGGAGATCGAGATCCACCACGCCCCCACGCCGGCGCGGCGGGCGGCGTCCGCCGCCCGGCCGGAGAGGCGCACGACGGGCCGACCCCCAGCGTCGGCGGCGATCTCGATCTCCCGCCACGCCATGCTGCGCCATCCCAGGCCGAGCGCCTTCATCACCGCTTCCTTGGCGGCGAACCGACCGGCGAGCCGCTGCCCGGCGTGCGCTGCGGCCCGGGCGTGCGCGCGCTCGCCATCGGTGAACACGCGGCCGAGGAACGCGTCCCCCCAGCGCGCCACGGCCCGCTCGACGCGGGGCACCTCGACGAGGTCGACGCCGATCCCGCGGATCACCGGCCCGTCCCGCCGCCCGGCGTCTCCGCCTCCTCGATCAGCATCACCGGGATGCCGTCCCGGATCGGGTAGCGGCGGCCGCACGCGGTGCAGACGATCCGATCGTCCTGCTGCACGACCGGCGCCTTGCACGCGGGGCACGCGAGGATCTCCAGCAGCTCCTTGTCGATCATTCGGCGCTCCTCCGCCCGTGCTGCGCCCTGAACCATTCGACGGTCCGCGCGAGGCCTTCCTCCAGCGGGACGCGCGCCTCCCACCCCAGCAGGCGGCGGGTCCGCGTCGTGTCGAGGAAGATCCGGTAGACCTCGCCGGGGATCGCCGGCCCGTAGGCCGGCTCGATGTCCGCGCCCACGAGCGCCCGCAGGCGCTCCGCGAGCTCGTTGACCGTGGTGCCCAGGCCCGTGCCGATGTGCAGCGGCCCGGGGACCTCGCGGCCGAGCGCGCGGAGGTTTGCCTCCGCCACGTCGCCGACGTAGACGTAGTCCCGCACCTGCGTCCCGTCGCCGAAGATCACCGGCCGCCGCCCGGCCAGCAGCGCCTCGGTGAAGATCGCGACGACCCCGGCCTCGGTCGCCGGGTCCTGCCCCGGCCCGTACACGTTGCCGTACCGCAGGACCGTGGTGGCGAGCCCGTGCATCCGGTGGAAGTACTCCATGTACTGCTCGCCCATGTGCTTGTGGAGCCCATAGGGAGAGCTCGGCCGGATCGGGTGCTCCTCCGGGACGGGCAGCGCCTGCGGCTCGCCGTAGAGCGCGCCGGCGGTCGACGCGAAGATCACCTGCCTCGTCCCGTGCCGGGCCGCGAGGTCCAGCACCCGCAGCGTCCCGGTCACGTTCGTCTCCGCGTCCGCGACGGGGTCGGCGAGGGAGCGGCGGACGTTGGCGAGCGCCGCGTGGTGCGACACGACGTCCGGCCGCTCCTCCCGAAACACCGCCGCCAGCTCCGGCGTGCGGATGTCCACGCGGTAGAGCGCGCACCCGGGCGGGGTGCGGTCCGCGCCCAGCAGCGCATCGACGACCGCGACGTGGTGGCCCGCCGCGCGATACGCCTCGGCGACGTGCGACCCGACGAACCCGGCGCCGCCGGTGACGAGGATCCTCACGGGCCGCCCCCACGGCGGTGCCGCCTCACTCCACCGTCACGCTCTTCGCCAGGTTGCGCGGCTGGTCCACGTCGTTGCCGCGCAGGCGGGCGACGTGGTACGCGAGGAGCTGCAGCGGGATCACCGACAGCACCGGCGCGAGCAGCGGCGCGGCGGGCGGGACGGCCAGGAGCGTGTCGACGTGCGGCCCGAGCGCCGGGGCGGTCGCGGTCGTCGCGAGACCGATCACCTCGGCGCCGCGGGCGCGCACCTGCTGGATGTTGCTGACGAGCTTGTCGAGGACTTCCGGCTGGGTGGCGAGCGCCACGACGATGACGCCCGGGGTGATGAGCGCGAGCGTGCCGTGCTTCAGCTCGCCCGCCGCGAGCGCCTCCGAGTGCACGTAGCTGATCTCCTTGAACTTGAGCGAGCCCTCCATCGCGACCGGATAGTCGAGCCCGCGCCCGATGAAGAAGACGTCCTCCACCTCGCGGATGCGCTCCGCGACCTCGATGACCCGCGCCTCCAGGTCCAGCGCGGCGCGGGCGTGGGCCGGGAGCGCGCGCAGCCCGCGGATCAGCTCGGCGGCCTGCGCACCGCCGAGCACCCCCCGCTGCCGGCCGAGGTGCAGGGCGAGCAGCGCCAGGGCCACGAGCTGCGCCAGGTAGGCCTTGGTGGAGCACACCGCGATCTCCGGCCCCGCGCGGGTGTAGAGGACGTCGTCCGCCTCCCGCGCGAGCGTGCTCCCGACGACGTTGGCGATGGCCAGCGTCCGGGCGCCGCGCGCCCGCGCCTCGCGCGCGGCGGCGATCGTGTCCGCCGTCTCCCCGGACTGGCTGATCGCGACGGCGAGGTGCCGCGCGCCGGCCAGCGGGTCGCGGTAGCGGAACTCGCTCGCGAGGTCCGGCTCCGCCGGGATGCGCGCCAGGCGTTCGAGCAACCGGCGGCCGACGAGCCCGGCGTGGTAGGCGGTCCCGCACGCGAGCAGCCAGACCTTCTCGAGCGCGCGGGCGGCCTCGGGCGCGAGCGCGACGCCGTCGAGCGCCACGTCCCGCTCGCCGGGCAGCCGCCCCATCAGCGTCTCCTGGAGGGCCCGCGGCTGCTCGTGGATCTCCTTCAGCATGAAGTGCGCGTACCCGCCCTTCTCCGCCGCATCCGCGTCCCACGTGACGCGCATCGGCGCCCGCGATACCGCGGCGCCCCCGAGCCGGGAGATCGAGGCCCCCGACCGCGTGATCACGGCCATCTCGCCGTCCTCGATCACGATCACGTCCCGCGTGTAGGGGAGCAGCGCCGGGATATCGGAGGCGAGCCAGGTCTCGCCGCGGCCGAGGCCCACGATCAGCGGGCTGATCATCCGCACCGCCACGATCTTGTCGTGCTCATCCGCGCAGAGCACCACGAGCGCGTACGCGCCGCGGGCCGCCGCGCACGCCCGCGCGACGGCCGCCGGCAGGTCGCCCTCGTACGTGTCCTCGATCAGGTGCGCGAGCACCTCGGTGTCGGTGTCCGACCGGAAGCGGTGCCCCCGCGCCACCAGGTCCTCCTTGAGGGCGAGGAAGTTCTCGATGATCCCGTTGTGGATCACGACGATGCGGCCTCGGCAGTCGGCGTGCGGGTGCGCGTTCTCGTCGGACGGATGCCCGTGCGTGGCCCACCGCGTGTGCCCGATGCCGACCACCCCAACGAGGGGCGCGCCCTCCACGATCTCGGCCAGCCGCGCGAGCTTGCCGGCCGCCTTGCGCACTGCGATCGCCCCGCCGTTCATGACCGCGACCCCGGCGGAGTCGTAGCCCCGGTACTCCAGCCGGCGCAGGCCGTCCAGCAGCACGGGGACCGCCTGCCGCTCGCCGATGTACCCCATGATCCCGCACATACGCGTCCTCCACCTGCCCGCGCAGGCACGCGCCAGCGTGGCGTGCTCGGGGGCGAAGATCGGCAGCGGCAGGAGCGCCTGCGCACGGCGGCACGGGGCGGGGCGTCCGCCGCGCCGCCCGCTGCCGGGAGCGTGTCCTGGACGCCTTTTGTCCCGGGGTCGCCCCCGGGCTTTGGCAGCGTCCTCGAGGCCCGGACCGGGCCTAGGGTCACCCGCCGAATAGGAGCCGGCCGCCGCGGCGCGGCTCCACTCGAGATCCCCTCCCTCGTCAACTCACCGCGGCACCGCCGCCGCGGCGAGTTCCGGCGCTTCGCACCGCGTTCGCGTCCCCGGCACCTCCTTTACCCCTCGGTGGTCCACCATCGCGTCGGGGCGGGGTCGCGCGCGAGCGAGCCCGACGGAGGCCCCTCCCTATACTTCCACGCAAACGTCCGGCGGTGGCCTGGAAATCCCGCCGGTCGAACACGGATTCGGCTATCGGGGGCCCGGCGGCCCCGGCTGGCCGGATGCCGCGCCCAGGACCTGTCCCCGCAGGCGCCGGCTTACGACGTCCGCCAGCGCGGAGGCGACCGCGCCCGCCTCCTCCGCGTCCTCGCACTCGGTCATGACGCGCACCAGCGGCTCGGTGCCCGATGCGCGGACCAGCACGCGGCCCCGGCCGTCGAGGCGGCGCTTTGCCCGCGCGACCTCCGCGAGGATCTCCGGATCCTGCTGCCAGCGCGCGGGCTCCGTCGCCCGGACGTTGAGCAGCACCTGCGGGTAGCGCGGGAACCCGCCGGCCAGCTCGTCCAGCCGCCGGCCGGATTCGAGCAGCACGTTGGCGAGCTCGATCGCCGTCACGAGCCCGTCGCCGGTGGTGGCGCGGTCCAGGAAGATCACGTGGCCGCTCTGCTCGCCGCCCACGCGCGCCCCGACCTCGCGCATCCGCTCGAGCACGTACCGGTCCCCCACGCGCGCGCGGTCGAGCCGGATCCCCGCCGCCCGCAGCGCCACCTCCAGGCCCAAATTTGTCATCACCGTCGCGACGAGCACCCGGCCCGGGAGCTGGCCTCGCGCCGCGCGGTGCAGCGCCACGATCCCCATGATCGTGTCGCCGTCCACGAGCCGCCCGCGGCTGTCCGCGGCGATCACCCGGTCGCCGTCCCCGTCGTGGGCGAATCCGAGATCGGCGCGGTGCGCGACCACCGCCGCCTGCAGCGTCGCGGGATGGGTCGAGCCGCAGCCCGCGTTGATGTTCGTCCCGTCCGGGGAGGCGCACACCGGGATCACCGTCGCCCCGAGCCGCTCCCACAGACGGGGCGCGATGGAGCTGGTGGCCCCGTTGGCGCAGTCCACCACGATGCGCCAGCCCGCAAGCGGCGCGCGCGCGAGCCCGGCGAGGAACGCGAGGTAGCGCTCGGCCGCCTCCGGCACGTCCCTGACCCGCCCGACGGCGGGCCCGGTCGGACGCGGCAGCGAGGGCGCCTCCTCGATCGTCGCCTCGATGCGCGCCTCCACCTCGTCCGGGAGCTTGAAGCCGCTCGGCGCGAAGAATTTGACGCCGTTGTCCTCCACCGGGTTGTGGGAGGCGGAGATGACGATCCCCGCGGCGACCTCCAGCTCCCGCGCGAGGAGCGCGACGGCGGGGGTGGGCAGCACCCCGAGCCGCAGGACGTCGCCGCCGGCCGAGCAGATCCCGGCCACGAGCGCCGCCTCGAGCAGGTCTCCGGAGATCCGCGGATCGCGGCCCACGGCGAACCGGCCGCGGCCCGGCGCGAGGACGCGGACGGCCGCCCGGCCCACCCGGTCGACCAGCTCGGTCGAGAGGTCGGCGTTCGCGACGCCCCGGATGCCGTCGGTGCCGAAGAGGCGTCCCACGGCCGCTCAGGAGGACGCCACGATCACGGTCACCCGCGACGGCCGGATCGCGAGGAGGCGGACGCCGGGGGGGAGGACCGCGCGGAGGCCCACCTGGTGCGGCCCCGGCCGCGTGCCCGCGGCGTCGACCTCGATGGCCAGCATCGTCACCGTCAGGCGCCGGACCACGTCCTCCGGGCCCTCGACCTGCACATCGACGCGGTCCGGGACGACGCGGAACGCGGTCCCGGCCGGCACGCCGACCACGCGCACCGGGACGGCGCGGACGATCGTGGAGAGCACCGCGCGCCCGATGCGGACGACCACCGTGACGCGCTGCGTGGACGAGGAGACGCCGCTCGGCAGCGCGAGCGCCACCTGCCGCGAGAGGTCGCCGCGGGCACCGCTCAGGTCGATCGGGGCGGTGGACGCGGCCTGGATGCTCTGGAGCAACCGGCCGGGCCCGCGCAGCGTCACCGTGGCAGGATCCGATGTCACCGCGGTGACGGCGAGGCCGGGGGGCGGGGTGCCCACGATCGTCGGCACGACGGGCACGACCTTCGTGATCACGCCCTCCTGCACCGGGAGCCGGGCCTCCACGACCGACGGGGTCGCCGCGACGCCGTGCACCTCCTGACCGTTGGCGTCGACGAGGCGCACCGGCACGGAGGTCACGAGCTGCTGGCGGAGATTGGTGGTGTCGATCGTGACGAGCGCGTGGCGCACCTCGTCCACCTGGGTCGCCGCGCCTTTCACGATCACGTGCACGGGCGTGACCTGGGGCGTGCCGAGCGTGATGCCCTCGGGCGGCCGGCCGATCAGGCCGACCTCGACCGAAAGACGCTTCTGGGTCATGGCATCGAGCACGACGAGGGCCTCCGCCGGGGTGCGCTCGATCACCCGCACCTCCGGGGGGGCGGCGACGTACACCGGCACGCGGTGCTCGCCCGGCCGCAGCCCGGAGAGGTCCACCGAGGCATCGAGCATCGGCGGCGTGAGCAGCGCCAGCGCGGACCGCGGGCCCTGCAGCCGAACCTGCAGCCGGTTGGGCGCCTGCACGACGACCTCGTTGGCGCTGAGGCCGCGGACGTGCAGGTCGATCGTCATCGCGCGCTCGACGAGCGGGTTCTGCGCGGTCGCGACGTACAGCCACATCACCGTGGCGATCGCGAGCGACAGGAGCATGTACAGGATCTGCTCGTTGGTGAAGCGCTTCATGCCCCGCGCCTCCACGGCCAGAGGCCGCCCGGCATCCGCAGCGACGGCACGCGGAGCACGCCGGCCCGGACCGGCTGCGGCTCGGAGAGCGAGAGCAGGGTGACCTTCAGCTCCTCCTCGCTGAGGCCGCGGCTCAACCGGCCCCGCTGGGCCAGCGAGATCGTGCCGGTCTCCTCGGAGACGACCACCGCGAGCGCGTCGGTCTCTTCCGTCACGCCCACCGCCGCCCGGTGGCGGGTGCCGAGCGCGCGGCCCAGCCCCGGCCGCTCGCTGAGCGGCAGCAGGCACCCGGCCGCCACGACGCGGTTCCCGCGGATGATCACGGCGCCGTCGTGCAGCGGCGTGTTGGGGAAGAAGATGTTGATGAGGAGCTGCACGGTGACGATCGCGTCCACGCGGATGCCGGTCTCCACGAGGTCCTGGAGGCCCACCTGCCGCTCGAGCACCATGAGGGCGCCGATCTTGCGGGCGCTGAGGACCCGGGCCGCCCGCGCGACGTCGTTGACGAGCCGGATCGCGGCCTCGCGGTCGAGCGCGTGGGGGGTCAGGGTGACGAGGGAGACGCCGCCGCGGCCGAGCTGTTCGAGCATCCGCCGGAGCTCCGGCTGGAACAGCACGAGCAGCGCGATCGGCACGACGAGGCCGACGTAGCTCAGCAGCCACTGCAGCGTGTAGAGCCCCAGCCACCGGCTGACGACGTACGCGCCGAAGAGGACCGCCAGGCCGATCACGAGCTGCACCGCACGCGTGCCGCGGATCAGCATCAAGATCTGGTAGACGATCAGCGCGACGATGAGGATGTCGACGAGGTCCCAGATGCGGAGCGGGAGCCACGGCATTGCGGTCACCTCAGGCGAGCCCGGCGGGCCACCCGCGCCGGAGCGGCGCGCGGGCCCGGCGCACCACGCGCCCGGCGGGCGCCGGCCGCCTCGCATCGCCATACACAGAGTAGCAGGATCCGGCGCCCCCGGCAAATCGGGGCCCCGGCCGCGCTACAGGATCTGCGCGAGGAGCGCCTTCTGCACGTGCAGGCGGTTCTCCGCCTCATCGAACGCGACCGACCGCGGGCCGTCGAGCACCTCGCCGGTGATCTCCTCCCCGCGGTGCGCCGGCAGGCAGTGCGAGACGAGCGCCGTGCGTGGCGCGCGGGCGAGCAGCGCCGCGTTCACCTGGAAGCGGGCAAACGCCTGCCGGCGCGCGGCCGCCTCCGCCTCCTGCCCCATGCTCGCCCAGGCGTCGGTGTAGATGAGGTCCGCGCCCGCCACGGCCTGCGCCGGGTCATCGGTCACCTCCACCGCGGCGCCGGCGGAGGCGGCGTCCTCGCGCGCCGCGCGCAGCGTCTCCGGATCGATCCCGTACCGCGGAGGCGTCGCGATCGCGATCGAGATCCCGAGCCGCGTCATGCCGAGGAGGAACGACCGGAGGACGTTGTTGCCGTCCCCGACCCAGGCCAGCCGCACACCGGTGAGCCGGCCCAGCCGCTCCTGGATCGTCAGCAGCGCCGCGAGCGCCTGGCAGGGATGCTCCCAGTCCGACAGCGCGTTGAGGACGGGAATGCGGGCGTGCTCGGCGAGCGCCTGCACCGTCTCCTGCGCGAACGTCCGCACCGCGATCCCGTCCACCGCCCGCTCGAGCGTGCGGGCGACGTCGGGCGGCGACTCCCGGGATCCCATCTGGATGTCCTGCGCCCCGAGGTAGACCGCGTGCCCGCCGAGCTGCAGCATCGCCGCCTCGAACGTGACCCGCGTCCGCAGCGACGGCTTCTCGAAGACGAGCGCGAGGGTCTTGCCGCTCAGCAGCGGCGGACGGTCCCCGGCGCGGGACCGGGCCTTGAGCTCGGCGGCCAATCGCAGCAGCTCGAGGAGTTCCCCGACGTCCAGGTCCCGGATCCCCGTGAAGTCGCGGCCCCGCAGCGCTGCCATCGCCCGCCTCCCGCACTCGCCCGCAGCCCGGCGGGTCGCCCGGGCGCTGGCGGTGGGCTCCCCCGCCCTCGCACCCGGGGCGCCTCGCGCGGGCCAGCGAAAAAGGGCGCGCCACGCCCCGGGGGGTGTTCGCGGGTGTCCGGGCCCGTCCCTCTCCGCGGCGTCGACGCGCGGCCGCGGGACGCGGGAGGCGCGATCAGAGCACGCGGCGGGCCCCCGGACCGTGCACGGCGGGGATCAGCGGCGCCTTCCCGGCGCGGCGCCCGGAGGGGGCGGGGAGGCCAGTGAGCGGGGCGAGGAGGGACACGGACACGCTGAAGCGATGGGCGATGCTATCGAGGTAGTAGAGCGGGCAACCGTACGCTGCTCCGCCGCTCCCGCGGTGGCCGTCGCTGCACGTGTGAGGACGAGCGCTGCGGCGATCGCTGCTGCAACGTGCAAGCCCCGCTTCCCCCCCTCGCCCGCCCTGGCCAACTACCGGGGTTATGCCCGGCGAGCAGACGGGTTAGACGGGCAGCCCCGGTCCTACCGCTTGGAGTACTGGAAGCCCTTGCGCGCGCGCTTGTGGCCGTACTTCTTGCGCTCCTTCTCGCGAGGGTCGCGCGTCAGCAGCCCCGCCTTCCGCAGCGGAGACCGCAGCCCCGCGTCGAGCGCGAGCAGCGCGCGCGCGATCCCCAGCCGGACCGCGCCGGCCTGCCCCGTAACGCCGCCGCCGCGCACGTCGGCCACCACGTCGAACCGGCCCTCCGCGCCGGCCGCGGCCAGCGGCTGGCGGATCGCCGTGAGCAGCGGTCCGCGCGGGAAGTACCGGTCGGCCGGACGGCCGTTCACCGTGATCGCGCCGGTCCCGGCCAGAAGCCGCACCCGCGCCTCCGCCGCTTTGCGGCCCCCCGCCGCCACCTTCGCTGTCGTCGCGTCCATCACGCGTCACGTCCTTTCGCCGTGCGGTCCGGCAGCGCGAGCGGCACCGGCTGCTGCGCCGCGTGCCGGTGGGCCTCGCCGCGGTAGACGCGCAGCTTCCGCAGGCACGCGCGCCCGAGCGGCGTCTTGGGGAGCATCCCGCGGACGGCTTCCTTGAGGACCACCTCGGGGTGCCGCTGCAGCACCTTGCCCGCCGGCGTCGCGCGGAGGCCGCCCGGGTAGCCTGAGTGCCGGTAGTAGAGCTTCTGCTGCGCCTTCCGGCCGGTCAGCCGGATCTTGTCGGCGTTCACGACGATCACGTAGTCGCCCCCCACGGAGGGCGTGTACGTCGGCCGCGTCTTCCCGCGGAGCACCGCCGCGATCCGGCTCGCGAGCCGCCCGAGCACCTGGCCTGTGGCGTCCACGACGTACCACCGGGCCGGCGCGCCCGGCTTGGCCATTGCGGTATGCATCTGCCTCCTCCCGCTGGACAGCACTGCGTATCTTAGCACGGCCCCGGGCATCTCGCAACCGCGCACCGCGCGACGCACGCGGTGCGCGGCGGTCCCGCAAGGACCCGCGCCGCCGCCCGCGAACCCCTGGTGCTGTGTCACCCGTGCGCCTCGCGGTCGCCGCGGTCCTCTTCCTGGTGCTCGCCGCCCTCGCCTCCTCCGGCGCGACCGCCTCGATGGACCGCGCCGCGACGGTCTGGGTGCAACGCACGGCGCCGGGTCCGGATCTCGCCGCCGCGGTGTTCGTGTTCCTCGGCGACGCCGAGGTGGTGATCCCGCTCGCGGTGCTCGTGGGGGCGGCGCTGTATCGCCGGGATCGGGCCCGGGGCGGCGGGATCCTCTGGCTGGCGGCCGCCCTCGTCGCCGCGAGCGCCCTCGCGGTCGTCCTCAAGCGTCTGATCCCGTCCCCCGGCCCGCCGCCCGCCCTCCAGCGGCCCGTGCCGTTCCGCCTCGGCGCGAACCTGCCGACCCCGTTCAGCTTTCCCTCGGGCCACACGACGCGGACGACGCTGATCGCCGGCACGCTGCTCCGCCGCCATCCCGCGCTGGCCGGCGCGGTCCTCCTCTGCATGATGGCCGCGCTCACCTACCTGGGGGATCACTGGGCGACGGACGTGCTCGGCGGGCTGTGCCTCGGGTGGGTGTGCGTGGAGATCCTGCGGTACCTGAGGTGCCTCCGCCCCGCAGCCCGCGGCCGCTGAGCCCGCCGCGGGCCGGGCCTACGCCAGCTCGACCTCCGAGCTGTCGCCGAGGTTGATGCGCGCCCGGCGCCCGGTCACGGCCGCGTTCTCGCCGATGATCGAGTGCTCGAGCAGCACGCTCTCGACCCGGGCGCCGGCGTTGACGATGCTCTCCCGGATCACCGCGTTCGTCACGCGCGCGCCCTCCGCGATCGTCACGTACGGGCCGATCACCGACCCCTCCACGACCGCGCTGTCCGCCACGAACGCGGGAGGGATGACGATCGAGCCGGCGAGATGCGCCGGGGGCAGGGCGTGCTCCAGCAGCGCGTGGTTGGCCCGCAGGAGCGACTCCGGCGTGCCGCAGTCGTACCAGTGGTCGACCGGGAACGTCCCGAGCGGCTCCCCCTGCTCGACCATGAGCTGGAGCGCGTCGGCGAGCCAGTACTCCCCGTTCACCATCCGCTGCTCGTCGATCAGGCGCTCCAAGGCGGCCCGGAACGGCGCCGGCCGCTGGATGACGTAGACGCCCACCACCGCGAGGTCGCTCGGCGGAACGGAGGGCTTCTCCCAGAGGCGGCGCACAAACCCGTCCCCGTCCAGCTCCACGACGCCGAACGCGCGGGGATCGCTGACCGGGTGCACGCCGATCCCCGAGTGCGGCAGGCGGACCGCGGTGCGCAGGTCGCCCTGCACGATCGTGTCCCCAAAGAGGATGAGCGTCGGCCCCGTCAGGTGCTCCCGGGCCACGTAGATCGCGTGGCCGTTGCCGAGCGGCTCCTCCTGGTACACGAAGTGGGCGCGAAACGGATAGCGCTCCCGGACGAACTCCTCGACCTTCTCGGCGAGATACCCCACGACGAAGGTGATCTCGTCGATGCCCAGGTCCCGCAGGTCGTCGAGGATGTGCGCCAGGATCGGCTTCCCGGCGACGTTCATCAGCACCTTGGGGTGCGTGTGGGTGTGCGGGCGGAGCCGCTTGCCCTGGCCGGCGACCGGAATGATCGCGTTCATCGACTCCGTCTTACCCTTCCCGGAAGAAGCTGAGCAGCCGCCGCTGCAGCTCGGCGGCGACCTCGTTCACGTCCTTGATCGTGTCCACGCCGCGCCAGTACGCGCGGGACTGGAACGCTCCCAGGCGGCCGGCGCGCGCCAGCTCCGGAAACGTCGTCGTCTCGTGGTCGCCCCTCTCGGGCAGCCGCTCACGGAGCGCCGGCGAGAGGACGTAGACGCCGGCGTTGACCCAGTACGGCAGCTCGGGCTTCTCCCGGAAGCGCCTCACGTGGCCGTCCCCGTCGATCTCGACGATGCCGTAGGGGCTCACGAACGGCGTCAGCACCACCGTCGCCAGCATCCCCCGCGCGCGGTGGGCCTCCAGGACCGGCGCGAGCCGGAGGTTCGTGATGATGTCGCCGTTCGTGGCGACCACGACGTCCTCGCTTGCGGGGACGCACCCCAGCGCCTGGCGGAGCGCTCCGCCGCGGCCGAGCGGCTGCTCCTCCACCGAGTAGGCGATGCGCACCCCCAGCCGCTCGCCGTCCCCGAAGTAGGCCTCGATCACCTCGTGCCGGTAGCCGCAGGAGACGACGACGTCCGTGACGCCCTGGCCCTGCAGCCACTGCAGCTGGTAGCTCAGGATCGGGATCCCCACGATCTCGACCATGGGCTTGGGGCGGTCCTCCGTGAAGGGCCGCAGCCGCTCCCCTTTGCCTCCGGCCAGCACGATCGCGTACATCCTGTGGCACCCCCGGCTGCGTGCGGGGCTCTATTCGAGGCGGCGGGCCGGGCTCCCCTCGTCCGAACGGGGGAGGGGGACGGGAGGGAGGCTCAGAACCGCGCGTCCTGCGCGATGCGGTCCCAGTTCGCCGTGAACCACTCCCAGGTGCGCCGGACCCCGGTCTCGAAGTCCGTCGCGGGACGGTAGCCCAGGAGCCGGCGGGCCTTCTCCACCGAGGCGCACCGGCGGGTGATGGTGTCCCAGGGCCGGCGCTCGACGTAGCGAACCCCGGCCGGGTTGCCCGTCAGCTCGTTGATGAGCCCGGCGAGGTGCGCGACCGTGACCTCGCGGCCGGACGCCAGGTTCAGCGCCTCGCCGGCGGCCGCCTCCGCCACGCCGGCCGCCAGCAGCCCCTGCACCACGTCGCCGACGTACGTGAAGTCCCGCGTCTCCTCGCCGGTCCCCGTGATCGGGAGCGGCTCCTTGCGGATCGCCCAGTACAGGAAGTTCGGGATCACGTTCCGGTAGCGGCCCGGGATCTCGCCGGGACCGTACACGTTGAAGAACCGGGCGCGCACGACCGGCAGCCGGTAGTAGCGGAAGAAGAAGTTGCAGTACAGCTCGCCAAGCAGCTTCGTGATCTGGTACGGCGTGTCGAGGTCGAGCGAGACGAAGTCTTCCACGAGCGGCAGCGGCGCCCGGCTGCCGTAGACCGAGCACCCCGACGACGCGTACACCACCCGCCGCACGCCCGCGAGGTGCGCGAACTGCAGGACCTTCAGCGTCCCCAACCCGTTGACCCTGAGGTCCTGCTCCGGGTGATCGACGGAGTTCTGGTTCGCAAACAGCGCGGCCAGGTGGTAGACGTACTCCGGGCGCTCGGCGAACACGGCGCGGAGCGCCTCGTCGTCGAGGACGCTGCCGCGAACGAAGCGCACCGCCGGGTGGTCGGGGAGGTTCCACCGGCTGGCGGAGGAGAGGTCGTCCAGCACGAGGATCCGGGCCGCGCCGCCGTCGGCCAGCGCGCGCACGAGGTTGCTGCCGATGCACCCGGCCCCCCCGGTCACCAGGACCGTGCGGCCCGCGTAGGCGGCCCCCGGGCCCGCCTCCGGCGGCGGGCCGCCGCGGCCTGCGCTGGGCTGTGCGCGATCGGTTGGCACGCTCAGTCCTCCCCCCCTCCCCCTGTCGGCGGCTGCCGCTGCGCTGGGCTGCTAGAGCGAGTATACGGGCAGCCCGGCCGGCGCGCAAACAGCCGCGGGCGCGCTGCCGGTGGGACGCGCTCGTGCGTCGCGCAGCGCGGCCTCCGTCCGCATGGCTACCCGGCGGAGGGCCGCGCGAGCGCTCCCGCGTCGACGCGCACCACGGTGCCCGAGCGCGCCGACTCCAGGACCGCGAAGCAGCACGCCGCGTTCGCGACATACGTGGCGAGCGGCACGGGCGGGGGCGCCTCGCCGCGCACGGCCGCCACCCAGGCGCGCAGTTCCTCCCGGTGCCCGCGCTCGGCCTCCCAGCGCCGGATCCGCCGCACGCGCCCGCCGCGCGCCAGCGTCACCCGCCGGAAGTCCTCGAGCGTGGCGGCGCACCCGCGGCCGAAGACCTCGAGCCGCTCGCGCGACTCCGCGCGGTCGGAGCCGTCCGCGTACACGATCGTGCCGGTCGAGCCGTCGGCGAAGGCCAGCGAGGCCACGAGCGATCCGCCCGCGGCGCCCCCGGGGGCCGACGCCCGCGCAAAGGCCTGCACGGGCTCGGCGTCCGTCAGGTACTGCAGCAGGTCGACGAAGTGGCCGCCCTCCCCCAGCCACCGGCCCCCTCCCTCCACGGGGTCGTACACCCAGTGGTCGGCGGGCACCACCCCCGCGTTGACCCGGTAGACCAGCGTGAGCGGCCGCTCGCCGGCGAGGAACGCCTTCACCGCACCGGCGAGCGGCGAGTACCGGCGGTTGAACCCGACCATGAGGACCCGGCCCGAGGCCCCGTGGGCGGCCAGCACCGCGCGCACCTCCTCGGGCGCGAGCGCGAGCGGCTTCTCGACGAAGACGTGCTTGCCGGCCGCAAGCGCCTCGCACACGAGCGAGGCATGCAGATCGTGGCGCGTCGCGACGAGGACCGCCTGCACCTCCGCGTCGGCCAGCACCTCGCGGTAGTCCGTCGTGCACCGCTCGAACCCGAGGCGATCCCCGGCGTGCCGGGCGGAGACGCCGGAGGCGGTCGCGATCGCGCGCAGCCGCACGCCCGGGATGCGGCGCAGGGCCGGGAGCAGGACCGTCTGGGCGAAGAGCCCGGCTCCGATCACGCCGATGCCCGCGAGGTTCGCCTCGCGGCCCGCGGGCCAGCCCCCTGTCGATGCGGCGCGATCCTCCGCGAGCGCGGCAGGGGGCTCTTGGGCGGAGGAGGCGCGGAGCGGCAGCACCCGCTCGAGCGCCGGGCGCTCGGGATAGGTCAGCACCACGCCGAGGTGCGGCTCACGGGTCCGGCCCCGGATGAGCGCGTAGGCCTCCTCGGCGCGCTCGATCGCAAACCGGTGCGTGATCAGAGGCTCGACCCGTACCGTCCCGCGCGCCACCTCGTCCAGGAAGCAGGCCATGTTCCGGCCGGCGGTCCACCGCACGTAGCCCTGCGGGTAGTCGACGCCGCGGCGCTCGTAGGCGTCCTCTTCGCTTCCCGGGCCCGAGGCCTTGGAGAGCAGGAGCGCGAGCTCCTTCTTCCAGAACGGCCGCCGCGGGACGCGCATCCCGGTCACGCCCACCATCACGACCGTCGCCCGCACCCGCGCGATCTCCGCGGCCAGCGCAAGCGGCGCGTCGCTCGCCGTCGACGCCGTCACGATCACGGCGTCCACGCCCGCCCCCTGCGAGAGGCGCTGCGCGGCGGCGAGGGCGGAGTCCGCGGTCGCCGCCGCGGCGTCCGCCCCGAGGCGCTCCGCCAGCGCGACACGCGCGGGGACGATGTCGTGCGCGACCACCCGGCAGCCGGCGCCGCGCAGCAGCTGCACCGTGAGCTGGCCCAGCACGCCGAGCCCGAGGACCGCCGCCACGTCGCCGATCCCGACGCCGGCCCGGCGCACCCCGTGCAGCGCGATCGCCCCGAGCATCGCAAACGCCCCGGCCTCGAGCGAGACCCCGGCCGGGAGCGGGACGCAGAGGTGGCGGGGCACGACCACGATCTCGGCGTGCGAGGCCCAGCCGGCGCCGGCGCACGCGACGCGGTCGCCCGGCTCCACCCCGTGCACCCCGGCGCCCGCTTGGAGCACGATCCCGGCGCTGCTGTACCCGAGCGGGTGCGGCAGCGCGAGGCGCCGCAGCGACTCGCCGACGGTCGTGCGCAGGCCGTCGCGGCGGAGCTTGCCGAGCGCCTCGCGGACGAGATCCGGGCGGGCGCGGGCCTTCGCGAGCAGGCTGGCGCCGGCGAGCTCGATCACCGACCGCTCGGTGCCGGGGCTCAGGACCGAGGCGGCGTTCTGCACGAGCACCGTGCCGGGCCGCGCCTGGGGGGCCGGCACCTCCATCACCCGGAGGCTCCCGGAGCCGGGGCTGACGACGACCTGCTTCATCGCCGCGGCCGTCCCGTCATCGCCGGGCCCGGCGGCCGATGAGGCGGCGGGCCATCGCCCGATCTCTCGCCGCTGCTCACCGCTCCACCGCCCGGTCGGTCGTGCCCCTCGCAGGCGGGGATCGGTGGCGAAGGACAACCGTGCCCCGAAGCGGCGCGGCCTCCGGCCGGGCAGCCGGCCGACCCGGTTCGGGCGCCGGCGCCCGACTCAGGCGCCTCTCCATGATCTTCGCATCGACGAGCACCCGGTACCAGAGCCCCTGCAGGACGTGGTAGACGAGCCCCTCCCTGCCGTCGAGGAACCCGCCCCGCAGCACGTACCGGTACGCAAAGTACGCCAGCGCGCGCAGGCCGAGAGGGACCCGCAGGTACACGCGCTCGTACCACCAGCGTGCCCGTTCCGACGGCTCGCTGCTCCGCCAGCGCGCAGGCGGCGCACCGGCCCGCGGCCGCTCGAGGTCCGCGGCGGCCAGCTCCGCGTACCGCACGTGGCGCTCGACCCACCGCGAGAGCGGCCGGCGGTCCTCGTGCAGGAGGTCGTGCGCGAGGCGCGCGGTCGGGCCGTCGACGACGAGGTGCTCGTCCACCCCGCGGTCCTCGCACCGCGCCAGGCGGTGGCGGACCACGCGCAGGAGCCAGACCGGATAGTACCCGCCGTGGCGCAGCCAGCGCCCGAGAAAGACGAACCGGCGCCGGACGTAGTAGCCGGCCACCTCGCGCGGCGGAGACGCGAGCACGGCCGCGAGCTCGGCGCGCAGCCCCGGCGTCGCCGCCTCGTCGGCGTCGAGGAAGAGCACCCACTCCTGCCCGAACGGGAGCGACCGCAGCGCCCAGTTGCGCTGCGCGGCGTAGCCTGCGAACGCGTGCGCCACCACCTGCGCGCCGGCCCGGCGGGCGATCTCGACCGTGCGGTCGGCGCTGCCGGCGTCCACCACCCACACCTCGGCCGCCCACCCGGTGACGCTCGCCAGGGCGTGCGGGAGGTTCTCCTCCTCGTTGTGGGTCAGGATGACGACGGCGAGCGGCGCTCGGGGGCCACGGTGCGCGACGTCCGGTGGCGGGCCGTCGATCGGGGTCGGACCGCTCAGCCGGTCCTGCGCTGCCACTGCGGGCGGCCCCTCCGCGGCCAGCGCCCGGTGAGGCTGATGAAGATCGAGAGCGCGATCAGCCGCAGGTCGAGCCACAGGCTCATCCTGCGGACGTAGAGCGCGTCGTACTTGAACTTCTTCTGCCGGCTGATGTCCCGCGGCGCGTACACCTGGGCGAGGCCCGTGAGCCCTGGGCGCACCGAGATGCGCACGTGGTAGTTGGGCACGTCCTCGATGCGGTGGTAACGGGATCGCGGATCGACCTCGATCTCCCGCGGCAGCAGCGCCCGGGGGCCCACGAAGCTCATCTCGCCGCGGATCACGTTGAGGAGCTGCGGGATCTCGTCGAGCGCCATGGCGCGCAGGAGCCTGCCCACGCGCGTGATGCGGCTGTCGTTCGCCGTCGCCTGCCGGTGCACGCCGGGCACACGCTCGGGGCGCATCGTCCGGAACTTGATGACGTTGAACGGGACGCCCAGACGCCCGACGCGGATCTGGTGGACGAACACCGGGCCCCGGTCCTCCAGCCAGACCAGCAGCGCGATCAGCAGGCACAGCGGGAGCAGCAGCGCGAGCCCGACCACGGCGAGGGCGGCTTCGAGCGGCCACTTGAGCCGGTAGGGCCTTCCCCCACCGACCGCACGCGCATCGCTCGGCGCCGCCTCCGGCGGTGCGAGCGCGTGCTGCTGCGCCTGCCTGGCTTCCTCCGCAGACGTAATCGTCACGAAGAGGCTCCTTGCCCGGATCGGTGATGGAGCGAGCCGCGCTGCGCGGCGCTGCGAGCTCCGCGCAGCGCGGCATCGCGTCTCAGCGTGTAGTATCCCGGCCTGCACAGGGAGGTTGGCCGCCCCCGGAGGAATATCCTGCGGCACCCGCGCCGGCGCCGGGTCCCGCCACGCGCTCGATGACCTGTGCGAGGAGTCCGGTGGCTCCGGCGCGTGACAAATGCGCCTCGACGTACCGCCGCCCCGCCTCGCCCATCGCCCGCCGGGCGGCCGGGTCCCGAGCGAACCGGCGCAGAACCTCGGCCAGCGCCGCGGCGTCACCGGGCTCCACGCAGACGCCACCGCCGGACGCCTCGACGAGCGCCCGCGCATCGCCGGGCGGCAGCGCGGCCACGACCGGCCGCGCGCTCGCGAGGATGCCGGCGATCTTCGAGGGGACGACGGGGGTGTTCACGGCCGGCTGCAGGGTGACGAGGCAGCAGTCGGCCGCGGCCACGAGCAACGGGTAGCGCTCGATCGGCTGGAACGGCAGGAACCGCACGTTCGGAAGGCCGCGCGACCGCACGCGCTCCTCGGCCTCCTGCCGCCGCACGCCATCGCCCACGAGGAGGAACAGGACCTCCGGCTCGTCCCGCAGCGCCTCCGCGGCCTCGACGATCACGGCCATGTCCTGCGCGTACCCCATCACGCCGGCAAACAGCACGACGAAGGACCGGCCGAGCCCCAGCTCGGCGCGGTACGGGCTGTCCGGGGCAGCGGCGTCCGGCAGGTCGACCCAGTTGGGAACCACCGTGATCTTCGACGCCGGAATGCCGCGGGCGACCAGGATATCGCGGTTGCCGGCCGAGTGGACCGTGATCGCGGCCGAATGCCGGTAGGCCCGGCGCTCGAGCCACTCGAGCACGCCGATCACGGCCCGGCTCCGCGCCAGGCCGAGATCGATGAGCGCCTGGGGGTAGAGATCCTGGACGCTCACGACAAACGGCGCACGCCACCGGCGGCCCAGCACCTCCGCCGCGAGGGCGAGGGTGAGCGGCGGCGAGTACACCAGGACCGCGTCGTGCCGCCCCTCGCGCGCGCCGGCCCAGACCATCGACGCCGCGAGCGTGAACTGGGTGACGGCGCGCACGGACGGGGCCACCTTGACGAACGGGAGCACCGGGACGCGCACGACCCGGACCGGGCCGTCGTCCCGCCGGCCGCGCGGCGCCGGCGGCGCGGCGCCGTCCATGTTCGCCGGCGGATGCGGCGCGACCACCGTCACGTGGTGGCCGCGGCGCGCGAGGTCCTCCGCCAGTTGCGACATCAGGACGGACACGCTGCGGACCTCGGGAGGATAGTGCGGCGTCAGCAGGAGGATCTTCATCGGTCCGGGTATATCGCGTCGAGGCATCCCGCCATCGTCGCTCTCCAGTCCATGGAATCGCCGGATCAGCGCACGGCGCGGCCGGGGACAGGAGCGCGCCGGTCTGCGTCCTCGTCGCCCGCGCCGCGGGAGCGGCCGTGGAGGATCTCGCCGTACGCCCGGACGGCCCGATCCCCGTAGGCGTCCCAGGTCCAGGCTGCCGCCGCACGTGCCGCCGCCTGCCCCATCGCGCGCCTGCGGTCCTCGTCCTCGTACAGCGCGAGCAGCGCCCGGCTCAAGGACGCGGGGTCGCGCGCGGGTACGAGCAACCCCTCCCGGCCGTCGGCGATGACGTCCTCGGCTCCCGTATTCGGCGTGGCCACGACGGGGAGCCCGCTCGCCATCGCCTCGAGCAACACGAGCGCGAGCCCCTCCTCGACCGACGGCAGCGCGAACACCGACGCGTGCCGGTAGACCTCCGCCAGCTCCGCGTGCGAGAGCGCGCCGAGCAGCCGGAACGGGACCGGCGCACGGCGGAGGACCGGGGCCAGATCGCGCGGAACCGCGCCGGCCAGCCACAGCTCCACGTCGGGCACCTTCATCCGCGCCACGGCCTCCAGCAGGTCGGGCGTTCCCTTCCGCACGCTCACGCCGGCCGCCACGACGCGGAACGGCCGGCCCGGCGACGGCCCGGGCGAGAACCGGCGCAGGTCCACGCCGAACGGCACGTGCAGCAACCGATCGCGCGGGAAGCCGCGCTCCAGGAAGGTCCGGAGCGCAAACCGGCTCGGCACGCAGACGTAGTCGGCCTCATCGTACTCCCGGAGCTGCCGCTCCACGAGGCGCCGGTCCACCGGAGGCGCCTCGAGCCCCCACCGCCGGTACTCCTCGGCCAAAAGCGCGCACTGGGTCTCGATGTGCGTCGAGCCGCGCTCGAGCACGGTGCGGGCGCCTGCACATCGCGCGGCCCGCAGCGACAGCAGCGAGAAGGAGGCGAACGCCACGAGCAGATCGCAGCCGCCCACGTGGCGCGACGCCCAGCGGTCGAAGGCCACCGCCTTGAGGTGATCCCCGGCGCGCCACGGCAGACCCAGCATCCGCGGTCCGCGCATGAGCACCTCGGGCAGCGGGTTCGCGACGATCCGCCCCGGGCTGATGCGCTCGCCGCGCAGCGGCCGGTGCGTCGCCACGAGCCGGCAGAGCAGGCCCCGGCGGTCGAGCTGCTCGGCGAGCCGGAAAGCGTGGAACGTCCCGCCGACGGAGACCGTGATCCTCACGGCGGATCCTCCGGCAGGATGGGCGCAGGGACCGTCTCCCGGCGGCCGTCGGTGCTCGCGGCCACCTCGGGCGCGGATCCGAGCTCGGATGGCCGCGCCGCGGCCCCGGCCGGCTCGCCCCAGCGGGGCGGCGCCTGCCCGCGGAACCCGTCCACCAGCGCCCACAGGTAGTCCTGGATCTGCTGCCGGTCGACGATCAGCAGGCAGAGCAGGTACAGCCCGGCCACCGCCCCGAGGTTCGCGGCGTACCCGGCCCTCCCGACCCAGGGCAGCACGTGCAGCCCGCGGCCGGCCGCGATCGTCCCGCCGGCGATCGCGGCGGCGAGCGCCGGCCGGAGGTACGAGCGCAGGTTGAGCCCGTTCACCTGCGGCCGCAGCGCCCGATATCCGGCGACGAGGCCAGCGAACTCGCTCAGGACCATGACCGCCGCACCACCCCTCGCGCCCGCAACGAGGATCGCCGGCGCGAGCAGCGGGAGCGCCACCGCGACCTGCGCGAGCCGGATCCACACCGCCTCCCGGAGCCGGCCGATCCCGCTGAGGATGACCTTGATGTTGTCCACCACGGGAAAGAGGAACCCGAAGGCGGCGAGCCACGGGAGGAGCGCCGCCGTCTCGTTCCACCGCACCCCCGCCCCGTACAGCAGCCCGACCAGCTCCCGCGGAAACAGGCCCAGCCAGAGCAGGTACGGCAGCATCAACCGGATCAGGAGGCCGTGGGAGAGCTGGTAGGCGTAGGTGAGGGCGTCCGGCCGCGCCTGCAGCCGGGCGTAGACCGGGAACGCCACCTGCACCGCCGCGAACGACACCATGTAGTGCCCGAACTCCGCGAGGTAGCGGCCGCGGTCGTAGAACCCGAGCGTGAGCGTGCCGGCCAGGACCCCGAGCAGCGCCGTGTCGGCACGGTACCAGACGACCTCGAGCGCGCGCATCGCGAGCATCTGCCGGCCGAACTGCCACAGCCGGCGCGCGGCCTCGCGGCTGTACCCGCCGCGGTACCGCCACCCGCTGGCCACCCGGCAGCCGACGAGCGTGACGAGCGACAGCACGAGCTCCCGCCCCAGCAGGCTCCACACGCCGGCGCCCATCCGGGCCAGGCCGAGGGCGACCACGATCGACCCGATCGTGGACAGAAGGCGCACGAGCGAGAGCTGGCTGTAGCGAAACCCGCGTTCGAGCTGCGCCGAGTAGACGTACGAGATGAGGCTGAGGTTCCGGATCGCGAACAACGCAAAGAACAGCGGGATGAACCGGCCCGGGTAGTGGTGGACGAGCGCGGCCGCCACCGCCGCGCCGCCCACGAGCAGCGCGCCGTACAGGCGGACGCTCAGCACGTACGCCGTCTCCGCGACGCCGGCCACGCCCTGGATCTGGATGATCCCCTGGGAGAAGCTGAGCCCGGTGACCAGCGACAGCAGCTCGGCGAGCGATCCCGCCAGCGCAAACTGCCCGAAGTCCTTGGGGAACAGGAGGCGTGCGAGCAGCAGGTTCAGCCCGAAGTTGAGCGCGAACGCGAGGTACCCGGACGCGCTGAGCCAGACGACGCCCACGAGCGCCCGCCGGATCCCGGGCGCGTTCACCGCGCGCCCCTCGCATCGGGCTCGAGGTCTGCCCGGCGCGGCGCCGCGGAGCCCCGCGGCGCGATGCTGTGCAGCGCCTCGAGGATGCCGCGCAGATCCGCATCGTACGAGAACGCCTGCACGATCTCGCGCGAGCGCTCCCCCATGCGCCGGCGCCGGTCGGGGTCTCCGAGGAGCGCCGCGAGCGCGCGGGCGAGCGCTTCGGTGTCCCCGACCGGGTAGACGAACCCGTTCTCGCCGTCGCGGACGAGGTCGGGGGCCGCGCCCACCATGCTGCTCGCGACGACCGGCAGCCCGAAGCACATCCCCTCGTTGAGGGCGAGCCCCCACGGCTCGTGGCTCGAGGGCAGCACGAGGAGGTCCGCGGCCGCGTAGCACCGCGCGATCGCCGTCTGGTTGACGAACCCCGTGATGAGCACGTGCCCAAGCGCCCGCCGGCGCGCCTCCGCCTCCAGCCGGTCCCGCTCGCTCCCCTCCCCGAGGAACACGAGGGCCGAGGGGTGGTCCGCCACGACCCGGGCGTACGCCTCGAGCAGGTCCATCGGCCTCTTCCGGGGGATCAGCTTGCCCACGTATAGGATCACGGGGACGCCGCGCGGCCATCCCAGCTCCTCCCGGAGCGCGTCGCGGCGCCCGCGCAGCCGGTCCGCCTCTGCCCGGAACCGGTCGTTGTCCACCGCGTACGGAACGCGGAAGATCCGGTCCTCGGCCACGCCGTGCGCCCGGTAGAACGCGTAATTCAGCGTCCCGATCGCGAGCGCCGCCCGGATGCGGCGCAGCAGCGCGCGGAGCACGACGCGCCGCGCGAGCGCGAGCCAGAGAGGCCGCCTGCCCAGCAGGGTCGATTCGCCGCGCAGCAGCACGGGGGTCCGGCTGGCCAGGGCGCCCGCGAACGCCAGCCACTCCGTGGCATGGGCATAGCCGTGCACGATGAGGGCGTCGTAGCGCTCGCGGCGGAGCACGGCGATGATCTCCGGGTGCACGAACCGGAGGAAGTGATCGGCATCCGGCCACGGGGACCGGTTGCGGAGCAGGCGCCACGCGTACCCGTCGAGGAGCGGGACGTCCCACTGGACCGCGACGCCGAACTCCGGATCCAGCCGGCGCCGGGCGCCGCCGTCGTCCATGTAGTAGACGACGAGATCGATCTCGGGATGGGCGGACAGGCGCCGCAGGAGCGGGGCCTGGTATTGGATCGGGTGGGAGACGAGATAGGCCACGCGCCGCCGCTTCGCGGCGGTGGCTTCAGCGCCCACGATGCGCCGCGCCCCAGGCGTCCGCGACCGCGTCGCGAATCTCACGGCGGAACCGCTCGAACGTGAAGTGACTGCGCACCCACGCCCTGCCTTCCTCGCCCATGCGGCGCCGGAGCGCGGCGTCCCCGGCCAGCCGGACCAGCGCCGCGGCGACGGCGTCCGCATCGCCGCCGTCGACGACGAGGCCCGTCACGCCGTCCCGCACCGCCTCGGGCGCGCCGCCGCCGCTGCCGGCGACGACCGGGAGGCCGAAGGACGCAGCCTCGATGTAGGCGATCCCGAAACCCTCCCCCGTCCACCCGTCGGATCGCCGCTCGGTCACCGATGGCATCACGAACACGTCGCTGGCCCGGTAGTGGGCGGCCAGGCCGCGGCGATCCGCCCAGCCGGCGAACGTCACGCGGTCCTCCACCCCGCACTCCCGCGCGAGCGACGCCAGCCGGGGACGATCGTCGCCGTCGCCCACGATCACGTACCGCACGTCCCCCGCATCCGCGGCCACCCGCGGCAGCGCCCGGATCACGGTGCCGCACCCCTTGTAGCGCTCCCGCGACGACAGCCGCCCGACCGTCAGCAACGTCGTCGCGTTCGCGCGCGGGACGGCAGGGGGCGCGGCGTCGGCCAGCTCGAGGAGCGCCGGATCCACGCAGGGGTGGACGACGCGGATGCGGTCCGGCGGCACTCCCTGGACCGCCGCCAGGCGCCGCGCCGTGAAGTGGCTGACGGCCAGCACGCTGCGTGCTCCGCGCAGGGCGGCCCGGCGGGCCCACCCGAGGCGATCCCACACCTCGATCCCGTGCCCGACGACGACGTACGGTGTGCCCAGCATCCGCCGGGCGAGCGCCGCGAGCGGTGAGACCGCGACGTGTGCGCAGACGACGAGATCGTAGCGGCCGCCCCTCCGCACCGTCTCCAGGAGGAGCCGCGCGTGCGTCCACGGCGTCGAGGAGCGCCCCTGGTGGCCGAGGTAGCGGCCCGGACAGGACTCCACCTGGGCATCTCCATTCAGCAGCGAGAGGGCCTCGACCTCCGTACCCGCGTCCGCGAGGGCCGACGCCACGCAGCGCGCGTAAGCCTCGATGCCGCCCGGACCGAGGTACCTCGTTGCCAGCACGAGCGCGCGCATGCGGGTCCCCCCGGCCGCGGGGTCACTGCCGCGGGATGCCGCCGGCACGATACGAGGGGAAGGGGAACAGTCCCCCGCCGCGAACTCCCGTACCCCGGATGACAGCCGCCGCCGGCCCGCCACACGGAAGCGCCCCACCCGTTGTCGCCCCATGAGGATCCTGCTCGTCGATACGACCCTGTACGAGCCCGCGACGCCGCTGTTTCTCGACGCGCTGCGGGAGCTCGGGTGTGACTACCGGTTCGTGGACGAGGCTGCGTTCACGCGGCCGCTGGAGCGCTCGCTCCTCCACAAGGTCGGATACCGGGTGCTGCACCGCCGCCCCCTGACGTCCTGGCGGTTCAACCGCGTCCTCCTGAGTGAGGCCCGCCGGTTTCGCCCGCAGCTCGTGCTCGCGGTCAAAGCGCCCTACATTATGCCATCCACGCTCCGGCGGATCAAGCGAGAGACCGGAGCACGCCTCGTCAACTATGCGACCGACGACCCGTTCAACCCGGCCAACACCACGCCCGACCTCCTGGGAGGGATTCCCTGCTACGATCTCTACGCCTGCACGAAGCGCGCGATCATGGAGGACGTCCGGCGGGCGGGCTGCGACAACGTGGCGTACGTGCCGTTCGGCTACAACCCGTCGGTGCACTTCCCCGAGGCCCCGGCGACCCCGGCGGAACGCGAGTCGTTCCGCAGCGACGTCGTGCTCGTCGGCGGCGCCGACCCCGACCGCCTGCCCTACGTCGAGGCGCTGGCCCGGCTGGACGGGCTGTCCCTCGCCCTCTACGGCGGGTACTGGTCCCGCCACCCTCGCCTGCGGCCGTACGCGCGGGGGTTCGCCCGGGGACGGGACTACCGCCTCGCCCTCGGCGGCGCGAAGATCGCCCTCTGCCTCGTCCGCCGCGCCAACCGGGACGGGCACGCGATGCGCAGCTTCGAGATCCCCGCCTGCGGCGCGTTCATGCTGGCGGAGCGGACCGAGGAGCACAGGGAGCTGTTCCGCGAGGGGCTCGAGGCTGCTTTCTTCGGCTCGGCGGAAGAACTGTGCGAGAAAGTGCGTTACTACCTGGCTCACGATGACGAACGGGTACGCATCGCCAGGGCCGGACACAAACGCATCGCGACAGGCGGCCACACCTATTGCCACAGGCTGGCTCAGATCGTCCGGTTCGCCGGGGAGGTGATCGGACGATCGCCTGTGTAACAGCACCTCGCAGCAAGACGACGGGGCCGGCGATTTCGGGCGAGAGGCACCCAGATGCACGCCGGCCACCCTGCAGGCGAGAATACGCATGATCAAGGCCGTTCCCCCGGAGGCATCGTATCGGTCCAAGGCACACGAGCTGCGCGCCCGCGCGACGCGGACCTGCCTGCTCCTCGTGGTGCTGGTCGTCGCCATGATCCCGTGGTACACGCTGCGGCTGCTCCCACTAGTCACGATCGGGACCGCGAAGGTCAATATCTTGGACGGCCTTGCTGCGGCAGCCGTATGTCTCGGACTCCCCGATGTTCTCCGCGGGCTTCGGGCCGGCCCGCACGCGCTCTGGTGGGTGTGCGCCTTCCTCGCAGCGATGGTGGTGCCGCTGCTGACTGGTCTGCGCGATCCACGAGCCGCGTTCCTGGCGATCCGGGAAGCGCGAGCCCTCGCGTTTTACGCGCTGGCGCTTGTGTTTGCGACCGGGGAACGCCGTCGCGCCGATTTCCGACGCTTCGCAGCAGCGTACGTCACCGGCACAGTGGCAGCGGTCGCGGCGGTCTTCGCGCACGTCCAGGCGCACGTGCCCCTGCCGGGCTACCCCGACAACATTATGACGGGCAGCTATCATCTCGGCACGCCGGGGTTCTTGGTAGAATACCTCGATTGGACCATCCCCGTTGTCGCGTTTGTGCTGAGTCTATCGGGCGGGTTGGCTGCACGGTCCCGCCGGGCGCACGCGGCGGCGGCGATATCACTCTTGGCCATTGCGTGGTATGCGCTGGCGTCCGCGGAACGCTTCATGCAGACCATCGTGGCGGCCGCCGCGGCCGCCGTTCTTGCGTTGCCGAGCCCGCCGCCCCCACGGCTCCGAATCTTCTACGGCGTGCTCGGTGCCGCAGCGCTGGTGCTCGTGCTCGTGGCGGGAACGGGTGTCATCACGTCTCCGCCCTGGCTGGGTGGGCCCGTCGCCACGACGATGCTCCGGTGGAACCGGCTGCTCGATGATAATTCGCTACGGTTCCGCATCGAGGAGGTGGTCGGCGGATTTCCGCGGTTCCTCAGCCACCCGGTGTTTGGGGAAGGATTGGGCGGCCTGGTGCTCGCCCAAGATCCAGAACACCCGGGCCACCCGTGGCGGTACATTGCCTCGAGCTATGGTTTCTTCCTAATCAAGACGGGCCTCATCGGGCTCCTGGCGTATCTCTCGATGGCGGGCACCGTCCTGTGGGAGGCGTGGCGCCAACATCGATTGCACCCCCAAGACCCAATGTGGCCGCCTGCAACCGTCGGCCTGGTCGGCCTCGGCGCCCTACTCGCGCTCAACCTCCTGCATGCCTCGGCCGATACTCCTGAGGGCGCCGTATCGTTCAGCTTGATCTTTGGGTTGATTTTCTCGCACAGGATGGAAGCGACACGCGGGTCGGCTAGCGACCGGCCGCCCGGGTGGCGCTGACTCTCAGAGGGTGCGGGGGGCCGGTGCGGCGGTCCGCACTCTGTCGGCAAGGAACTGCGAGGGCTGGTATGTAGGCACGAGCACCCGCAGGATACGGACAATCTCTGCAAGATCGCTCGCATCTGTGGCCGCCCGGAGCGTAGTCAACTGCCCGAACAACGCGTCAGGGTCCGCCGGGGATGCAGTCCTGGCAACGAAGATACGGTCGTCGCGAGTGGCCACCGTCCCCTCTTCGGCCGTCAGAAGGTCTTCGTAGTCCTTCTCCCCGGGCTCGGGGTCGGTGAAGATGATGGGGACGTCTCGCTCGGGCTCGAGCCCATGGAGACGGATGAGATCTCGGGCAAGATCGAGAACTTTGATTGGCTCCCCCATATCGAGTACGAAGACCTCAGAACCGCGTCCCATCGCGCCGGCTTGCAGTACAAGCAGCACGGCCTCGCACACGGCCATGAAGTAGCGGCGCATGTTAGGCCCGCGGATCGTGATGGGCTCCCCACGGCGGATCTTCTCCTGGAAGAGCGGGACTACGCTCCCGCGACTGCCCAGGACGTTCCCGAACCGCACGGCCACAAATCGGGTGCTCCCTGCTCGGTCAAGGGCCAAACAAATTTGTTCCGCGACGCGCTTCGTCGCCCCCATGACAGACGCTGGATTGACTGCCTTGTCGGTAGAGATCAGCACGAACTTCTCCGCGCCGACATCGACGCTCGCCTGCGCGACCGACAACGTACCGAAGACGTTGGTCAGGACAGCGTCGTCCGGGTAGCGCTCCATCAGCGCGACGTGCTTGTACGCCGCCGCGTGGAACACGATGTCGGGATGCGTCTCGCGGAACACACGCCGTATCTTCCGGCTGTCCCGCACATCGGCAACCACCGCGGTAGCATGGCACCCGAGCCGCCGCATCGCGTGCTCGACCCAGAACAGGCCTGATTCATCGCAGTCCACAAGCACGAGCTCCTTGGGCCCAAACGGCACAACCTGGCGGCTGAGCTCGGAGCCGATGGATCCGCTGGCGCCCGTGATCGCCACAACGCGGCCTCTCAGCCAGCCCTCAACCTGTGTCGCATCGATCCGCGCGATCCCGCGCGCGAGCAGATCGGCAAGCTGGATCTCCCGCAGATCCGTGAAGCTGATCTGCCCGTTGAGGATCCGGTCGATGCCCGGAACGATGCGGATCTCACGCACGCCCGCCTGGCGGGACTGAGATACAATGCTCCGGACAACGCGGGACGACGCGGACGGCATCGCGATGAGAACCGCCTCTACGCCGTGGCGGCGGATGAGCGCAGGTAGTGACTCCCGAGGACCGAGGACGCGGAGACCGTGGATCAGCGCGCCAATCTTGCGGGGGCTGTCGTCAACGAAGCCAACGACGTGGTATCCGGAATCCGGCGTCTGCCGGAGTGACCGCAACAGTTGTTCACCAGCCGCGCCGGCGCCAACGATGAGAGCGACCCGGCCACGGGCTGGGAACAACGCGAAGTACTCCACGACGCGTCGCCCGAGGCGGAACGCGCCGATGAGGTGCAGGGAGATAATATAGTCCAGGAGGATCACGGCGCGCGGTACGGCAGCGACCGTCCCGGCCTCCCTGAGCAATGCACTCACAAGCCAGAAGACGAGCGACCCAGCCGTCACTGCACGGACCACAAGGATCATGTCCTCGAGTCCGACATGGGACCAGCTTAGGTCATAGAGGCGAATGGCGCAAAAGACGGCGATCTTCACGAGAATACTGAGCGCAACCAGCCCGGGCAATTGCGCCAGCAACTCGGCCGGTACCCGGCCATCAAACCGGAGCCACGTCGCGATGCCGAGCGCCAGCGCCAGCAACGCTCCATCGCACCCGGCGAACAACATCCGGCTATGGCGGTAGACCCACGGCAGAGCCGGCGGTCGCGTCATGCTCTCGTCAGTCATATGGCCTCGGTCGATGACACGCAGTACGCGATGCGGAAAGCCTGCTGTCGTTCCGTAATGCCCAGATATCGCTTGGTCGCCGACATGGGCCTATGCCTGCCCTACGGCATAGAGCACTTTGAACGCCGGTGCAGACGCCGGGTCGCCCAGGGGCGCCAACTGCGCGGGCGCGGCGGTCCCGTCGTGAAGCTCAGCGGGGACCGGTACGAGCCGTCGGTAGAGAAGCCTCTTCACGCGCTCCTTTGCCCTCATCGTCTTGGGAATGAGCTGCATCCGCACCGCGGCTTGCCGAAACGCGAGTACCAGCCGCTCGCGGAACGTCTCCGGCGCGGCAGGAAAGCCGCCAAAGACGCGCGGTGCAAAACCCGCCGCAGTGAGCAGACCGCGAAGCTCAGCCACGGAGAAGTACCGATGGGCAAACGGGCTTGGGTTGAATCCGGCCCAATCCTTATTGGGCAGGCACACGAGCACCACCCCTCGCGGCCGGAGGACCCGCCGCGCCTCGCGGAGAAACTCCTCTGGCCGTGCGAGATAGTACAGCGCCTCGAACAGGACGACGATGTCAAATACGCGTTCCGCGAATGGAAGCGCGTGGGCATCCAGGCGAAGGAGTGGGATCGTTGACCGGTAGTGGGCCCGCGCCTGCTGGAGCAGCGCCTCATCACAATCGCCTCCCACGATCCTCCGGGCGCGGTGGGCCAGGTACCCCAGGCCCACCCCCGGCCCGCACGCCACCTCCAGCACATCGCGGCCCTCGCTGAGTGTGCCCGCCCAGTGATACCGCGTGTAGAGCATCGCCGCCTGCTCCGGCGTCATGCCTGCGCCCGGCAGCTCGGTCACGGTGGCAAACGATGGCATCACGGCAAGACAGCCGCGGTCTGGTCGGCTGGGTACAGCGCCCTGCTCGGGGCCAGACACGCCTCACCTAACCCTGAAGAACTCGCGGATGCAGTTGGTAACATACGCGACCTGCTCCTCGGTCGTCTCCGCGCTCATGGGGAGGGAGAGCACCTCTCGGCAGATCGCCTCGGTTTTGGGAAGGTGCCATTTGCCGAGGCGGAGGCCAGCGTGCTCCCACACTGGCTTCGGCCAGTGGACCAACGTCTCGACGCCGCGCTGTCGCAGGAACGCAGCCAGCGCATCGCGCTGCCCTGTCCTGACGACATAATTTTGATACGTATCGCGGTACTCGACCCCGTCAAAGTGCGGCAGCGCAAGGTCAGGGATCCCGGCGAGCTGCTCGCGATACAGGTCGGCGATCTGCCGGCGATGTTCAATCCACGCGGGGAGGTGCTTGAGCTTGACGTCGAGCACCGCGGCCTGCACGTTGTCTAGAAGGGCGGTGTAGCCGTGGCAGTGGTACTCGCCTGTCTCTCGATCCTCGCCGTTGTATCGCAGCAGCGTGGCCATCCGCGCAATCTCAGGATCGCTTGTCGTGAGCGTGCCCCCGTCTCCAAAGCCCCCGAGCACCTTGAAGGGATAGTGGCTGAAGCAACCTGCGACCCCAAAAGAACCCGCCCCACGTCCGCGGAACGTGCCGCCGAGCGCCTGGGCGGCGTCCTCGATGATCAGAAGGCGGTGACGCCCCGCGATCTCCATAAGGCGATCCATATCGCAGAGACGGCCGTTGAGGTGCACGGGGATGACCGCTCGCGTCCGGGGCGTGATCGCCCTCTCCAGCGCGTCCATGTCCATGTTGTAGTCACGCCCGACATCGACGAGCACCGGCGTCGCCCCGGTGTGGACGATCGCCGAGATCGTCGCCACGAACGTGTGTGCGACGGTGATCACCTCGTCGCCGGGGCCGACACCGCATGCGATCAGCGCGAAGTGCAACGCATGGAAGCCGCTGTTGACGCCAACGGCGTAGCGCGTGCCCACGAACTGTGCGAGGTGTGCCTCAAAATCCCTCAGCTGCTGCCGCAAGATCAGATCACCGCGGCTGAGGCAGGCGTGGATCGCGTCGTCTATCTCGTCCTTCAGCCGCCGATAGTGGGCGCGCGGATCAACGAACGGCACCCTGTATGCGACCTTCATCCCGTACCCCCTGAGCGCGGTAAGAGCGCGGGACACATGCGCGGCGGTGCTAGGGCCATCATGGCGGAACCGAGGCCCGGCCGCGCAACGGATGGGTCGCCCGCTCGTGGAGGACTCTGCGCACGGCCGCCGCGATATGGTCGGCCCCGACGTAGTACACTCCCTCGAGTGCGCGGCTCGTGGGGGCCGGCACGTCCGGGAGCGCGACCCGAGCGACCGGCGCGCGAAGCGCATCGAAGGCGTGCTCGGAAATCCGGGCGCTGATCTCTGCGGCCGCGCCGCACGTCCGCCACCCGCTGTCCGCGACAACCACGTGCCCCGTCTTGCGCACCGATGCGAGGATGGTCGCATCGTCCAGCGGCTTGAGCGAGCGGACATCGATGATCTCCACGTCGACGCCCTCGTGGCTCAACCGCTCGCCCGCCTCGACCGCTGCCTTGACCATGTAAGAGATGGCGACCACTGTCGCATCACGGCCCGCTCTCCGCACGGCGGCCTGACCGATGGGAACGCTGTACAACTCCTCGGGCACGTCAGCCGTCTCCATGTAGAGCCACCGATCGTCCACGTAGAGCACAGGGTTGTCATCGAGGATGCTGGCGACCAGCAGTCCCTTGGCATCATAGGGCGTGGCGGGCATGACGACTTTGAGGCCCGGAACGTGCATGAACCAGGCATGGAGCGCCTGGGAGTGCTGAGCACCCTGTTCCCCGCCGCGGTTGATGATCGGTCGGATCACGATCGGCACCGACACCTGTCCCCCGAACATGTAACACCAATTCGCTGCCTCGTTGACGAGCTGGTCCACGGCGAGCAACATGAAGTCGACGCGCGGATGGATGACGACAGGCCGCATGCCCGCCAGCGCTGCGCCGATGCCCACTCCCGTCGTTGCGTTCTCGGACACCGGGGAGTCGATGACGCGCTCTCTCCCGAACTGCCGATCGAGGTCCTGCATGCTGGTCCCCACGTACCAGGGGCTCCACACCCCCTGTCCGATGACGAAGACACGGGGATCCCGCTCCATCATCTGAGCCAGTGCCTCTCGAATCGCTTGAGCGTAGGTCAGCGGGCGGGTGTTCACCGGGAGGCGTCCTCACTGTAGAAGACGTGCATCGTGAGCTCGTCCGCCGCCGGATAGGGAGACTGCTTGGCGTATGCCTCGGCCCGGGCCACCTCGGCCTGGACATCGTCGTCCAGGCGATCGAGTACCTCAGTTGGCACGCCGGCCGACACCAAGCTCTGCCGAAGGCGGGCGATGGGATCTCGGCTCAGCCATTCCCTCAGTTCGTCCTTCCGCTTCACGCCGACGTCCAGGTCCCAGGAAGGACCGACGTGGCCTCGCCAGCGATACGTCCGGCACTCGAGAAACGTCGCACCGCCGCCCGACCGCGCCCGTGCGACAGCTTGGCTCGCCGCCGCATGGACCGCTTCCGCATCGTTGCCGTCCACTCGGATACCCACGAGACCGTGCGCGGCAGCCGCATCGACGATATTGTCCCGCGCCCGCCGCTCGAACAGGCTCAGGTGGCTGGAGTAGAGATTGTTCTCACACACGAACACGACAGGCAGACGGCGATGCGCGGCGAGGTTGAGGGACTCGTGGGCCGTGCCTTCTTCCATCGCGCCATCCCCAAAAAACGCCACGGTTACACGGTCGCAGCCCTGAAGCATCGCCGCGAGCGCCGCGCCGACCGCGAGGGGGATGGTCCCGGAGACGATCGGCACGGTCCCAAGCAGCCCGACCTCCGGCGCGATGAGGTGCATCGAGCCGCCGCGGCCGCGAGAGCAGCCGGTTCGCTTGCCGTAGATCTCGGCCATCATGGCCTGCATATCGCCGCCCTTGGCCAAGTAGTGTCCGTGGGATCGGTGCGTGCCGAAGATCTGGTCGTCAACACGAAGGGCGGCGCAGATCCCCGCTGCGACGGCCTCTTGCCCAATGTAGAGGTGGCAGGGTGTCTTGATCTCCCCGCGCTCGACGAGGCGAGCGACGTGCTCCTCGAACCGGCGGATCCTCAACATCGTGACATACATGGCTCGGAGCAGCGTGATCGGGATATCGTCCACGGACTATCCTCTCTTCGGGAGAGCACAACACGCGAGCGCCGGCACACGCGTCGGCGGCACGCCTCCTGGTGCAATTAGGTCTGCTCCACTTCGACCTGGTGGGAAGTCGCTCCTTCCGTCGCGGTGCACAATTGGCGGACTCACGCTCTCGGCGCAAACCGGTCGAACAGGTGGACCTTGAGCGTAAGGAGCATGATCTGCACATCGACGCGTAGCGAGTGATTACGAACATACTCCAGCTGCAGCCGATGCTTCTCCGGCCACACACGCTCCATGTACGTTCGCTCCGGGTCCTCGCTGCCTTCGAGGAGCTTCCCCTCGTCGCGCACCCACAGCGTAGCCCAATCGGTGATACCCGGCCGGACCGACAGGATCGCCCTCTCGACCTCGGTGAAATGCACGACATACTGAGGCACCTCGGGCCGGGGCCCGACGATGCTCATCTCCCCCCTCAGGACGTTCAGGAACTGGGGCAGTTCGTCGAGATTGAACCGGCGCAGCCAACGACCCACCCGGGTGATCCTTGGATCGTCTCGCGGCGTATTGGGACCGCCGATCCGCTCGGCATCCGCCACCATGGTCCTGAATTTGTAGATCTTGAAAGGGCGACCGTGCAGCCCGACGCGGACACCCTTGTAGAGCACCGGCCCTCGAGAGTCCAACTTGATGAGCAGCGCGATCACCGCAAAGCTTGGGAGCAACAGGACCAGCACGACGGCGGAAATGGCGATGTCCATGAGGCGCTTGATCACAGGGGCCGCCCCGCTTGTGGTGCATTGGTCGCCGGGTCACGGTCGGTGAGAGGCCGTCCATTCGGACCGGGGCCACGCGGCCGCCTCGCTCGCGGACGCGACGTGGAGATACGGGCTGCCCGTGCTACCCCCCACAAGCTGCCCAGGCCGTAGGCGATGTGAAGCGCGCCAAAGACGAGCGGCATTGCCGCCAGATACCTGAGATTCCTTTCGCGCAGGGCAACATGGGCCGATGCCGCCAGGTTGGCGACGAGATAGAGGCCCCCGAGGCCCCCCAGCAACCACCTGCCAGGCGGCATCACCGCCGCCAGCGCGGCCGAGGCCAGCAGGCCGCCAACGAATCCCAACGGCACGAGATGGCGCCACGACACCGGGATGACACTGCTGTACAGAAACGGCAAGACCGCCCAGATCCCATTGCTCCAGTTCTGCCGGAAGAACGAGGCGAGATCCGCGCGGGCGTAGTAGTAGCTCACCACGGCAGGCGCGAGCAAGATGCGCCCGCCGGCCTTACGGAGCCGGATGTGGAACTCCATGTCCTGTCCCCGCACGAGCCTCTCGTTGAAGAGGCCAACCCTCTCGAAGACCTCGCGACGATAGCATCCTCCGAAGACCGCATCAAACCATCTCGGCTCTTTCACATGGATCTTCGTGTAGGAGTTGCCGACGCCAAACGGGTGACTAAGCGCGCAGGCGATGGCCCGGCCGATCAAGGTCTCCTCTCGCGGCACCGTCACGAGCACACCCCCGACGTTGTCCGCGCCGTAAGCCTCCAGGTGTTCCACCGCCTGCTTGAGATAGTCACGTGCGTAGCGATTGTGCGCGCTCATCCAGGCGATGACCTCGCCGCGGGCCCTGGCGATTCCCACATTGAGCGCGGCAGCAGTGATCCGCCGAGGGTTATCGAGGATGTGGATGAATGGGTGGCGTCGCGCATAGTCCTCAAGGATCGCTCGGGTCCCATCCCGGCTCATGCCATCGACCACGAGAACCTCCATCCGATCGGTCGGGTATATGCCGCCGATGATGGAGTCCAGGCAGGCTCCGATAAAATCTACCTCATTGAAACAGGGCACGATGACGGATACAAAAGGCAGGTCGCGCATCATCTGCTCGTGCTTACCCTCCGAGGCCAAGGCCCTATGGGCAGGTCTCAGATTCCCCCTCAGCGGGTGCTCCCCACGTATCGGTCACGCCGAAGGGCATGGCCATGAGAAAGAACAGAACCTTGCTTTGCAGCTCCGCAAAAGCGCCCCATCCCAACAGGAACAGCAGCGCGGCGACGACGAACCCTAGGTCTGGCTCTGGGGAGCGCCACCCCAGTGGCCGTCGTCGCTGTGCTCCCGCGTACCAAATCGCAGCAGCCGCGTTGCCGAGAATCAGCAGGACTCCCACCACGCCGGTCTCCGCCAGGAAGACCGGCCAAGCGGGAGGGCGCGGCGGCTCACCACGCCCGGGAGCAAGCGATGAGCCGTTCGCCGGGACGGACGGTCGGTAGTGGAGGTCGCTCCTCAACGCTCGTACCGCGGGGCCGACCTTCGGCCAGTAGCCGTAGGTGCCAACACCGAAGAGCAAGGACACCGGCTTGTGTGCAATCGCCGCAACAGACGCCCTCAGCAAGACTTGACGCTCCGTATCGCCCCGGGCGACGGCGACGGCCGCGCCCTTGCGAAGTGAGAGCGGCAATCCCACTGTGGAGGCGGGCGGCACGGCAGGTGCGGGCACAGGCCCCGCGGCAGGCACCGGCCGCGATGTGCCCGAACGCTTCGCGGACACCGCGGCCTGCGGGATGACATGGAAGGCTCTCAGCATCTTCGCGTACTGAGCCGGCAGATATCCCATCCAGAACTGGAACACGAGAGCCAGGACGACGTAAACGGCGGCCAAGGCGACGGACAGGCGGAGTGCCTGCTTGATCCGCCAGCACGCCAGGATCAGCGTACCGGCGGTGACAACGAAGATCCCCGAGCGGGACGCCGACAGGATAACCAGTACCCAGACCACGATGACCGTGCACCAGCCCAGCGCCCGCATCGGCCGTGAATCGGCCTGCATGAGCAGCAGGGCGGCCGGCACCGCGACGGCGACGGGAAAGGTCGCAAACGCCTTACCAGCCCCGCCGATCCCCTCGAAGATAAGTCGGCCATACGCGAGATCGGGAAAGACCACCCCGTGAAGGAGATACAGTCCCACATAGGCAGCGCCGCACGCCGTGAGGATGAGCGTGGTCCACACACGCGAGGGACGGGGGAAGCGGTACCGTGCCAGCAGCGCGACCGCCCCCAAGAGGACCACGCTGTCGAGTATCGATCGCGTGGCTTTCACGTTGTGATACGTCGCCAGGCCCCGAACTCCCTCTGCGACGAGGTACGCAAGCCACAGAACGAACATCCACACCCACGCGCGACGCTCCGCGGGATCCCGTGATGGCATCCGCTTCCAGACGGCCCCAACGGCCGCGCCCACCACGAGACACGCGGCCAGCCATTCGTCAAAGATTGGAGACCCTAGGACGAACATTCCTCCCGTGATGACGGCCGTCCCCACGATGAGCGGCCAGAACAAACTCGGCTGCACCGCGACGGCGCCCATCAGAAGGATGCCTGTGATGACGAAGGCCGCGAGCGCGCCGGGCGGATAGTGAACGAGCAGCGGCCCGGCCCGCAGGGGGAACCCTTCCGCGTATCGAGAACTCAGAAAGATGGTGAGCAGCCCGACACCCGCGGCCGCGGCAACGCATGCGTCGCCCAAGGTGAAGGGGCGTGTCTGTCTGGCTTCGCCGACCCCCGCCCATCTCGCGATCGCCGTAAACCCATCCATCAGACCACCTTCCATTGTGTGAAGACGGTGCATCCGTCCCGCCACACCGTGCGCCGCCGCCACCCGCCGATTCGAGGGGCCGTGCCCATCATCGGGCCAGCGCCTCATCGGCGCCCCTCTTGCTGATGAGGAAGTTGCCAAGCGCGAGGAACTCCAGGCCTGAGCGCTCGAACGTCCGGATCGCGTCCTGAGGGCTGCAGACGATCGGCTCGCCGTGGAGGTTGAAGGACGTGTTGAGGACGGCGCCGACCCCGGTTAGGGCCTCGAATTGCTTGACGAGATCATAGTACCCGGGGCTCGCGTCCGGCTCTAGCACCTGTGGCCGCGCGGTCAGATCGTACGGGTGGATCGCAGCCCGCAGGACGTCATATCCCTCGGGGGTTGTTCGGAACGCGAGGATCATGTAAGGAGCCGCAACGCCCTTGCCGTTGAGAAGGTACTCGCGCTGCCGCTCGGCGAGCACTGTGGGCGCAAAGGGCATCCAGAAATCGCGATGCTTGATCGCCCGGTTGAGATCGCGGACCCTTTCTAAGCGTCGTGGGTCCAGTAGGATGCTGCGGTTGCCAAGCGCCCGTGCGCCCCACTCCATGCGGCCATCACAGCGTGCGACGATCTCTCCGCGCGCCAGTAACTGTGCGACGGCCTCGTTGACGTTCGAGATCAACCGCACACGATACTTCGCGGCCAGTCCCTCGGCATCGATCGCCGCACGGATCGCCGCCTGCGAGAACTCCGGTCCGAGGTAGACAGAATCGAACACCGGCATCGTCACGGCGCGGCCAGTCCGGCGGATATAGTCAGCGTACACTCGGTAGGCGGCGCCGATGCAGATCGATTCATCGCCACAGCTCGGGAAAACGAAAAGCTGCGCGACCTCGGGAAGATCGAGCATCAACATGTTGACCTTGACGTTCATGAACACGCCGCCGGCGCACGCCACCCGCTTGATGCCGGTGTGCGCGACCGCGTTTCTGACCCAGGCGAGGACGAGCTCCTCGAGCACCCTCTGCGCCGCGCCAGCGATCCAATCGAACCGGTGGCCCTCCAGCTGACTCCTGAGATAGGGATAGCAGTAGTTGGTCCACAGTTGCGTCCCGGGCCGGAACGTCAACGCTCCGCGGTCGACCTCCACAAGCGGGCGGATCACCCTGTAGGATCGCCCGGCGCCGGTTTCGTCAGCGTACGGCGCGAGTCCCATGACCTTGTACTCATCCTCCCAGGGCTTCATCCCGAGTAGAAACGTCACCCGGGAGTAGACTTTTCCGATCGACGCGGCGCTCCTGGTCTCGGCGATGCGCCGGACCCGTCCGCCCTCACCGATGCCAACAGTCGCGCACACGCCGTCACCCGACCCGTCCAGCGTCAGGACCAGGACCGGCCCCGCATCGTTCACCCATGGGCACGCGTAGTACGCCGTCGCAGCATGGGCATCGTGGTGCTCGACCACCGTGATCCGTGCGTCGGGAACGCCGAGATGGTCGACGATCGTGCTCCGGCGCTCGCCGAGTCGCTCCTCTGCGAAGTATCTGCGGCGGTCGCCCGCGCCGTTGGCGTCCCGCAGTTGGTCGTCGTAGCCCTTTCGGTACCAGTCCCAGCCGAGGAAGAACTCGCGGTGATGCATGAACCGGGTGCCCAGCGCGATCGCTGTAAGATCCATGGGACGGCACGCGGCGATGCGGAGCACCTCTTCCACGGCGCGGCGCGGGTAGCCGGGATCGTTCTTTCGGCGGCTCAAGCGCTCCTCGGACACAGCCGCAACGATACAGCCATCGCGCAGCAGGCACGCGGAGGCACTGTGCCCGTCGTGAATGCCGAGCACAGATACGCTATCGTTCATGGCTCATGCCTCACGTCCCAGGATCTGGACCCCGTGAGAAGCGAAGACCCGACCAAAGCCACGTATCGCTCGGACAAACCACTTCACCGTCGCGTCAGCAGCAGATTGGCGATGCGCTTCTTGCCCTCGCATAGCGCGAGCAGCTCGTCGATACGGTCGATCGGATACGTCTTAGTCTTCACCGTCCTGAGCTCGTCGATCACGAGGGCCGAGAAGCCGTAGTCGCCGAGGAGGGTTCGGACGAGCGTCTCCGGGGAATCGCCCATCTCGCGCATGGCTTCAGGGTAGAACTCCACGAAGAGCTTGAGCCCCACCGCCGCTAAGATAATCCGAACTGACGGGCGCCAGACAGATGCGTGAAGGATTTCCACCGACGACGACTGGCACAGAAGCGGCGCTTGCGACGTTTGCCGCGGCGACGCTCGACCAGCAGCTT